>Ga0256404_1012253_pt1 | contig 11192 bp, 6 predicted proteins | sample RumenRJG_01DNA_FD_185990 | JGI IMG/M metagenome (GOLD analysis project Ga0256404, IMG submission 185990) | Bovine rumen microbial communities from Lethbridge, Alberta, Canada - RJG_01 | ecosystem: Host-associated > Mammals > Digestive system > Stomach > Rumen | place: Canada: Alberta | collected...
AGGCAGACGTCCTTCTTTCTCTAGGATCTGCTTCCTGATCTCCCTGCCGATGACGGCCTGGAAGTCCCTTACGATGGTGGGGAAGGGATGGGGACCCATGACGGATCCGAGACAGTAATGGGTGTCGGCGATGCGGGTGGTCCACTCCCTCATGCATTGAGATACAGCGTCCTTGAGGGTGCCGGTACCGGTCTCCACTCCCCTTACCTCGGCTCCGAGCAGGCGCATGCGGTAAACATTGAGCTTCTGACGCTCCATGTCCTCCACACCCATGTACACCAGACATTCCATACCCAACAGAGCGGCAGCGGTGGCGGTGGCCACTCCGTGCTGACCCGCGCCGGTCTCGGCGATGAGCCTGGTCTTGCCCATCTTCTTTGCCAATAATGCTTGTCCCAGCACGTTGTTTATCTTGTGGGCGCCGGTGTGGTTGAGGTCCTCCCTTTTGAGGTATATCTTGGCTCCGCCGAGGTCCTCGGTCATTTTCTTCGCATAGTACAGTCTGCTGGGGCGGTTGGCATATTCCTCGAGGAGTTCGTTCAGTTCCCTGTTGAACTCGGGATCGTCCTTGTATCTGTTGTACGCCTCCTCGAGCTCGATGACTGCGCTCATGAGGGTCTCCGGCATGTACTGTCCGCCGTATTCTCCGAATCTTCCGTTCGGGTTGGTCATTTCTCTTCCTTCCTGTGGTTGAGGTCCGCCCTGCGGACGGCCTCCGTGAATGCTTCCATCTTTGCGGGGTCCTTGCGCCCGTCTGTCTCGATGCCTGAGCTGACGTCCACCGCGTAAGGGTGCAGCTCTTTTATCGCTTCCTCTACGTTGCCGGCATCCAGGCCCCCCGCGAGGAAGTAAGGTGTTTGTAGGTTCCTGAGCAGGGACCAGTCGGATCTCACTCCGCTTCCGGCCCCGCTGTCGTACATGATGTGATCGCTGGAGATTTTGAGTGATTCGGTGATGCTCTTTTCATCTGTAACCGTGAACGCTTTTATGACCGGGAGTCCGGTCTGTTCCTTCACGAGGTCGATGAATCCCTGGTCCTCAGAACCGTGAAGCTGGATCATGCGGATACCTGTGTCGGCGGCTGAGATTACCTCCGAGAGGGATTGATTGCGGAACACTCCCACCGGGACGATTCCTTCGTCGAGGTCTGCTATCAGAGCCCTCGCGGTATTAACGGAAACGCAGCGTTTGCTCCTGTCCCAGAACACGAATCCCGCATAGTCGGGATGCAGCCTGTTGCACACAGTGATGTCCTCGGGGCGCATCATCCCGCAGAGCTTGATGAGAGTCAAGGGGAACCCCTCAGTTCTGCCAGGGCCTTCTTCTTGTCCGGTGCTCTCATCAGGGTCTCGCCTATGAGCACGGCATCGACTCCGGCCTTCTCCAGGCGCTCGATGTCCTCCCTGGTGGAGATGCCGCTCTCTGCCACGAATATAATGTCGGATGGTACATGCTGCCTCAGCATCAGGCAGGTCCTGATGTCCACCGAGAAGTCCCTGAGGTCGCGGTTGTTCACACCGATGACCCGGGCTCCTGCCCTCACCGCCATGTCGATTTCGGATGCGGTGCGGGTCTCCACGAACGCGGTCATTCCCAGTCCGTGGGCGATCTTCACGAACCTTCTGAGGTCCTCCTCATTCAGCAATGCGCAGATCAGCAGCACCGCGGAAGCTCCGAGGGTCTTGGCCTCGTATATCATGTACTCGTCCACGATGAAGTCCTTGCGGAGACAGGGTATCGAAACGTTCTCGGATATCTCCTTCAGGAATCTCCCCTCTCCCAGGAACTTCGTGGGTTCGGTGAGGACCGAGATGGCCGCCGCACCCGCTTCCTCGTATTCCTTCGCTATCTGCAGATAATGGAACTCCTCTGCGATGATCCCTTTGGAAGGAGAGGCCTTCTTGCATTCGCAGATGAAGCTCATCCCCGGCTGTTTCAGTGCTTTCTCGAAGGGGAAACCGGTATCGCAGTCCATCTTCCTGGCCAGATTGGCCATCTCCGCGGGGGAGACGATCTTCATTGAGTTCTGGACACGGATCCTGGCATCGTCCGCCAGAGTTCTGAGGATATTGCCGCTCATTGGTTGGACGCCGCCCTGAATCTCTCGTACTGTTCGTATGCCCTGCCGTCGGCGATGAGCTTGTCCGCCAGTTCTATTCCGTCCCTGACGGAGGATGCCTGCCTGCTGACATAGAGTCCGGCTCCCGCGTTGAGGAGGACGGTGTCGTACTTCGGGCCCTTCTTTCCTTTGAGGATGTCGAGGGTGATGCGGGCGTTGTCCTCGGGACTTCCTCCTGCGATATCGGATTTGGAGCAGCGGACGATGCCTAGATCTTCGGGATCGACGGTGTAGGTGTCATACTTGTCGCCTTCGAAATCGCAGATCCTGGTAGGCCCTACAGGTGAGAACTCGTCGAGTCCGTCGGTTCCGTAGACGACCATGCCCTTCTCCACTCCGAGGGACGATAGCACATGTGCCAGAGGGTTCACGAGCATGACGTCGTACACTCCCAGGACCTGGTATGCGGGCCTGGCGGGATTGGTCAGCGGACCGAGGATGTTGAACACCGTCCTGAATCCGAGTTCCTTCCTGATGGGACCGACGTACTTCATCGAAGAGTGGTACCTCTGGGCGAACATGAAGCAGATTCCGGGGTCATCGAGGAGTTTTACCGCTCTCTCCGGGGGCTGGTCGAGGTTGATTCCCAGGGCTTCGAGGCAGTCTGCCGCTCCCGATTTCGAGGAAGCGGCACGGTTGCCGTGCTTGGCCACCTTGGTGCCTCCGGCGGAGATGACGAAGGCTGAGGTGGTGGAGATGTTGAATGTGTTGGAACCGTCGCCTCCGGTACCGACGATGTCGAGAACTTTGTAAGGATGTTCCACCGTCATGGCGTGGGAACGCATGGCGCTGGCACATCCGGCGATCTCCGCTTCGGTCTCGGTCCTGGTGTTCTTGGTCGTCAGCGCTGCCAGGAAGGCCGCGTTCTGGGTGGGGGTGGTGTTCCCGTCCATGATCTCGTTCATGACGGTGAACGCCTCGTCGTAGGTAAGGTCCCCTTTGTTGACTAGTTTGATGATAGCTTCCTTTATCATTGCCTTCCCTCCGCAATTTTCAGGAAATTGGCCAAGATGGTCTTTCCAGAGGGTGTCATCACGGATTCGGGATGGAACTGAAGTCCGTAGACAGGATAGTCTGTGTGTTTCACGGCCATAATCTCCCCGTCGTCGGCGGTGGCGATGACCTTCAGACATGATGGAATGGTGGAAGGATCAGCCGCAAGCGAATGGTACCTCGCAACGAGTGCACCGTTTTCCACACCTTCGAAGATGGCATCCTTCTCGAGGGATACCGAGGACTGTTTGCCGTGCATCAGCTCCTTCGCGTAGGTGATGGTAGCCCCGTACGCTGCGCATATGGACTGATGACCCAGACACACTCCGAGTATGGGATATTTGGGTCCCAGCTCGCGGATTGCTTCGATACAGATCCCGGCATCCTCGGGACGTCCGGGACCGGGGGAGACGATGATGGCCTTGGGGTTCAGCGCATCAATCTCTTTCACCGAAAGAGCATCGTTCCTGACGACCTTTATTTCGGGGTCGAGGGAACCGACCAGCTGGTAGAGGTTGTAGGAGAAGCTGTCGTAGTTGTCGATGAGGAGTATCATATGTCCTCACTCTCCGCGATCTTCATGGCGTTGATGACAGCGGCCGCTTTGTTGAGTGTCTCCTCATACTCCTTCTCGGGGACGGAGTCGGCCACGATACCCGCACCGCTCCTGACGAAGACCCTGTTGTTCTTCTTGTAGGCGATGCGGATTGCGATGCAGATGTCCATGTTGCCGGAGAAGTCGATGTATCCGATCCCTCCTCCGTAGATTCCGCGCTTGTTGTCCTCCAGGTCGTTGATGAGCTGGGCAGCACGGATCTTGGGTGCTCCCGAAAGGGTGCCGGCAGGCAGGATTGATGCGATCGCATCCAATGCATCATTGTCGTCCCTGATCTCTCCGCGCACGGTGGAACCTATGTGCATCACGTGGGAGTAGCGCTCCACCACGTGGAACTTTTCTACTTCTACAGTTCCGAACTTGCTGATCTTCCCGATGTCGTTCCTTCCGAGATCCACCAGCATGTTGTGCTCGGCGAGTTCCTTGGGGTCGGAGAGGAGCTCCTTCTCCAGAAGGAGGTCCTCCTCCTCGGTCTTCCCGCGGGGGCGGGTACCCGCCAGGGGGAAGGTGTGGAGGATGCCGTCCTCCAGTTTCACCAGGGTTTCCGGAGAGGCACCGGCTACCTCCATGTCGGAACCGGAGAAGTAGAACATGTAGGGAGAGGGGTTCAGGCTCCTGAGCACCCTGTAGGTGTTGAAGAGACTGCCTTCGAACCTTGCCTCCAGTCTGTTGGAGAGCACGATCTGGAAGATATCTCCTTCTCTGATGTGGTGCTTGGCCTTCTCCACCATATCGCAGAACTGCTCCTTGGTGTAGAACGGTTTCATGGTGGAGTCCATCCTGCCGAACAGCCTGTGCTCCGGTTTACCGTATCTGACCAGTTCCATGATCCTTAGTAGTTCGTGTTTGGCCGCAATGTAATTGTTTTCGGGGTCGTCGAGGGAGATGTTAACGATCAGCAGCATCTTCTGGGAGAAGTTGTCGAACACCACCAGTCTGTCGAACAGCATGAGGTCGACGTCCTTGAATCCCTCTGTATCCCTGGCGTCGAGCCTGAGGCTGGGTTCGGAGTACTTCAGGTAGTCGTAGGAGAAGTATCCCACGAGACCTCCGGTAAACGGGGGGAGACCGGGTACCTTCGGGCTGCGGTAATCGTTCAGGATAGCACGGATATCCTCGGCAGGGTCCTTGGTTACGTGTTTCTTCCCGTCGACGGCGACCTCTCCGTCCTGCACGGTTATGCCGAGTCTGGGTCTGTAGCCGAGGAAGGTGTAGCGGCCCCATCTCTTGGACTGATCGGCACTTTCCAACATGAAGCAGTGCTCATCGACGTTCATCAGAGCCCTCATCACCTCGACGGGGGTCCTGAAATCAGATAGGATCTCCTGGCACACGGGGCAGACGGTGAATCTTCCGTCGGCGGCGTAGGCCTTCACTTCTTCCAGACTGGGCTTAAGCATGTTCTTCTCTCCGATGTATTTTTCTATACATTGATGTTACTTTATGTTCAATTTACTAATCTAAAAGTGATATATTAATATTATGAATCATAACATACATTAATGTATGAAAATATACATCGAAACAAACAATCCGGATGAGCGGAAAGACTGAAAAATCTCAGATCTTTCCGACGGACGAGATGAACATGAGCGGATAATCCAGCTCTTTGTCGAACCTCATCTCAGCGACCACTCTGGTGCCGTCCATGGCGATGGTCACCGCGGCATCGATCATGTCGCCGGTGAGGGATGTGTAGGAATACTGGTCCTCCTTGTTGCCGGTATTCCCGCGGATGGTAACCTTGGCATCCTCCACATAGGGTTGGACCCTGATGCATTCGGCGATGGTCCTTTCGAGATCGGCGACGTTGCGGGCGCAGAAAGGGGTGCCCACGAATTGGTGGTAGATTGTAGCCATCTTGATTCCCGCTTCGAAGCATGCGCGTTCGCTGACCGAACATTTGAACCTTGATGATGCTGCGTCTTCCCTGTCGCTCATATTTGCTGTATAGAAGTAGTCGTATAAGTCAGTCACACAGTTTCGATAGTGTGCTAACAATCTTCAGGAATCGGAAATCTATGCGGATTGCCGTCCGTCTGTGTATGCTTTGGAGACATAACTCTCCTTAAAAATCGTAGTTTTTCTTATGTTGTTAACACCTATTATTAAAAGGTATCTGACAGATTAACAAAAGTGTAAAAGAGAATGATTATAAAAATTCATTTTCAATCAAATTCGTCATTTTTAGCGAAAGCGGTTTTCCAGTTAACAGATATTCGGCTTATCTTTTAAAAAGGCCCTTTGAGTTTTTTAAATCATGACCGCTAGCTACCGTGCGGAGGAAGACAAAAACCTCCGCTGTATCGGTAGGCGCTCACGTGGCGTTTCCTACCGGACTTTTATAAAAGCAGGATGCGCAGCAATCGCATTGCTGTTCGTTCTGACGTGCTTTGTTTTTGAGAATACAGATCCCTCCTCTGCAGAGCCCTCCAGTGGGGAGTTCGGGGATATTACCTGGGAGTTCGATGGGGATCAGACCCTGACACTATCTGGTTCAGGCCCGATGACTAAAGAATCGGACTATACGAATTATCCTTGGTATGGATTCAGGAGTTCCGTCAAGACTCTGATAGTCGGAGAGGGTATTACCTCTATAGCCGATGAGGCGTTTTTAAACGGTTATATCACCACACTCACTCTTGGTAATACCGTAGAAGAAATAGGGATCGATTCATTCAGGGGTTGCGATTTTGCTTCTGTCACACTTCCGAATAGTGTCAGCAAGGTTGGTGCAGGAGCATTCTACCAAACCTATCTTGCTGAATTGAATATTGGTACTGGACTAACCGAATTCGGAGAGAATGCTTTTACAAACAATACTCTCACCACGATATCCGTGGCCGCAGCCAACACCTGTTTTGCGTCAGTCGACGGTGTCCTTTACACCAAGGACATGGGGAAGATGCTTCTGTATCCTGCATCGAAGACGGGAGACACGTACACAATTCCCGATGGCGTGACTGAGATTGCGTCAACAATCAGTAATAACAATATAAAAACGCTGAACATAAACAAAGATTTGGAAATTCTTTGCGAACGTCCGTTTGATATCTGGGTAAATCCAACAATTACCATTGTTCCAGCAAACACCCATTTCAAAATCGTTGACGATTATATACTTACTTTCGATGGTAAGCAACTCATAATGCACATCGGCAGATTACCTGCCGATACGGCAACAATACCTGCGGGAGTAGAAGAGATAGCCTCATACGCTTTCTATGACCAGACAAATGTGACTGGGTTCGCACTTCCTGGAAGTCTTACCACCATAGGAGATTATGCATTCTATAGCTGTGACAATCTAGATTCTGTGGCAGGAGGAAGTGCGGTCACGTACTATGGAAAAAATGCATTCAAGAACTGTGAGAAACTTCAGAGTTTTAAGTTCGGAGATAGTATTTCCTTCATAGGAGAAAATGCGTTCGAGAACTCCAAACTCATCAACATAATTCTGAATGGTGCCGAGGATGCCGTTATAGGCAAAGATGCATTCTACAACAGCAAATATGTAGAATCGATTTCGATAAGCGGCGGTTTCTCCATAGGTTTGCATGCCTTCGGCAGTTGCGGTATATCGAATGGAGAGGCGAAAGTGGTGCTCACCCTCGGAGAGGGAATCAGGGATATCGGAGACACCGCATTCAGTAGTGCGGATATTGCCGAGGTCACTATACCCGATTCAGTCACCGCGATAGGCTCCAGCGCTTTTGCTTATATTGGCACTCTTAAGAGTGTCACAATCGGCACCGGAGTCAAGAGCATTGGGCAAGGGGCATTCTCTGCATGTTCTATCGACTCACTGACTTTTAATGCGGTATCATGCGCGGATCTCAACCAATATACTTTTGATTTTGATACAGAATCTACTGTAACTGTCACATTCGGTTCTTCGGTCCAGAGGATACCTGCTTACCTTTTGTATTTTAATGCCGAGACAACTTGCATCAAATCGCTGACCATACCCAATTCGGTAACGGAGATCGGGAACTACGCCTTCAAGAACTGTGCAGGTGTCACAGAGTTGACGTTGTCTGCAAATGTCACGAACATCGGTTCCGAGGCGTTCTCATACTGTGCTGGTATCGAGTCGCTGGCACTCCCCGCATCGCTATCGAAACTGGGCTCCAGGGCATTCTATCATTGTACCGGTTTGACTTCACTGACCTACAATGCAGTTAACTGTCAGGCAGGAAGCAACACGCGTATATTCGATGGAGCCGGCAGTGAGGAGGGGATGGCAGTAACCTTCGGCGAAACCGTTGAGATCATTCCCGAGGAATTGTTCGCATATTCCAATATCGGTCCAGAGGTGACTCTCCCTCACGGAGTGACAACCGTCGGTCAGAAGGCTTTCACCGGTTGTAACAAGATTCTGACTGTCACCATACCTGACAGCGTTACAAGTTTCGGATACTACCCGTTCCTGAACTGCACTTCTGTCAAGACCATTAACTACAATGCGGTATCAATTGAATCTGTACCTAATAATTATGATCCGTTCCGTAACGCTGGTTCTGAGGATCCCGGCATAACGATCAATATCGGGGCGTCTGTAGTTATTATTCCAGAGTGTTTCGTCTCCGGCAATGCGAATGTGAAAGCGGTCAATATGGGCGCCAACGTTGAGACCATCGGTGCGAGTGCGTTTTCTGGAACCGGTATAACTTCCATCGAGATTCCAACAAAGGTAACTTCCATCGGAAGTTATGCATTTTCATCTTGTAACTCTTTGGCAGAAATACGGTTCAATGCCATACACTGCGGCGATTTCAACAGTTCTCCGTTCTATTGCATGGGAGAGGCATCTCAGTGCGAAGTAGTAATAGGCGATAGTGTGGAGCACATACCCAATTGCTTATTCCGCTCTAATGACAAGGTCATCAGTGTAACGATGGGTAGCAATGTCGTATCTATCGGGAGTAGCGCTTTTGCGAGTTGTGCCGGTCTGACCTCGGTTACGTTGCCCGCATCGGTCAAGAGTGTCGGTAATTACGCATTCTATACTTGTACCGGCTTGACCTCTATCACCTATGGTGCCGTCGAGTGTACAAGTTACGGTAATTCGGTTTTCTATAATTCCGGAGCCGAAACGGGAATCAATCTCATTGTATCTGAGGGTGTAACTTCGATACCGGGGTCTGCTTTCTATTATGTCGGTAAAATCAAATCTGTATCTTTGCCATCCACACTTATCACGATCGGTAAAGACTCATTCGCCGGGACCAGCATCACAGCGTTGGAAATCCCCGATCATGTGACGACTATCGGTTCAACTGCGTTTAGTGACACACAGATAGAATCTTTGACTATAGGAAAGAGTGTCAGTTCCATCGACTCTGGTGCGTTCTATAATTCCAGCAAACTAACTGCTGTGGTATACAACGCCGTGAACGTCACATCCGCGAGCAGTTTGTTCAACGATGGTGCCGAGTACGAGGACTTCACTCTGACTATCGGTACCGAGGTAAAATCAATTCCTGCCAAAATGTTCCAGAGAATTACAAGGCTTACCGGTGCGCTTGTCCTGCCCGATAGTGTGCTTTCGGTAGGTGCGAATGCATTCGACGGATGCACTGGATTGAGTTCGATCGAGTTCGGTGACAATCTGCAGAATATCGGCCAGGAAGCGTTCAAGGGCTGCTCCGGTCTTACCGATATATTCTTCGGTACTAACGATTTGATAATCTCCAACAGTGCTTTCAAGGACTGTAGCGGAGTATCAGCACTTACCGTGCCATCCAATGTAACCAGCATCGGTGCGGCAGCATTCAGCGGTATGACCTCGTTGGTGCAGATTAATTTCAATGCCAACTGTGAAATCACCGGAAACGGGGCAATATTCAACGCCGCGGCACCCAACTGTGTAGTCACCTTCGGTGAAGGTGTCACTACGGTACCGACCATGCTGTTTTACGGATGTGCCAACCTCAAAACCGTGAACTATAACGATGATATCGAGACTATTGGCAGATATGCTTTCAACAGCACGGGAATCACTGTAATTACGCTTCCCGACAGTGTGAGGACCATCGATCAGTACGCATTCGTGGATTGTTCTTACGTGACGGAAATCACCATTCCGTCCGCTGTCGAGTCCGTTGACAGTACTTCATTCAATGGGTTCTCATTCTTCGATCTGAACGGAGATCGGCTGTCCCACAATGCGGGAAAGCTTGCCGGGTACAAGTTTACCGGAACACCCCAACGTATGGAGAAGTGCGATACCGGTTTCTCTTTCGAGACGAACGGTGGCAGTGCCATCGGCGATCTGATTGGTATTGAGGGTAAAGCCGTACCCTCCGTTGATGAGCCTACCAAGAGTCACTACACCTTCGGAGGCTGGTACTCGGACGAGTCGCTATCTACCCCTTACACAATCGCGAAGTTCCCCGGAACCCATATCACTCTCTATGCCCAGTGGACCCCCGGTACCACCGCAATCACCATCGATGTGAACGAAGGAGCCGGAGAGAACAGATCCACCACCGCGACCTACGATGCAGGTATCGAGGCCTTCGATGCGGTCACCAGGACCGGATACGACCTCGACGGTTATTACACAGAACCGGGAAGGGGTGTCAGGGTCATCAACGCCGACGGAAGCCTCGCCGACGCCCAGGGATATGTGGTCGACGGCAAGTGGGTCAATGAATCCGCATCCCTGACCCTGTACGCACAGTGGAATGTGAAGAGCACCATCCTCTTCATCAGGGGTAATGGAATAGATACGACCATCCAGACCAATATCAACTACGACCAGACAGCAGGGAGCTTCACCACACCCTTCACAAGGACCGGATATGATCTGACCGGGTTCTGGACCGCTGCCGAGAACGGCGTCAAGATCATGAACGCCGACAAGACCCTGGTTCAGAACGCCGACGGCTACATCGTCAACGGCAAGTGGGCACTTGTGGAAGGTCGCGTGGATCTGTATTGCCAGTGGACCCCCGGTACCACCGCAATCACCCTCAATGCGAACGGAGGTGCTTCGAACGGCTCCGCTACAGCCACCTACGACGGAGGCATCACCGACTTCAACACGGTTGCCAGGACCGGATATGAACTCACCGGTTTCTTCACTGCGGCCGAGAACGGTGTGCTGATCATCAACGCCAACGGAAGCCTTGTGCAGAACGCCGAAGGATATGTCTCCAACGGAAAGTGGATCTCAGAAACCGCCGAATGCACCCTGTACGCCCAGTGGTCAGCAAAGACCTACAGGATCGTCATTGACAAGGGTGAGGGTACCGAGAACGGTTACGTCGACGTCACCTACGACTCCGGCGTCACCGAGTTCAGGGCACCCGTCAGGGTCGGATACAGCAGCACGGGATACTATGACGATCAGGACACCGAGGTCGTAAGGCACAACGGAAGCCTGGTGAGCGCCGAGACCGTTTACACGACCAACGGAAAGTGGACTTACGACGTCATCTCCGACCTCACGTTCTACCC
>Ga0256404_1012254_pt1 | contig 11190 bp, 16 predicted proteins | sample RumenRJG_01DNA_FD_185990 | JGI IMG/M metagenome (GOLD analysis project Ga0256404, IMG submission 185990) | Bovine rumen microbial communities from Lethbridge, Alberta, Canada - RJG_01 | ecosystem: Host-associated > Mammals > Digestive system > Stomach > Rumen | place: Canada: Alberta | collected...
CCATTAAATATGATAAATTGGTTTTGGCTACTGGTGGAAATCCATTTGTTCCTCCAATGGAAGGTGTGGATTTGGATGGTGTATATCAAATCAGAAATATTGATGATGGTATTAAAGTTCAGGAAGCTATCAAAGATGCTAAAAGTGCAATTGTAACTGGTGCAGGTTTAATAGGTATTGAAATTGCTTTTGCTTTGATGAAGCAAGGATTGAATGTTACTTTAAGTGAAATGATGCCTCAAATCGTACCAAGGTCACTTGATAAGGACATGTCAGATATTTTGGTTAAATATCTTGAAATGGAAGGAATAAATGTTGTCTTAGGAAAACCGATTACCAAATTGATTGGTGATAAAAAAGTTGAAAAGGCATGTTTCGATGATGAAGAGTTAATCGATGCAGATATGGTTATTTTAGCTACTGGTGTCAGGGCCGAATTGGATTTGGCTAGAATGGCAGGATGTGAAATCGGAAGATGGGCTATTCTTGTAAATGACAGAATGGAAACTTCAGTGGAAGATATTTATGCTGTTGGTGATTGTGTAGAATCCAAGGACTTGATTTTAGGATTTAATACCATTTCTCAATTAGGTACAACTGCAGTTCGTGAATCAAAAACATTGGCCCGTACAATCTGTAACAAAAAATCCAAATTCAATCCGGTATTAAATTCAATGGTTTCCAAAGTTGGAAAATTGGAATTTGGTGCAGTGGGATATACTACTAGTTTTGCTCAGCAAAATAGAATCAGGCCTGTTGTACAAAAAGTCGAAGCATTAACAAGAGCACGCTACTATCCAAATGCAAAACCTATGGATATCAAAGTTATTTGTGATGGAAATGGAACTATTATCGGTTGTCAAATCATAGCTGAAGAAAGGGTAGCTGAAAGAATTGATACAATGACATTAGCAATTACTGAAGGTTTAACCTGCTTTGATTTAAGTAATATGGAATTTGCTTATGCACCACCTGTATCTATGGTTACAGATCCATTAATACTTGCTGTTGAAGAAGTTAGTAAAAAATTCAATTAAATAGGGGGAAATTAAATGGCAGAAAATCCACATCATGGTCATGGACATGGCCACGGGGGTCAAATGACTCCTGAACAACAAAAACAGATGATTGAACAGGAAATCAAGTTATCCAGAAATTTAGGTCAAATTAAATATAAAATAGCTGTTATGAGTGGAAAAGGAGGAGTTGGAAAATCAACTGTTGCAGCAAACCTTGCAGAAACTTTCCAAAAGTTAGGTTACTCCACAGGTATTTTAGATGCTGATATTCACGGACCAAACATTCCTAAAATGTTAGGTTTGGAAGGTGAAGATTTATTTATTAATGAAAACCGTAATATGGTTCCTGTTGAAGCTCCAAGCGGTTTGAAAGTAATGTCAATGGCATTCATGCTTGACAGTATTGACACTCCAATCATTTGGAGAGGACCTCAAAAATCAGGTTCCATCAAACAGTTGATTGCTGAAGTGGAATGGGGTCCGCTTGATGTATTAATTATAGATAACCCTCCAGGAACTGGAGATGAACCGTTAACAGTTTTACAGACTATTCCAAATCTTGATGCTGTTGTTATGGTTACAACACCTAACGTTGTGTCTCAGGAAGATGTCTTGAAATGTGTAAAGATGGTTAACATGTTGAATGTGGAAAATATAGGTCTTGTCGAAAACATGGCATACTATATCTGTCCTCATTGCGGAGAAAAATTAAACATTTTCGGTGAAGGTGACGGTGAAACATTCTCCGAAGAAATGGAAATCGAATATCTTGGAGATTTGCCGTTGACTGAAAATGTAAGTGACTCACCAAACAAGGATGGTGTCGTATCAACACTTGACCCTGATGGTGAAGTTTCAAAAAGATTCGAAGAATTCGTTGGAAAAATCAATGAAAGTTTTTTTAAAGAAGAGTAATGTAGCTGACGCTGGCTATATTGATTAGATATCCTAAAAAATTAGGATCATCTATTTTTTCTATTTTTTTAATTACGTAATCCTTATTTTCGCTCATTTCATTTAAATCATAATATTCCATTCCACGTTCGTATTCCAATAAGTCAGTAAAAATAGGAATGACATATTCTCCGTCATTGCCGTAGGGAATGGTAAAGAACTCATTTTTGTTGCTTGAAATTATAAATGTGTTTTCACTCAAGTATTCCTTGATTTCCTCGTCTGTCTTTTCAATCATTTTCTGATTGTTGTTCTCTCCGTGGAGATAGCTCATGTTTATCAATTGCTTTAATTCCGGGTGTTTAATGTCTTCGGCTTTCATTGTTAATACCTTTTTATTTCATATTATATAATTTTTAATCTTTTTGGTCAAATAAGCTTAAATACTCGCTATAGCCTTCATTTTCCAAATCCTCTTTCGGGATAAATCTTAATGCTGCTGAGTTTATGCAATATCTTTTTGTTCCGTTCGGTCCGTCATTGAATTCATGGCCTAAATGTGAGTTGGCCTTACTGCTTCTCACTTCAGTTCTAACCATTCCATGGGTGAAGTCCCTGTGCTTTATTATTGCATCTTCATTTACTGGCTTTGAAAATGCAGGCCATCCGCATCCTGAATCAAACTTGTCCTTTGAAGTGAAGAGAACTTCACCATTTACAACATCTACATATATACCATCTTCAAAAAAGTTATCATATTTTCCACTAAATGGTACTTCTGTTAAAGCAAGCTGTGTTATTTGGTACTCTTCTTGAGTCAAGTGGTCAAATTCTTTATCATCTATCCGATTTAAATCAACATGACAGTAGCCCTGTGGATTTTTCTCAAGATATTTCTGATGATATTCCTCAGCATGATAGAAACCGTAAATCTCATGGGCTTCAACAGCTATTTTTTTGGGCGCCTCCTTTTGCTTTTTGTTTAAAAACTTTACAACAGTGCTTCGCTGTGAAGGTTCCTGCCAATAGATACCTGTTTTATACTGGCTTCCAACATCTGAACCCTGTCTGTTGATGCTGTATGGATCGATAATCCTGAAATATTGCTCTAAAATTTCTTCAAGTGAAATGATTTCCGGATTGTATGTTACTTTAACGCATTCACTGTGTCCTGTTTTTCCACTGCAAACGCTTTCATATGTAGGGTCATGTGTTCTTCCGTTCGCATATCCTACTTCGGTCTGATTAACTCCTTTAAGTCTTGAAATGTATGCTTCAACACCCCAAAAGCAACCGCCAGATAAATAAATGACTTGTTGAGATTTATACATATTTTTTAATGTATTGGATTGTAATATAAATAGCTTTGTAATGAATCTTTCAAAATTAGGTATTGAAAAGTTTATCAATTTGGAAAAGTAAAAAGTTTGTAACCTTAAAAATTTTATATATCATAATTGATAAAAATTTAAGATGGAAACAATGAAAGAAGATCATATAATTATATCAATAATATTAATTTTGATTGTTATTGGTGTGGGAATTACTTTAATTCTGAACGAATCACAACAAGAAACAGAAACTTTAGATGAATATACAACAATAATAGGAAACAACTCCAACGGTACAGTTTATAAGATAACATACGGAAATTTATCCTCCAATAATACTGCAATAATGATTTTGGGAGTCCATAGCCTTGAAAATGGTACTCATATTGCTACAAATGAATCCATAATGAATTTCACTAAGGATAATACTCTCAAAAACAGGTTTGTTGCATATTACATTAAACTTAATTTCAATGATAGCGGTATGAATACCAGTGACTATGATACAAACAGGCATATGGGTGAACTTTTAGCCAATGAATATGTTGTTCCGGATATTGAGAAATATGACCCTTATGTTGTAGTTGACGTTCATGAAATGGAAAACTACTGGGAATATCAGAAATATGTTGGTGTCATTAATAATGAATCTAATGTGTCCATGCAATATGCCAATGAAATAGCTAGCAATTTAAGTTTTCCAGTATTTCCAATCACTGGGGGTACTTCACCTGAGTGGGTAACGATACCTATTTCAAATAACCGCCATGAAGTGATTCTTTTTGAAACAGCTCAGGATGACAGTATGGAAAATAAAACGCGGATTGCAAGCAATCTGGTAAGGACAGTTGATAATTTTATTAATTGATTGAAGTCATATGGGTGTTTGATAGTTCTTGCATAAATTCTATTTATCTGGGCTTAATAATTATTATAAGAATAGATTTTTTGTGATGCATTGAATCAAACACCATATATGTAATACACACTTTTTTTCTTATTTTTCTGGATATTATCTATTTTTTGATATTGTTTAATCGAACAACAATATTATAACTATGTTATTTATTAAAAATGTTTAATTTATTAAAAAATTATAAAACAGTTCGTTAATATAAATCTTACTTTATCTTTATATGATTATCATTTTTGATTTTTTTAATTAAAATGTATAAACTATATATATTATGAAAGCTTATATAATGATAAGCTATTGAAAATATATGGCTTATTAAAAATGTTTATCCAATTAAATATTTTTAATCAATTATGAGGTAAATTATAGTTAAGTTAAATAATGTTTTTTTAATTATATTTTTTATTGATAGGTGTAATTATGAAAGATGAATCTATTTTATGTGCCTGCATTTTTAACAACTCCTTTGAAGCGATTAATGCCGGCAAAAATATGGCAACCCGACATGTGCAATCCTAAAGGTTGTGTGTAAATGGATTTGAAAGATATTTTTATTTTATTGCTGGTAATTTTTATTTTTGGTACAGTGATATTCGGTTCATTGGGTAGTTTTTTTAGTAATGTAAATACCGCTGTTGCCGATGTTGCAGAAGGTGTTGCCGGTGAAGAATACTTCACGGTAGATTTTTTACAGGAAAACGCTCGTTCTATATCTGAAAATTCTCATTTGGATAGGGATTTTGCAGGACATTCTGTTTCCGGTAGGGACAGTTCCGGTGGAGATGCTTCAGTTAAGTCCAGTTTTGGTAAGAATAATTATGGTAGTGAAAGTTCCGCTAAGGATAGCTCTAATAAAAACAATTCAGGTAATGACTTTTCATTTATTGATAATATACCATTCATTGATATTCTGCATCCTTTGGGGTCATCTGAAACAACCTATGAAGATTATCAGATAGATAAAGATACAGATATGGTGGATTCTGAAGGTAATCCAATTTATTTGAGTGTTGTTTCTACTAGTGGAGGTCAAATGGCACCTGGAATTTATGAAGTTTACTGGTCAGAGTTAGGTATCATTAATCAAACTCGCATTAAATGAATATTGGAAGGTATTATTTTGTCCCGTGTTAAAATCTATTTTAAAGGTTATACAAACAATAATATACAAAGTAATTTTGATGATAATTTGTCATATCTGTTTCATCAAAAGGTTAATGATTTGTTTGAAGGTACGAATTTTGAAAATTTCAAGTTCTTTACCTTTTCTGAATTTAAACTGGAAAATGGAATCATTAATTTCATTGTATCTAGTGTTAATGAAGAATTTTTAAGAAAGCTGGTTTCGGCTTTTGTAATGGGTGAAATTATTTTTTTCAATAATTGCATGCTGGAAATTTATAAGGTCGAATTTCTGCTAAAACCTATTTTTAACAAGGGAAAATTTTCATTCATCACTATTTCTCCTATTTTTTTAGATAATTGTTTGATTAAGGATAATTTAGGCGATATTTTAGAGGATTTGTTGATTAATAAGTTTTGTAATTATTATAACTTGAAAACATGTCCTCTTTATTGTGATTTCTATTCCCGTCATGAATGTTATGATGTATATAGTGAAGATAATGGAATGTTTAAGGATTATTATTATACTATCGATATTGTCATGAAGGGCAGTCCTGAATTGATTGCCTTTGCTTATGATGTGGGACTTGGAAATAAAAATAACTATGGGTTTGGGATGTTGGATATATATTAGGTGTTTTAAATGAAAGGCGAATATAATGACTCAAATAAACTTGTTTTTCGTTATTTGATTTTGGGGTCTGCTGTCATGTTTTTGTTTATGCTGATTCCGGTCTTTTTGTTTAAACAAATTAATATTCTTTTTTTAGTGATTATTGTGGGATTTTTAGTTTTTCTCTCACTAGTTTTTAAAATGTTTAAACTAGAAAACAAGAAAAATATTGATTTATTAAAGCATAATAGTGAAGTTAATGTGAAATTTGCATCAAAAACAAATTATAATCAGGAGACACTTTATAGTTTAAATGATCATAGTCCCGAAAATTTTTCAAGATTGAAAAAATTATAAATCCACATGTATCTTAGAAAATTATATATTAAGTTGGAAAGTTATATATTATATAACTAAACATAGATGTGGAGGAAATTTTAAGATGTTTTACTCAACAATAATGAAAATTGATTCAATTGACAGATTAAGAGATATCAGAGATGCATTACTTGTAGAACAAGGTATTAATCCAACTCGTCAAGGAGAACAAGCTATTAAAGTTGTAGTTGAAAGAATTGATGAAATTCAAGCTACATTAGATAAATCCGCTTCTAGAAACAAGTGATTTTTGTGATAAAATTAGTAACTGGTCGCAGACGTTTAATCAGAAAAAGAATGTATAGGGCTCCTCATAAAAGAGAACAAAGAAACACTTATTTTCGTGAAAATAAGGAGTTGAATAAGTCTTTTCAAAATGAATATTCTAACAAGGAAAAGATTTTTACTAAGCGCAGACCAAAAAGAGAAGCAATTTCCGGTTTTAAAATGTCTTATAGGTATAAGTATTACAATCAGGAAAATGCTGAAGAAAATGAGGAAGAAGAGGAGTTATAATTCTAAAATCTCTTCTTTTGAAATTATTTTGTTTTTTGAATGGATGTCCAAAACAAGACCGGAAAACTCGTCATCATTTTTTGAAAGTTCCTTAAATAAGTCAATGGACACTTCACAAGGTTTGTAATCTGCAAGTTCCAAATATTCAAAACCTTCATTGTAATTTTCAATATCTGAAAATACTATTATTTTGAAATCATCTATTTTTCCCATTACAAGAAAATCCTTTTCATGATCTTCGCCGAGTGTTGGGCATATAAAGTTCATATGTTTCCATCCTTATCCATCATGAAGTTTTGAGAATGGGGATTGATAACTATTCCCTTGAAGTTCTCGTCATTTTCTCCCAATTCCTTAATGTCATCGACAGATATGACTTTTTGAGTAAATTCATCCAGAAACAGTTTAGTCAATTTCTCGCTACCCTCATCATATTCGCACACGTCCGTAAAAATAGGTATGATATACTCATCTGTTTTTTCGGTTAATGTAAGCTTTACAGGTTCGTCCTTCTCATCCATTAATGTTAAGTAGACTTCCTGAGGGTATCTTCTTTTGATGTTGATTTTAACACCATCAAGCTCTGAAGCGGATTCCTTTTTAACTCTTTTTAAAATCTTGGAATATAAGTTAATGAAATCTTTCATTTGACTTTTGCATCCGCCTTCAGAGGTTTTCTGGTAATATTCGTAATCTTTAAGTTGCATATTTATTCGTCACAGCAGTCATGTACGGTTTCAGCAAATACTACAAATCCGTTTTCCGGTGCGTTGATTGCAAGGCCTAGGAAATCATCATCTTCAGTGTATGCCGCAATAATTTCTTCTCCGCTGCCTTTGTCAAGTTCAAATTCACCGCTTCCTTCTTGACCTTTAAAGAATTCAATAGCTTTGTTTGCTTCATCTTCACTGGTGTATACAGGTATGAAAAAGCTTTCGTCATCTTCTTCTTCACCGATTAACAATGCGACAATTTCAGTTTCATCTTCAAATTTATTTAAAATCATGTATAATTCAGTGTGGAATACTGCATGGTCTATTTCATGAGCAAGCTCATGTAATTCCTCTTCGGATGCTCCATTGTCTTCAAGTTCAATATATTTTTCAGTCAAGTTTTTTAAATTTTCAGTGTTTTCCATTTTTTCACCTTAACCTCAATTATAAAAATAAGCATTTTTTTAAACAAATAAGCATTCTCTTCCTAAACACCACTAAAGGAATACAAACGAATGCTTATCATTAACCATCACCATTGTTCATATTATAAAAAAATAGTATGTAAAATATGAACAATAATATTTTACTACTTTTAAGTATATAAGTGTTTAGTTTTTTCTCATGTTTTTTCCCTTTAATTTATATACAAGTTGTTAGTATATTACTAAATGATGAAAAAAATAATTTTTATTGCATTAGCATTTCTTATAATTGAATGCGTATATGCTGAAGATTTTTCAAAAGTTTCTGTCAATGGTAATGAGTTTGAAATTCCAAATCAATACTCATTGGGAGATAAACAGAGAAATGCTTATGTCTATCATGACTTAAGGACTTTTGCAATATTATGTGTTGATGACTATATAATAAGCAATTACGGAGGATACTATAAGATTTCAGATTCAGTCAGTGATTTGTCTATAGACGGCCGTCCTGCAAGATTGCTGACAATGTATAATACATATATCTCTAAAAACGTGTCTTATCTCTATTTCCCGGTCAACAAGTCAGTCTATTGCATATGCTATCAGGGAAATGACGTAAATGCAAGCATTTCACATATTGTGGAATCAGCTCCTTCATCAGATATGACCTCTGATTCATTTTATGGCATATTGAGTGAGGCATACAAGCAGCATGAAGATAGAGCATATTTAGATAGGGTCAGCACAGATTATTCAAATTCAGTATCACAAAGAAATCAGCATGATACTTATTCCAATAACCAGCTGGTTACATGGTATCTGCTTACACATGGGGGAAGATAAAAATGTTTTGTCCAAAATGCAAAGAAGTTTATGATGACGGCAGCGTCTTTTGTGTATCCTGTGGAACACGCCTTGTATCCGAAGAGATTAAAGTTTCTGGGGAAGATCCCATCAAAAGACATTCTTCCCGTTTCAAAACATCAAAACCTAAAAATGAACCTAAACAAGAAATCAAAAAAGAATTAGATGACAATCCTCAATTAAGTAGTATTTCAAAAGACAATAAACTGGATATTTTAATTATCCAGAACAAGGAACTGATAAAGCAAAATAATAGAATAATAGAGCTTTTAGAAAAACTCGCCAATTAGAAATCACTTTCTATTGCTTTGATTAAGTTATAGATGATTCTGTTGGTACTTACATCAACATCATATTTTTCTCCAAGTTCTATTACTTTTCCATTTAATGTGTCTATTTCAGTTTTTATTTTTCTTTTTATATCATAATGGGTTGATGAGTAATGGTTATATGTGTCCGGAACTAATTTTGAGTAGAACAGGTCTCTGTATTCATCAGGACTTTCCCATAAAGTTGAATATGGCGAAGCGTCAAGGACATTGAATATCTCATCAATGATTTTGTTCATTATTTCAATTGTATATTCGTTTTCAGTCAGCTTTCCGTATGTAACATCAAGTATTGATTCCAATGGGTTTAAACTACAGTTATATAGCATCTTTGCCCATAAGTACTTGTGCAGCTCTTCTGTCAGTTCACAATTTAATCCGGATGCAGTAATCCTGTCAGCTATTTCCTGCAGATGGGAGATGTCTTCGCCCTGAAGAGATCCCAAAAGCATTGGTTCTGTGTAAACGGTTATCTCACTTATGTTTCTCTCAGGCCTTGCAAATCCAGTAATTATACGTGCACAGTAGACTTCTGATGTTTTGAAGTATTTTAAGTATGCCTCATCGTTTCCAAATCCGTTTTGACAAATCAGTATTGTAAAATCATTTTTCAATATGTCTCTATTTTTATCTAATTTTTCACTGATTTCACTGTTGGATACAGTTTTACTTGCAACAAGCACATAGTCAAATGAATTTTTTGGAATCTCTTCATAACTTTCATAGATATTGAATTCCTCTGGCTTGAAAGAATAGTTTGTAAATAAGCCTGTCCTTTTAATTCCATCTTCTTTCATTTTGCTTGCAGTTTTTTTGCTTGCAAGAAATGATACATTTTCGCCCTGTGATAGGAGTGAACTTCCAAGTCCAATGCCTACAGCTCCGGAACCTATTATCAGTATATTCATAGAATTAATTATGTTTTGAATATAATAAAAATTTTTTTCAATTTATGTGAAAATTTTACACTTGAAATATATCTTAAGTTGAGAAATTTTCATTCTATTGGATACGGTAAATGGCTTAATTTTTAAAAATAAGTCGATATATTAAGTATTTGATACAAAATTTTTTCATAAAAATTTAGACATGTATTTCTATTGTATAGTATATTGTAACATGTACAGAATGAGAGTGATGATATGTTAGTTTGAAAAATTCACACTTTGTCGATTGCATCATAATCATCAATCAGAATATAGTAGAAACATGGTGCTTTTATTCAATTTCATGATTTTATATGATATAATATGATTAGTTAACTATTAATAGGTACTTTTTATCAAATATTTATTATATGAAAATATTAGCTTTAAATGGAAGTCCTAGAAAAAAAGGCAACACCAATCGTTTCATTGATGAAATGATTAAAGGTTGTGAGGAAAACGGACATGAGGTTGAAAAGTACTTTTTAGACAAATTGGACATTAGCCCATGCAGCGGATGTGAAATTTGTGCTAAAGGAAAAGACTGTAGATTTAATGATGATGGAACTGAAATCATCAACCAGCTGGCTGATGGCGCTAGTCTGATTGTGGCCTCACCAATATACTTCGGCCAGATGACTGCACAGCTTAAAACTATAATCGATAGGTTCTATTCTATTTTCAACAATCCTGACAAGAAGTTTTCAGGAAAGGTTGCACTGATTTTTACACACGCTTATCCTGGTGATGATTTCTACAGGCCTTACATCGATTTGGTCATAAAGCAGCCGTTCGAGATGAATACTGAACTGGAAATGGTTGACTGTCTTGAAGTGGGTGGTGTCAAGTTCATCGGTGATGCTGATAATGCTGAAGATGCATTGAAAAAAGCATATGAAATAGGATTGAAATTCTAAATCCTATTTCGCAAATTCTCCTAAAAATTTCATATCTTCGCCACGTTTCATTCTATCGTAGTATTCTGCTGTTGCAGAGAAAAGAGCGTCTCCACTTGAATTAAGTGCAGTTTCGCATGAATCCTGAATCACACCAATAATAAATCCAACTGCAACCGCCTGCATTGCAATGTCATTACCGATACCGAACATTGAGCATGCCATTGGAATAAGCAGTAATG
>Ga0256404_1012255_pt1 | contig 11190 bp, 8 predicted proteins | sample RumenRJG_01DNA_FD_185990 | JGI IMG/M metagenome (GOLD analysis project Ga0256404, IMG submission 185990) | Bovine rumen microbial communities from Lethbridge, Alberta, Canada - RJG_01 | ecosystem: Host-associated > Mammals > Digestive system > Stomach > Rumen | place: Canada: Alberta | collected...
TTTTAAGAAATTTATTATTCTTTTTGCTTCTGTGTAGTATTCACTTTTATAGTTTACGTTATAAAGTAGTGGGACAGCAAATGTTTTAAGTATTCCTAGTTCATAAATTAATGCTGTGTTTAGTACGATGTCTGCTTCTTTTTGATATGGGAATATATATTTTTCTTCACTTATTCTAACATTTCTCCAACTTTTTAGTGTGTCTACTGCGTTATATCCTCTTGTCCTAGCATCTCTTACTATTCTTCTAATAAGTCTTAAATCAACAGTTGAAACATGGTTGTGTCTGTCTAATCCAAGAGGTGTAAATGGGCTTATGTATATTTTAAGTTTGTTTTCTCTTGGAATTGTGCTTGTTAATAGCTCATTTAGTGTGTGTATTCCTTCTACTATTAGAAGGTCTCTATTTTTTAAAGATACTGGTGGGTGCTTATATTCTTTTTCTCCAGTTAGAAAATTGTATGTTGGAAGAGTAGTTTCTTCTCCTTTTAATAAAGCATCTAGTTTTTCATTAAATAAATCTATATCAATTGCCTCTGGAATGTCATACTCGTATTCTCCTTTTTCATTTTTAGGAGTGTCTTTTCTATCTTTAAAAAAGTCGTCAGTTGATAAAGTGAATGGGTTTAGTCCTTTACTTTTTAAATATAAAGCTAGTTTTTTACAAGTTGTTGTTTTACCTGAAGAAGACGGACCTGCAATTAGGACTATTTTTATATCATTTATGTTGTTTTGTATTTTGTTTGCTATTTCTAGTAAGTCATTGTTTTGTTTTATTTCATTTAGTTCTATAAACTCTTTTATTTTACCATTTATTACTACGTTATTTACTTCACTTACGTATTTTACACCTAGTTTTTCTGCCCATACGGCATAGTTATCAAATACGTTTAGTACTTGTGGCATATGTGTGTACTCAGGTATTTTCATATCAAAAGTGCTAGGATACTCCAGCATCACACCTTTGTCTGTAGTTAAAGTTAAATCAAAACTTGTAAGTATTTTAGTTGAGTATGGCATTTTTGTATAGAAGTAGTTATAATAGTCAAGCATACTATAAAGAGTTAGCATTTCTCCAGTCATTTGTTTATATGTTAGAGATTTTTCGTATTCTTTTACACTGTTAAAATAGGAAATTGCTTCTTTTCTACTTGTTACTACTCTAGTTATTCTAATGTCTTCTTTTACAAGTTCATGCATTTTTGCTTTTATTTCATCAACCATAGTGTTATTTAACTCAAGATTAATTCTTGTATATATTCCTTTATCTAGGCTGTGAAGTAATTCTACATTTGTGTTTCTTCCAAATAATTCTTTGACTGCAGTGATGTATAGGAATTTTAAGCCACTTCTATATATTTTGGCACCCATTCTGTCCTTTATTTTGATTAATTTCATTTTAGTGTCTTCTTTTAATTTTGTACTAAGCTCGGTTATGTCGTTATCAATTATTACAGCTATTACTTCATTTTCTAGATTTTGTTCTTTCATAAGGTCGTATATTGTTTTGTCTACACTTGTTACGACATTACCAACACCTTCTATTTCTACTATTATTTTATCTTCCACTTTAATCACCCTTTATTCTATATATATTCTATCATTTTTTTTGTGATTTTTGTATATTTTTTTTATATTTTCGTAAATATATATATAGGTGAAGATAAAATGGTTATTCCAATGATAATTGATAAAGAGGAAGGAGTAGAAAAGAGTTTTGATATTTATAGTAGGTTACTTAAGGATAGAATTGTTTTTTTAAGTGGAGAGATTAATGATGAAGTAGCTAATTTAATAGTAAGTGAGTTACTTTACTTGAATAGTCTAAATAATGAAGATATTTATCTTTATATTAATAGTCCTGGGGGAAGTGTTACAGCTGGTATGGCTATTTATGACACGATGAATTTTATTAAGTGTGATGTTAGTACTATTTGTGTGGGGATGTGTGCATCTATGGCTGCATTTCTTCTAAGTAGTGGGGCTAAAGGAAAAAGGGTGTGCCTTAAGAATGGAGAAGTTATGATACATCAGCCACTTGGTGGAGTGCAAGGACAAGCTACTGAGATCAAGATACATGCTGAAAGGATTATCAAGTTAAAGGAAAAGTTAAATAAGATACTTGCTAGTAATACAGGTAAAGATATTAAGAAAATAGAAAGAGATACTGAAAGAGATTATTATTTAGATGGTGAAGAAGCTTTAGAGTATGGATTAGTTGATAAGGTATTATAAAAGAGTTCAGGTTTTATTCTTGAACTCTTATTAATTTTGCAGTTTTTTCTTTTTCTTCCATGGCTTGCAACAAGTTAGATATTACGATTTTTCTCATTAAGTCATTTTTGTATGTTTGATGATAGATAATGCTATTTATTACATCGTTTGGGATATCTAAAGACATTCCTTTTATGTAAGTTAGTCTTGTATGAATTTCTGCTTTTACTTCTAAGTTTAACATATCAAATGGGCTTATGTTATCTAAATATATTATATAGTCTATTAATGTGTCTATAAATATTTCTTCTTGTCTAGATTTGTATAAACTAAGTGGTAAGTTAAATTTTTCTATATAGTAATCTGTAAATTTGATTAATATATTTGGTGCCGTAAAGTTACTTTCTATCATGAACTTTTCGATAGAAGGGCTTGTGAATGCAAGCATGTATTTGTTTCTAATTAGTTTATCTAGTACAATGCTAGTTTTTCCTTCTTTAATTATTTTGTCTAAGTAATATAAAGAAGACAACTCTAGTTCATACATTTGTAAGTCTGTTATTAAATTATTTACTTTATCTACTTTATTAGAATTCATATTATCTAAAGTTTTATCTATAATTTTAAACATTCTTATTAGTATGTAATTATAATCATTTTGATAAGACATTATATTTGCATTAAGTTTTCCTACATCGTTAGTTATTATTTTGTCTGCAATAGATAGATAGTTTTTGTTTTTAGATAACTTTCCGTATAGTGCTTTTTCTTTTTTAGTAGCGTCTATATAAAAAGATATAATTTTATTAAATTCGTCAGTGTCTTTATGAGAAGTATATTCTAGGCTTATTAGTTCTTTTAGGTAACCAATTTTTTCATATGATACATCTTCAATGTCTTTAAGCATATCTTCTGTATTTTTAAAATCTTCTTTATTCATACTAACCACCTGTTAAATGTATTTTACTTTATTTTAAGTAAAAAGTAAAGAATAAATAATTATGATATGTAATAAATATTTTAATATTTGGCAATATAAATGTCTACTTAAATGGCAACATAAATGGCAATATAAAAAACGTGTTATCCCCTAATTACGGGCTTTTTGTAAAACATAAACAATTCAAGTGGCAATATAAATGTCTACATAAATGTCTATATAAATGGCAACATAAAAAGTAGCATTGCTGCTACTGTGGTTTTGTAGTTATTCCATTAGGATATGTGTTGTTATAATATATCATATCAACGCCATCGCCTAAGTCTGCATATAATGTACCACTGAATGTTTTTTCTTGGTCATAATCTTGATTTTTGTCTAAATTAGGTAGTGTTATTGTTAAAGTATAATTAAATGTTTGAGCTACTGAGTTTTTAGTTATTTTGTTAGTTACAAGTGTTACTGTTGTTTTTGTAGATGTTGTTGGTATCGTACCAGTTATAACACTTGTATTAGCACCTGTGCCTTTTATACTCCACTGTAAGTCTTGAAATTCATTTGTATAATCCATTCTTATATATACAGTGTTTGATACATCTGTAGCTGGAACGCTTATACTGAATGTTTTATCAAATGTATCGCCTGGCTCAATATCGTTAGCATTTGTTAAATCATTACCACCATCAAATGTAATGTTTCCAACTTTTGCTGTTGTTACTGTGCCACTTGTTCCTGAACCAGTCATTTTAGTAGTAAAGTACGAAAATGTTACACCAATTACTGCTACTATAATTGTTAGAATGCTTACAACTGATAATAATATTTCTTGATTTTTCTCTTTCATTCTAACACCTACTTTCCTTGCGCAACTATAGTTGAGTTAAAAGTTTTACCTTGAACTTCATTTTGATTTTCTCCACTTTCAAGGAAGGAAACTTTAAGAACATAGCTATGTTTAACTCCAGTATTAATTATTCCACTTCCTAAAGTAAAACTTATAGTAGGAACTATTTGTTGCCCAGTTACTGTTACTAATTTATTTGTTGGAGTATTATCTTCAATTGTTTGACCATCTAATGTACTTTCTCCAGTTAATGTATAAACAAAATCTTTACTGTCTATTTCATTCTTTGTAATGTCCCAAACTAGTGAATATCTACCAACAGCATTTTCTTCAGTTGATGTGTTAATTATTTCAAATTTCATTTCATTACTCCAACCAGGAAGTACATTTTCGTCGTTAAATCCTTGTATTTCATGAAATGCTGCAGTTACATATGCCGTTTTAACATCCACATTTCCGTTTTCATTGTTACCATTTACTTTGTAGTAAACTATTGCTAAAGACGCACCTATAGCCACTAAAATAAATGATAAAACTACTATTATTGAATAAATATATGTTTTAATATCTTTCTCTTTCATATCTATCACCATATTCTATATAATATGATACCAAAAAAATGTGAAAAATTCAAGTATATAAACATCAAAAAAAGTTAGAAGTAAATCTAACTTATTTTTGTTAATAATCGTAAATTAACTATGTTAATTCAAACTATAATTAGTCTTCTTGTTTTACTCCACCTACATCACTATATTTAGCAGCTGCAGAAGTTTCACATTCAACTTTAACTGTTGCTGATTTACCAGCTTGGCTAGTTTCACCTTGATTTTGAACTGCACCAGTTTCTTTGAAACGAACAGCAAACTTGTAAACGTCTTCAGCATTTGCAGCAGTTATAGTACCGTTAACAATTGGATTAGTTACACTAGAAATGTTTGTCCAAGTTCCTAGTTCTCCACCATCAGTACTAACAGCATATTGTAAGTCTGCAATTGCATCACCAGTAGTAGTTAAACTACAAGTGTATGGAACTGTAGCATTACCTGTAATAGTACCGCTAATTTTGAATTCAGCAGTCTGACTTGTCCAACCAGGCATTACGTGTGTTCCATCGATACTTACAGTAGCACTAGTTAATTTAAGTTGTGAAATTGAACCAGTTGAAACATTACCTGTAACAGCATTACTTTTATCCATAGTAGTTGTGAAGTATGCAAATGTTGCACCAATAATAGCTACTAATAAAGTTGCTATACCAATTACTGATAAGAAAATAGTTTGTCCTTTGTTTTCTCCCATAGTTCTTTACCTCCTTTACATTAAAAATTGTATCAAGTTTTTTTAATAAAATCAACCCTTTTTTGATAGTTTTTTCATTTTTTTTAACACAAAAGAAAAAACAGGAATTTAATGTTCCTATTTTATTGCTATTTTTTAACAACTTTTAATGCTGAATAATATAGTCTGTTTACATTGTTGTCTATTAATTTTTGGTCTACATTTGGTGCATAGGTAAATACTAATTCGTACTTATCAGTTTGGTTAGAATTTAATTCTACATTTTCTACAAGTGTTTCTCCATTATTTACTGTGTAACCTGTTTTACCATTTGTTACTTCTTTACCATTTTTATATAAAATATAGTATGGTCTTACTTCATAGTGGTATTCATTTAATATGTCTTCCCAAGTAATTGAGTATGTAATTGTTGAAGTACCTGTATTTGTTATGTTAAACTTCTTTGTTTTTGTCCAACCTGGTTTTACTATGCTGCTATCAAAGTCATTCATTCCTAAATATGGAAATTTATATTCGTTCGTTGTATTTAAATCTATGTTTTCATCTTTTGTTTCTTTAGTTAATATTGCTGCATCTATTAGATAGTTATCTGCTACACCATCTTTATCTGAGTCTGCGTTTGCATTTATTCCGTTACCATTTAGACTTATATTTAAGTCTGGCATTCCATCGTTATCTAAGTCGATATTCATATCTGGCTTGCCATCGTTATTTGTGTCACAGTTTAGTATGCATTTTCCTGTACTGTCTGTTCGATTTAATAGGTTTGTATCTGCTTTCTTGTCTCCTGTTGTGTCAACGTTTATTTCTGCTATGCCATCGTTATCTGTATCTATGTTTGTGTCTGCTATACCATCATTGTTTGTATCACAGTTTAAGTCACATATTTTATTTCCAGTTAAATCTATGTTTAAATCTGCTTTGTTGTCTCCTGTTGTATCTATGTTTAGGTCTGCTACGCCATCTCCATTTATATCTATGTTGATTTCGGGCCATCCATCGTTATTTGTATCACAGTTTAATATACATTTACCTGTACTGTCTTTTTGATTTATAAGATTTTCATCTGCTATGCCATCGTTGTCTGTGTCTATATTAAATATTGCTTCATTATAGTTGGTACCATAATTAATGTTTATGTTTGGTTTTTGGTCATTGTCTGTATCTATGTTTAGGTCTGCCTTTTTGTCTTCGTTTGTATCTATGTTAATTGTTGGATATTTGTTTCCTACATAATCACAGTTTATATCACATTTACCATCATTATTTAAGTCTATATTTAGTTCTGCTGTACCGTCTCCATCAAAATCTAGATTAGTGTCTGGTCTATTATCATTATCTATATCGCAATTTAATCTGCATATACCAGTTGCATCTTTTTGATTAATCATATTTTTGTCTGGTCTGTTATCGTTATCTGTATCTAAATTAAAGTAAGCTGCCATCATGTTTTTATAACTTATGTTATAATCCGGCTTGTTATCTTTATTGTTATCACAGTTTACGTTACAAATTTTATCACCATCTGTGTCTATATTTAAATCAGGCCATCCATCTCCATCTGTGTCAACGTTTAGATTTCTTGATTTAAGCATTATGTAATTCATTACTATATATGATGTTACACAAGTTACACCAATAAATAATATAAACACTAATACTATTAAAACAGTCTTTGACTTTCTTTTCTTAACAGGTTTCTCCTGTTCAAAATATAATTTTTCTTCTTCTATTATTTTTCTTTTTTCTTTTTCGTTCATAATGTCCTCCTCTTATTCTATTTATAATATTACCATATTTTTTTAAAAAACTCTAGATATAATAAAAGAAAATGCACTTAGTGTACATTTTCAATTTGAATTTTTGTTGTAAATTTCTTACCTTGTTCTGTATCTTGGTTTTCGTTTGTGTCTTTAAACATTAATTTGAATAGGTAAGTGTGTGTTTCGCCAGGTTTGATTACTACACTTTTTAGCATATCGCCATCTTGGTAAGGCGCTTTTGCTTTGTCTATGTCTATTAGCACTTCTCCATCTCTTATTAAACCATAGTTAAGGTTGTTTTTTGTAGTGAATGTATTTTCTACATTTGTGAATTTTATTGTGTATACTAAGTCTATTGTACTTGAGTTTGTTATTTCAAAAGATTTAGCACTACTCCAACCTGGATAGATATTTATGTTTTGCATATTTGTTAAGTCTTTGAATGTTATTGTGTGTTCTTCGTCTTTACCAATATCAATAGGTGCTCCGCAGTTTTTGTCACATATTCCGTCGCCATTTGTGTCACAATTCTTATCGCATACGCCATCACCGTCTATGTCACAGTTCTTGTCACACTTTCCATCTCCGTTAGCATCGCAATTTTTATCGCACTTTCCGTCGTTATTTGTGTCACAGTTTCTATCACATTTGCCATCGCCATTTGTATCACAGTTTAGCTTACATGAGTCGTTTTCTTTTCCTTCACAGAATTTATCACAAATTCCATCATTATCAGTATCGCAGTTCTTATCGCATTGTCCATCATTATTTGTATCACAGTTTAAATCACATTTACCGTCGCCGTTAACGTCACAATTTTTACCACATACATCATTATTTTCTGTACAGTTATAATCACATTTACCGTCGCCGTTAACGTCACAATTCTTGTCACATCTACCGTCTCCGTCAGTGTCACAGTTCTTGTCACACTTGCCATCGCCATTTATGTCACAATTTATTTTACATGAGTCATTCTCTTTTCCATCACAATTTTTGTCACAAATGCCGTCATTATCAGTATCGCAGTTTTTGTTACATTTTCCATCATTGTTAGTGTCACAATTTATGTCACATTTGCCATCGCCGTTTACATCGCAATTCTTGTCGCATATACCGTCTTTGTTTGTATCACAGTTAATAAGGCAGACATCACTTCCTTTGTTTCCGCAGAATTTATCACATATTCCATCGCCGTTTGTATCACAATTTTTATCACATGTGCCGTCGTTATTAGTGTCGCAGTTGTAGTCACAAACGCCATCACCATTAACATCACAGTTTTTGTCGCATACACCGTCATTATTTGTATCACAGTTTCTGTCACATTTACCATCGCCATCTATATCACAATTTATTTTACATGAGTCATTTTCTTTTCCAGTACAAGCTTTATCACAAATTCCATCTTTGTCTTCGTCAATGTTAGTGTCTGCTTTTCCATCTTTATCAGTGTCACAATTTAAATCACACTTGCCGTTGTTATTGATGTCGCAGTTAATATCACATTTGCCATCTTTGTCAGCATCACAGTTTAAATCGCATATTCCGTCATCGTCAAAATCTATATTTGTATCAGGATATCCATCGTTATTTGTATCACAGTTTTTAATACACATTCCATTTTTGTCTTTTACATTTGTTAAGTTTTTGTCTGGTTTTCCATCACCGTCTGTGTCAATGTTAAAGAAAGGTTTTTGTATATTTTTGTAACCAATGTTAACATCTGGTGAGCCATCACCGTTTGTATCACAGTTAACGTCACACTTGCCATCTCCGTCTGTATCTATGTTTAAATCAGGTAAGCCGTCTCCATCTGTGTCTATATTTAGTCTCATTTTGTAGTTATTTACAAAGCTTATTACAGAGTATGTTGTACTTACTGTAGCCGCAGCAAAAAGAGTAAATACAAATATAATTATTAATATATTTTTTCTTTTTTCTTTCTTATCTGGCTCTACGAAATAAAGACCTTCTTCTTCTATTATTTTTTTTTCTTCTTCATTCATAAAGTTTTGCACCCTACTTTCTATCATAAATCATACCATAAATAACGTTTTAAATCAATTATTTTTCATAAATTTGTTAATAAGTTTTAAGTTATTCACAATTATTGCTGATTTTAAAAAATGCAGTGAATATTGCTTTGTTTTTATTGCTGTTATTAGTGATAGAAATAAAGAAATGACATCGCCTTTTAGGGCAATGTCACTAGTTAAACTAGGTAGACATTCAGTTACTGAATACTTCCTATATTTATATTATATAATGTTTTCACAAAATGCTCAAAAGTTTTATATTTTTTTGGAAAAATGTGTAAAAATGACTGAAAAAAGTCGGAATTTTGTGTAATTTAGTGGCAAAATAGCCGGAATTTTGTGTAAAAACCAGTTGAAATAGTTGGAATTTTGTGATATCATTTGTTTAGGAGTTGATAAAATGGTTAGATTAAGGAGAAAAATAGACACTTTTTTAGTAGAATGGAAAAATAGAAAAGATAAACTTCCATTGATAGTAAAAGGAGCTAGACAAATTGGTAAAACGGATGCGATAGAATATTTTGCTAAAAACAATTATAAATACCTAGTTGAGATTAATTTTTCATTGCAAACACAATATAAGACTATATTTAATGATGGCTTTGATGTAGACAAAATAATAAGCAATATCTCATTAATTAACAATGAATTCGTATTTGAGCCTGGAAATACTTTGATATTTTTTGACGAAATACAGGACTTTATTAATTGTGCGACTAGTTTAAAAGCGTTCAATATTGATAAAAGATACGATGTTATATGTTCTGGGTCAATGCTTGGAATAAACTATAACGATATTGAGTCAAATAGTGTTGGTAATAAAGAAGACTACTCAATGCATTCGCTAGATTTTGAAGAATTTTTGTGGGCTAAAGGGTATAGTGAAGAACAAATAGAAGATTTATATACTTGCATGAAAGAATGTAAGCCGCTTAGTGAAACACAGTACAATGTAATGTTAAATAATTTTAGAGAATATATGGTACTAGGTGGTATGCCCGCTATTGTTAATAAATTTGTTGAAAACAAAAACTTTAGTGGTATTTTAGAAATGCAAAGGCAAATACTGCTTGATTATGAACAAGATATAACTAAGTATGCTAAAGGGTTAGATAAAGCGAAAATATTAAACGCTTATAGAAAAGTAGCTACATTTTTGGGAAAAGATAATAAGAAATTTCAAATATCTAAAGTAGCAAAGAATGCAAGAAACAGGGAATATGTAGGCGTTGCTGACTGGCTTAGTGATGCGAGACTTGTCAATGTTTCATATTGCTTGGAAACTTGTGCTTTACCATTAAAAGGAAATGAGGATAGAGAAAACTACAGGTTATATTATTCAGATACTGGACTACTCATAGCTGCACTTGATGAAGAGGCACAAGAAGACTTGAGAAATAATCAAAATTTTAATACATACAAAGGCGCAATATATGAGAATATTGTTGGAGATATGTTAGTGAAGGAAGGATATGATTTGTTTTTCTTTAAAAATGAAAAAGGCACTATAGAAATGGACTTTTTTGTAAGAGATAAAAATTCACTTGTGCCAGTGGAAGTTAAAGCAAATGACGGAAGTACGCCTTCATTAAATAGGTTAATAGAAACTAAGCAATTTGAAGATATTAAATATGGAATAAAACTATGTAATAAAAATATTGGTTTTAATGGTAAATTCTATACTTTTCCGTATTTCCTAACATTTTTGTTAAAAAGATATTTAAGAGAAACTAAGTAAAAAAATCACAACATTATAAAAACGAGCAATTCCAGTAAATATGGGGGTTGCTCGTTTTTGCTGTCAAACTTTTATCTAGTTGTTAATAAGTTTTAAGTTATCTACAATTCTTGCAGATTTTAAAAATTGTAGCGAAAACTTATTTGTTTTTAGTGTTGACTCACCTTATTAATTACGTTATAATGTTAGTATGGAGCAGGAAGTGCAGCGCGCATACCGACTTTTAAAGTAAATCAGGGGAACTTGGTTGAAAAGGAAGGGAGGTTCAATGTCCATGAAGAAGAGACCGTATAGAATATGCGTGTTGATTCTAGTGAATATTGCTTTGTTTTTATTGCTATTATTAGTGA
>Ga0256404_1012257_pt1 | contig 11189 bp, 19 predicted proteins | sample RumenRJG_01DNA_FD_185990 | JGI IMG/M metagenome (GOLD analysis project Ga0256404, IMG submission 185990) | Bovine rumen microbial communities from Lethbridge, Alberta, Canada - RJG_01 | ecosystem: Host-associated > Mammals > Digestive system > Stomach > Rumen | place: Canada: Alberta | collected...
GTTAGCGGTAAAGAGAGCATTGCAATCGTAACGGGTAAAGATAGTAAGGCGGCGGGAGCTCTTGGCGACTGGATAGTCCTTACTGAAAGAGGAGAGTGGAACGGATATACTTGCCCAATCAAGGAAGTGAAGGCTTTCAAGGTTGACGGAGATAAAATAAAGGCAGACACGTTCTATACGTTGGTGAACGGGGAAGCTGTAGAAGCATAATAGATGAAGACTATGAAAAGAGAATACGTTAGAGGTAACGAGAAACATTGGAAAGATGTATTCAAATACGTATATGGGGTTGAACCTGTAGCAAACATCGATCCCAGTATATGTGGGGACGATACAGCTATCTTTGTAAGGAACAAGGTCGGAGCGTTCACTTTTTATACCGATGAGATTCTCTATAACGCTATAACTACAAATCCCAATTGGCACGAAGTAAAGCCGTGGGAGAAGCATTATGAACCCAAGCCTTTCGACAAGGTGCTGGCATGGGATAATAACGAGAACGAAGTTCGTCCAGATATATTCCTTTACAAAGTTTCTAACACGTATTTTTGTGCAAGAAATGGCTTCAATCACGTGAAGCCTTATGACGAAGAAGAGTATCTAAAATCATTAGAAAATACCGATAATGAATAATAAAGCAAAGAAAGAAGAAAGCAAGCAATTCACCATCACCCTCAGTGAGCGTCAGCTGCGTCTCCTTGCCTACGCTTGCCGGGTTACAGACCGTCTAATTATCGGTCAGCTGGATTTTTCTCTTCAAGAGTGTTGCGAGTCGGCATTTGAGAAGCTCCACAAGAACGACGGAAAAGGGAAGATTGGCGGCGACGAGTGGCACGCTATGAGGTTCGAGGTTGAAGAAGCGATTCGTAGACTTCGTAAGCTATGTTGGGGAGTGGAGTATGGCGAGAACCACGGCATCTACTATGATGAGACTGCCGACACTCTCTTCGACATGCAAAAGGTCATCGAACACGCTCTATGGCTTGAGAAAGACCCCGATAAGCGGTCTAACTGGACAAATGATGCTTTCGAGCATACAAGCCCCATAGGGGACGAAAAGAACATTAAAATAAAGAAAGTTTGAGTTATGGAAAAGATAACATCAGCAACGATTTTCAAGGCATTTGACGGAAAGATTTTTACGTCAGAAGCCGAGTGCAAGGAATATGAAAAGCAGAGAAAAGAGTTTTTGGATAACCTTAAATTCTTTAAAGTAAGTCATTCTCCTGATTTAAATGAAACAGGACTTTTTACAGGGGAATTGCTTGTAGCTGTGTATTCAGAATATGGATTGCATAAGGAAATAGTGAATAACTATTGTATAAAGAAATTCGGATATTTAGGAGAAAGTGTACAGGGATGGAGATTCCAAACTTATTTTAGCGTTTACCCAACAGACTTTGAAACATATTCAAAGGGCATAATTGAACATTGGGACCATGAAAGCCATCCTAAAAAGATTCTTCTCAGTCCGACTGAACTTGACGAGTTCAAAGACATAGAAAGATTTGATTATATGAAAGAATGGGGATTTAAGTAATTCCACACTATATCAAGTATTAACTATGAAGATAATAGAACCAAAAGTAGAGATTTGGGAACAGGAGCCCGGTATCAATGGTATCTACAAGCAGATAGAGCGTGCAGGGCGTGTCTGCTACAAGAGCGAGAACCATATCACAGAGGACAGTGCTAAGCCGTTCGTTGAGCGAATGATTAAAAGCGAACACTATGCTATGCTTGAACATGGGACAGTATATCTATCTATTCCAACTCTTAAAAATGAAGATTTGACACAAGAATTATTCCGCAGCAAATTTACACATTGGTGTAAACCGTTTGGTGCACACTGTATCAATTTCTCGACAAATCTTCGTGTCCTTGTCGAAAAAGATATGTGGGATATTTGTAAACCCTACGTATGTGATTTCGATAAAAGATTTTTCTATGGCGACAGACGTGTTACTGTACACTTCACCACACAGATAGCAGTCAGTAGAGAAGCCAACAGACATCGTGTGGATTCCGTTGCTGAGCAGTCTACACGTTTTTGTAATTACTCCAAAGACAAATTCGGTAGTGAGATTGCTATCAACAAACCGTCTTGGATAGTGGCAGACAATTTTGTTCATTCGCTAAGCTACGATCCGATGATTATGTTAGACCCAGTCGAAGTGTGGTGGTGCGCTAACGCTTATGCAGAAGCGTGCTATATGCGACTGCTTCAACTCGGATGGAAACCCGAGCAGGCTCGTGTTGTTCTTCCACTTGACACTAACACAGAGCTTGTACACACAGCCTTCGTATCGGACTGGATGCACTTCTTCGATTTGAGAGCATTGAACAAGACTGGAAAGGCTCACCCCGATATGATTAAGGTAGCTAAGCCACTCTATGAGGAATTTAAGAGACGCGGATATATTAAATAGCTTATTATGGAAGACGAACAGAAATTAAATTTATTGCGGATAGCTATTAACAACGCAAGCGACTTTGATGAAGCAAATGCATACGTATCATTCTTGATGGGAGAAACAAAAGTTTTTGGGGACGCAAAGCCGTTCGTAACTTACACTCCACCAGAAGACATAGAGGACGAGAAATATCGCACTAAAGCCGTCGTTGAGGACGGAGTGTATGTTTTCGATAAGGGTTTTCGTCCAGTTTGTATCAAAGATGTTGGTGGACTGCAAAATCCAATGAGGTGCGATGTCATGGTCAGTTATCATGGCCATGAATGGGTTGTAGCAAAGAATGATGTTTCGGAAGGTGAAATACATCTTTTGGAGAGATATTCAAACATAGACGAAAGCTATCCTTTCTATATGTCAGAGATAGAGGCTTTTAACGACTTCGATATGAAGTTTTATACCGACTATCTTCGTAATTTCGGGCTAAACTTCAAATTGGACGATAATTCGTACATTCCTACAGTCGGTCAGCTTGCAGCCATGTATCTCTACCGAAAAGAGTTGAACAAAGCTCTAAAAATGGTTCACGGCACTCCGATGAAAGAAGGTGATTACTGTTCATCAAACTGGTACAAACCGCGGTGCAGTTGGAGCGTCAATTTCAGTACTGGCTACGTTCGCGCCCTTGAGTGCAACATTTACCATATTCGTTCTTGCAAAGTATTTTAGCTTAAAAAGAATGGATAATGCCTTTGCAGCTGTCCTATCGGCTTGACGGGGGTAAAGAAAACGAAACACTATGAAATAGCTATGACACGAAACGAAAAAATACGCCAAGAAGCGTTGAAATGGAAAACAGACGATAACGAGTTTATCGCACAGACCGCTTTTGAGGCAGGAGCTCTATGGGCTGACGAGCATCCAAAGTCGCCGTGGATAAGCGTAAAAGAAGCATTGCCACAAACTGTTTACGGTACGGTTAGCAAAGTAGTGATGCTTTCTTTGGCTGATGGTACGCTTTCTACTGGCTCCTTGTTTGATATTAAGGATAAAAAATATTGGGAAGTTGATATTGGTGACGATTTCGTAGAAGTTAATGATGGAGATTATTGGATGCCAATACCCGAACTACAGAAAGGAGGCAAGGTATGAAAACAATCCTTGATGCTTGCTGTGGCGCTCGAAAGTGTTGGAAAGATAAACATAACCCAAATGTCTTGTTCATGGACAACCGCAAAGAAACTTGTACTTTATCCGATGGCAGAACGTTGGAAGTAAACCCAGACGTTGTAGCTGATTTTCGCCACATGCCATTTGCAGATAACACTTTCAGCCTTGTACTGTTTGACCCGCCTCATTTTAGATGGTGTGGTGATAATAGCAATCTCAAAAAGAACTACGGTCGGCTCCCTCCAGATTGGGGAAATTATATCGGGCAAGGATTTGAAGAGTGCATGAGAGTGCTTAAAGAAAATGGCGTTCTCGTATTCAAGTGGAATGAACAACAGATAAAATTAAAGACAATTATGAAATATATAAAATACGAACCGCTGTTTGGACATCTGACTGGGAGAAGTGGTCATACCTATTGGCTCGTGTTTATGAAAGGAGGCGTGCAGTGAGAGAAAGAGATATTAGGCTTTCGTGCCCTGGATGTGTCAAAGATACGACGATAAAAGGAGCGTATCTTTGCAAAGTGCTCATGATCTCGCCTCTCAAAGTGTATTGCGAGGGTAGTAATGAGTGTGAACGAATAAAGAAATGGAGAAGAAATAAAAGCCGCTATTAACAAGGGAACGGAGAAAGATTCAAACGATTAAAAAGACAAACGATTATGGAGTGTAGCAAAAAAGAGGCATTGGAGCAGTTGGCGACTGGAATATTCCGTCTGCTGACAATCATTGCTGTAATTATGTTTGGAATAGCAACGGTTGGTGTAATAACTACAGGGTCTGACGTTTTTTCACTTTCGGCATTACCCCAATGGATCAAGTTATGTCTGATACCGTCTTTAGTATGGATTTTTGTGTTGCTTCTTTGGTGTGTAGTCTGCGCTTTCTATATCGTCTATATAACCGTGACCGAAGATATAAGAGGTGCTATTCAAAAACTTAGAAAATAATTTCATTATGGAACGTATAAAGATATTCGCTAAAACTTGCGAAGAACAGGCAAGAAAGCAAATCGACCGAATGGCGAATTGCGAGGCGTATAAGAACCGGATGATACGAATCATGCCCGATGTTCATGCAGGAAAGGGCTGCACCATTGGCACTTGTATTTCGATACATGATAAGGTCGTGCCTAATACGGTGGGTGTTGACATCGGATGTGGTATGCTGGTCGTTTATCTTGGAAAAATAGAGATTGACTTGAATAAGTTAGACCGGATCATCAACGAGGAAATTCCGAGTGGATTTAACGTACACAGCGTTATGAGCGATAAGGGATTTATGTGGTCTGAAAGTCTCAAAATCTTCTCCATTGTCAAGCCAGAGGGAAGAGAATACATCGGCCAGTCCATGGGTACGCTCGGTGGAGGAAACCACTTCATCGAGATTGACAAGGACGACGACGATAACAAGTATCTCGTTATTCATTCGGGCAGTCGTAACCTTGGAGTCAAGGTCTGTGAGAAATGGCAGAAGTTAGCCATTGAAGAGGGGAAAAAGAAAGATGACACCCGTAGAGAACTTATCGCCAGACTGAAAGCTGAGCATAAGGAAAAGCTCATTCAGCAGGAACTGAAAAAGCTCCCAAAGCAGATCTTCGACGAAGAATTAGCTTATGTGCCCACTCGCTTGGTCGGAGATTATATCATCGACATGGAGGTGGCGCAACAATACGCCTGGGATAACCGTATGGAGATGGCTACGATCATCTGTTGCGCTATGGATTGGCAACCTATGGATATGTTCACGTCGGTGCATAATTACATCGACACCAAGAAGATGATTATCCGCAAGGGTGCTTGTTCTGCCGAAGAAGGCGAGCGGCTGATCATTCCGATGAATATGCGCGATGGTTCATTGATATGTGTTGGTAAGGGTAATCCCGATTGGTTGTTCTCTGCACCTCACGGAGCCGGTCGTCTGATGAGCCGCAAGCAAGCCTTTGATACATTGAACTTGAATGAGTACCGTCATGAAATGAGCGGTATATATTCCTCGTCCGTCTGTGAGGAAACCATCGACGAGAGCCCTATGGTTTACAAGCCCATGCAGGAAATCATCGACTGCATTGAGCCTACGGTGGAAGTTAAAAAAATCATTAAGCCGATATATAACTTTAAGGCAAAATCGAGAGAAATAAAGACACGAAATGAAGATACACTCTGAAAAGAGGTACTTGGCGAGGTATGAGCTATCGGTTCCTGAATACGGGCAATGTTTCATTCAAAAACAATAACTATGGAAGAAAAGAAAAAGGTATTCATAAGAGGCCGTAAAGGCCGTGGTAGTACAGTAATAGACATCCTGACAGAGCTTGGAGCCACAAAAACAATGGGGATCAATGGCGAGGCCAAAGATACCATCTATTTTATCGATCACGATAATAATATTGCTTGTGCGCTTGTCAACTCAGAAATGGGGGCTATCATCATGGACAACTACAAGGAGATTGCACTTCCACGACGGCGGTGGAAGGATGGCGATGCGCTCGTTAATAACAAATTTTCCGATTCTTATGCCGTGTTCAAAAAATACAATAATGACGGCACCTTCGAAGCCTATTTCTCTCTTGACCACAAGACGGCACATTTCGATACAGTAGCATCCGTAGAAGCTTTCCACCTTGCCAGCACAGTAGAGATAGAAAACCTTCCACTGTTATTCTGCTTTCTGATGAGCAGGCTGAATGAAGCCGGTCTTTGCCTGCCGAAGAAAGTTGAGTAGAAGTAACAACTCGTTATAGGATGTACTGGGGAGGTATGGGCTATCGTTCCCTGATACGGGCATAACTTTAACGATTAAAGACAATGGAAAAGAAAGAAAACTATATGGTGATTGATGGGGTGCGGTATGATGCGGTAAAGCAGGAAGTTGATGGACTCGGACTCGGGTCATGCAAGGGATGCGTGTTCAATGGTGGAAGCGAATGTACCTTGCCGAACATCGTCGGCCTCTCTCTTTCTTGCGATGGCGATTATACCTTTGTTAGCAGAGGAGAGGTCGCTACTCAGCAACAACCTGCTGAACGGAGCGAGGAAGAGACGGACCAGGCTGGCAAGGAGACGGAAAGAAAGGAAGCCGGGGAAACAAACAGAGCAAGCATAATCGTGGCTCCCAAGGAAGGCAAAGAGTTTGCTCCTTCGGGTGCCATTAAGGCAGACAAGGTTATAAGAGCTTCCCTCATCGGCAAGCGGTCTTACTACTCCTTCCCCAACGGCGTGAAAGCTGAGGACATTTGTAGATACCTTCCATTCAACCTCGGCAACGTGGTGAAGTATGTGTGCCAGGCTGGTCGGAAGAATGCGGGCAAGAAGGTGGAAGACCTTCGGAAGGCGATGGACTATCTCGTGGACGAGATCAAGCGGATGGAAGAAGGCGATGATTGACGGATACATCTTAGGCGCTATGTGCTTTGTGATCGGTCTGACAGCATGGCTGATAACCATTCGCCTATTCTTTAACGATAACGATTAGCAACTTAAAATATAGAAAATCGGTATTTATCGCTTTCTGCCTCGGCTTCTTTGTGGCCGGGCTGATGGCTGAGAGTATCTTCCGGAGGCATGCTGGCGATAAAGAAAGAAAGGAATCCTGACTCGTTGCCCTTGATAGGCGCAAGAAAAAATGCTTAATTTGCGGTAAGTCCAAAAGAAACATAACAAAAACATCATGCAACATCTTCCTTCCCCACCCCGTTCCTGGTCATCCCTCACGTGGCAGCAGCTCTGCCGCATGTGGGCGGTAAAGCTCGCCTATGGCGGTGAGCCTGACGCGGCCGTCTGTGCCGCCTGGCTCGACCTCATGGGACTCACGGTGGCCGGATATGGAGCTAATGACCCCGTGTCGGGCGAGACGGTCTATCTGTTGCTCGATGGCAACGGGCAGCGATGGAAAGCCACACCCCGACAGATAGCGGGTCTTGCAAAAAACTCGATGACGTGGTTCGACTATCCATACGGCGACCAAGGTCAGGAGGAGAAGAAAGACGACAAGAGGAATGTCGTGCAGGAAGCACGCAAGGCGCATATCGGCTACGTCAGTAACCTTCGCGATGCCCTCATGCTGTCTGTGGAGACCGTGGCCGTCAGCAAAAGTCGAGTAGTGGTTGCCGATGGACGCAAATGGTGGCGCATGCCGCTGGCAAGGGTCTTTGCCCTGCCGCAGACCGCTTGCAACAACCTCACGTGGCAACAGTACCGGGCATTGCAGGCCATCACACCACGGCTGTGGAGCAGCGATGTGTCCGACGACGAGATCGTCAACCTACAGGCGCAGTTCCTGGCCAACATCCTTGTACCTCGCTCCGTGGCCTTGCTCGACCAGAGTGGAGACACCGTGAGACTGCGCCCACACTTCACCTACAAGTACAACGTCGAACAGGCCGACACACTCGTTGGGTATTGGCGACGAAAACTGCTTACGGGCAGCATGGACATGATCACCCTCTTCCATGTCTGTCATCAGGTGTGGCAGACCGCACTCGTGTACTACTCGCGCGCCTATCCCCTGCTCTTCTCCGACGAAGGGAAGAGCGACCCCATGCACGATGCGCTGCAAGGAGAGGTGGGCACCGTGAACACGATTATGAAGTATGCCGGCTATGCCGAGCAACAACAGGTCTACGACTCCAACCTGCCTTTCATCTTCGACATCCTGAACACGATGACGAAGGAGGCCAAAGAGATTGAAGAGATGAACGCAAAATATAAATAACCCAATAGATACAAAAAAATGGATTACGGAATTAAAATTGATTTGCAGAAGCTGAAAAATGCTTTTCTGCGCAACTTCACGGGGAAGACAGCCACCAAGCGCTGTATCTGCATCCCCATCGACGACAACCCAGAGATCTTCCTCGGAGAGAGAGGTTGTTATCTCAACGTCACCGCCAAGGAGAACCAGAACTCCCAATACGGTGACACGCATTATCTGAGAGGGAATATCCCGACGGAGGTCTATGAGAAGCTCACGGAGGAAGAACGAAAAGCCATTCCTTTCCTCGGCAACATGAGACCGATCAAACCCAAGCAGCAGCCCGTGAAAGGTACTACGGACATGAACGCTCCCGAAGGTCAGCAGGACGACGACCTTCCATTCTGAACCCTTGCGCCCCACCCCACCCCGGGGCGCACAACCTGAAAGATCATGAACAAAGCACCTACTTTTCAGCAATTCTGGAACGCCTACGCCCTGAAGCGGGACCGCATCGCCGCCGAGCGTGCGTGGAACAAGCTCCCGGCTAAGGACAAGCGCAAAGCCATCGAAGCCATCCCCGCCTACAATGCCGATTGTGCCCGCCATGGCATCAGTCGCATGTACGCCCAAGGCTACCTCTCTCACCGTCGTTTCGAGGACGACTTCTCTGAAAGCCCAGAGTCAGCGCCCGCGTCATCCCCCTCGTCCGCCTCTCCGTCTGGTCTCTCGTCCCGTTCAGTAAGCAGCGGCTGTGCCGCTGCCAAAACCACCCCCGCCACCCCCATGTCAACCTGGTAAACAAACATTATCGTTTATGAAAACAAAGAAAACAAGCATTATCATTTTCGTACTATCTCTGGCAATCCTTTTCGCCATCTTCTGGTTCCTTCCCGCGAAGGCGATCGCCTTCTGTATCTTCATCTTGCAGATCATCACCCTCCTTGCCATCGGAGGCACCAACTTCAACATTTCCAACTATAAAGAAAACGCAGATCATGAGCAAGAAGAAAAAGCACCCTACCAAGGGGAAGAAGCATAGCGACATTAGTCCGTTTCTCGAATACTTCTCCATGCTGAGTGAGTATCTCGACAAAGGCTATCTGCAGATCGACGTTGCCAAGCACGAGGTCTTTGTCACGCAGCCGGCTATCCATGCCCTGAGCCCCGGCAACGACCCCGCCGAACAACTTAGGAACGGGGCTATCGCACGCACCGCCCTCTGCCTGCGTGCCTGGGCCGCGTGGATGTCGGGAGAAGGCAACGACTATCTCGACCGCAACTTTTCCGTGCATGTTGTCAAGGACGGGGAGCCTCACGATCTCATCTTCACCCTCCTCTTCTCGCAGCCCCGCGGGATATTCCGCACCAAACCTAAGGTGGAGGTGATAACTTATCCGAAGAAATGAGCAAGACACGACATCCAGACATCCTTTATGATTCTGATTCTCACAGCCCGCTCGCCCCGCTGACCGTGCGCACGAACGCCTCTCCCGATAATCCCAACATTATCACGCAAGGCCCATTCTATGGGGTCAGTGGTGACGTGAACCGTGCCCCGCTACGTGACTATTGCAAGCATGGCTACGAGTCACAGCGTGAGTTCCGTGCCGCCGTCTGTGAGCTCATCCGCCGGTGGCGATGGCGGGAAGGCGAGTGTATCGAGAAGCGAATGTTCCACGGGATAGACGGCGTGTCCGTCGATAACAGTCTCACCCTTCTCCGTCTCCGTTTCCACGACACCCCCGGGTGCCGTCCCGACGAGGCATGGATACCGCTCTATCTTGCTGACCCTGTCCCTACCCCATCCTACGCCCAGCCCCGCAAGCTGACACGTAACGAGCAGCTCCTTGAAGAACTGCAGAACTTCATTCTGTGGGGGAAATGACTTGTGGAATCCATAAATGATCTATGGAATCCATAAGGGAATCCACAAAAGCATTTGTGGGAAACACAAAGGCCGCTATCCTCACGGACGGCGGCCTTCTTCGTTTCAGAAACTTAACATAAAACTAACATATAAACTTTTAGCATCTAAACTTTATGACTCGTGAACTGAAAACTCAAAAACTTATCAACTTATCAACTCTTCCTCACTCTCCCTTCTCGTCGATGAGCGGATTGTTGTGAAGCAGCTTGTCAGGGTCTATGTCCTTGTAGCCACCCGCTACCGTCAGCTTGCATACGATGGCCATGCCCGTAGGCACGCCGATGAGCAGCGGGTAGATGTTCGTCCACCATTCGTGAGGAGTCGCCCCCGCCACGATGAGCATGGTGTTGATACCTATTGCCGTCGCCACGATGATGGCGCAGACAATCATGAAGCGTCTGAAGAAACGTGGCATCTTTGCCAGCCAACGTCGCTTCAGTTCGCTGCCAGTACTCTTAATCTTCTCACCCATACTCATTCCTCCTCACTGATGTCTCCGTGTTTCACGAACCCCATTGAGGTTTTGAGCTCTGTGGCTAAAGATTTGATGTCGCCCTTGATCTCGGCAAGGTCGCTGCGGAATCCGGCAATCTCGTCCTTCAGTTGATCAAACTGCTCGGACTTGTGGTCAATACGCTTGTCCATACGCAGAATCTCCGTTTCAATTTTGTTGATACGCTCTTCCAATACGGCCTGCTTGGAGAAAATCTTGTGGTTGTCCTTCACGATGGAAGTCATCCATCCACCGATACCTACCAGCACGCCGCTGATGAGATAAGGCCAGAGGTCTATTAATAACTGATTCATAATACTTTGTGTGTTTGTGTTTGTGTTGTTGTGTTGTTGTTATCGCGTATACCTCTTCGGCATTATCCTTCAAGTGCTAATGTGACGGTGAAATCGACGTGGGCCAACTGTTGCTTCGCGCGATCGTAGATACTCACACTCTTCTTCGCCGGTTCCACGATGACGGGAACATATTGC
>Ga0256404_1012258_pt1 | contig 11188 bp, 9 predicted proteins | sample RumenRJG_01DNA_FD_185990 | JGI IMG/M metagenome (GOLD analysis project Ga0256404, IMG submission 185990) | Bovine rumen microbial communities from Lethbridge, Alberta, Canada - RJG_01 | ecosystem: Host-associated > Mammals > Digestive system > Stomach > Rumen | place: Canada: Alberta | collected...
GTGCTATGATAGTAGCGTAAGGTTTCCGGGAAATCCCGGAACGACCGCAACACATGCGCATTTGAAAGACCTCCAATTCATACACACACGAAAGCCCCGCCGCGAAACAGTGCCGGGGCTTTCGTGTGCGCGGAATTGTGAGGCAGTATCTCAGAATGGAGGACGTGAGGATGGATGAGCAACAAGAAAGCGGGTAAGCGCGGGAAATATGAAGATTGGATTACTGACGACGGCTTGCTCAAAGTGCAAGGATGGGCACGCGATGGGCTCAGCAATGAGCAGATAGCTCACAACATGGGCATCACATTTCAAACCTTGTATAAGTGGCAGGACAAATACAGCGAGTTACGCGAGGCGCTTAAAAAAGGCAAAGAAGTCGTTGACCGTGAAGTCGAAAATGCGCTGCTCAAGCGTGCGATGGGCTACGAGACAGTGGAAGAAGTCGAGGAGCCGGTTGAAGATAAAGAGACCGGAGAAGTGCAAATGCGCGTGACGAAGCGCGTGAAGAAGCAAGTCGCTCCGGATGTGACAGCGCAGATTTTTTGGTTGAAGAACCGCAAGCCTGCTGAGTTCCGCGACAAACACGATGTCGAGTTCAAGGGTGAGCTTCCTGTCGTCCTGCGTGACGATGTTGGCGGTGGTGGAGAGTGAAACGGCGTGAAATATCGCTGTCGGCGGTGCTCGGCGGCGGCTACAATGATTTTTGGCGTAGCAAAAAGCGTTACGTCGTCTGCAAGGGCAGCCGCGCGAGCAAGAAATCTACGACGGCGGCGCTCAAGATCGTCACGCGCATGATGCAGTATCCGCTCGCAAATACGCTCGTCGTGCGCAAGACAGGAGCGTCGCTTAAAGATTCGTGTTGGACACAGCTGCGGTGGGCGATTGACCGCCTCGGCGTATCGGCGTGGTGGCGGGCGCGCGTGTCTCCGCTGGAGCTTGAGTATCTGCCGACCGGGCAGAAGGTACTCTTTCGCGGGCTTGACGACCCGCTGAAAGTGACATCTATCACTGTCAAGAATGGCGTACTGTGCTGGGGATGGTGCGAGGAGGCGTACGAGATCGATGAGGACGCATTTGACCGCATCGACGAGTCTCTGCGTGGCAAGTTGCCGGACGGCTACTACATTCAATGGCTCATCACTTTCAATCCCTGGGATTCCGGCTGCTGGCTCAAACGGCGTTTCTTTGATGCTCCGCACGATAACGTTCTCGCGATGACGACGACATACAAATGCAACGAATGGCTGAGCGATGACGATCGCGCGATGTTTTCGGATATGCGCAAGACAGATCCAGAACGGTACAAAGTGGCGGGGCTCGGCGAGTGGGGCATCGAGGCAGGGCAGTTCTTCAAAGCATGGCGCGAGTCGAAACACGTCATTGAGCCGTTCACCATCCCAAACGAATGGATGCGGTTCCGCTCCATGGACTGGGGCAGCGCGCGACCGTATGCGTGCCTCTGGTGGGCGGTGGACTATGACGGCAATCTGTACGCGTATCGCGAGCTCTACGGCTGGGGAGGCAAGCCAAACGTTGGTACAGGCGAGACGGCGGCAGAAGTCGGGCGTCGGATTGCGGAGCTTGAAACAAAACAAGAGCACTTGGATTACGGCGTCCTCGACTCTGCCTGCTGGGCAAAGACGGGCGTCACGGGTCCGACGATTGCGGAAGAGCTGAACAACGAGCTCTACAAGAAAGGGCTCGTCACTTTCGGCAAGTGCTCGAAAGGCCGCGTCGAAGGGGCGAACGCATTCAAGCAGCGCCTCATCGGCAACCAGCAGAAGGACGGCAGCTATAAGCCCGCGATTTTCTTTTTCAATACGTGCATCCACGCGATTCGCACGATCCCCATGCTCGCGCACGACAAGCACAACCCCGAAACGTATGACACGGACGGCGAAGATCACGAGACCGACGCCGTTGTCTATGCCTGCCTGTCGCGCCCGTGGGCACCGACGAAGCCGCAGCCCGCGAAGCCGTGCGACAAGTATGCACGCAAAGAGCAGCCCAGCGTCTGGGCTATCTAAGGAGGTGAGAACATGGCAGAAAATGATTTGCAGGACACAGACGACGGCATTGACTCGCGGCAGGGCATCGGCAAGTTCCGCCGATGGTTCCGCGAGGCCGTGGACAAGGCCGACGTGTGGCGCAAAGAGGCCGAACAAGATTACGACTTTGTGGCGGGCAAACAATGGACAGAGGCGGACAAGAAGAAGCTGGAAGACAGTGGCCGCCCCGCGATCACCATCAACCGCATCAAGCCGCTCATCAACGTCCTTTCAGGCTATCAGCGACTGAACCGCTACGACATCGACTTTCTCCCGCGCACGTCGGACGACATCGACATCTGCACCGTCCGCAAGGGTATCACGAAATACGTGCTCGACCAATGCGGCTACGACAACGAGGAATCGGAAGCGTTCGAAGATGCAGCCATCGGCGGCCTCGGCTGGATGGAAGTCGGCTACAAGTTCAACGAGGACATGACCGACGGCGAGGCATTCGTCACGCGTGAAGACCCGTTCGGCATCTACGTCGATCCCGAAGCGCACAAGACCGATTTCTCCGACGCGAAATACATCTGCCGCGCGAAGTGGGTGGACAAGGACGAGCTCGAACAAGTCTATCCCGAGCACGCGGACGCCATCGAAGCGCAGTACGAAGTCTACGACACCGCCGAAAAGACGGGCGGTCGCGAGGCGAACGACCCTCTGTGGTACAAGCGAGACCTCCAGAAGGTGCGACTCGTCGAGTGCTGGTACAAGGTCAAGGAGCCGCGCACGCTCTACCTGCTCGCAAATGGCCAGATCGTCGGGCAGGAGGATATGCGGCCGGAGTACCTGATGCAGGGACTCGTCGAAGGGTATCAGACAGTCAAGACGACGCGCGTCAAGGTGGCGAGCTTCTTCGACCGCGTGCTGCTGGAGAACATCGATTCGCCATATCAGCACGGCGAGTTCCCCTTTGTGCCGATTACGTGCTACTACTTCGGCACGGGCGACGTGCCAGCAGGCTTTGTGCGCGACCTCAAAGACCCACAGCGCGAGATCAACAAGCGCCGTATCCAGACGCTCCACATCCTCAACACGAGCGGCAATGGTGGCGGCTGGATGGAATCGGACGCGATGGACACGAAGCAGAAAGAGGATTTCCGCAAGCACGGGAATATCCCTGGACACTTCACGGAAGTCCGCCCAGGCGCTCTTTCGGGCGGCAAGGTGCAAGAGCGTGCGATGCAGAATCCTCCTGCTGCTGTCATTCAGGCAGAGAGTCAGGCAACGCAAGACCTCAAGGCCATTTCTGGCATCAATGAAGCGCTCATGGGGACAGACATCCCGTCGAGCGCGTCCGGCCGTGCGATCGAGCTCAAGCAGAAGCAGGCCATCACGCACATCGCGCCGATGTTCGACCAGCTCCGCAAGGCGAAGAAGAAAATCGCCTATCTCCTTTGGGGAAAACGCGGACATGCGGGCATCATTCCGCAGTATTACACGGAAGACAAGATTTACCGCGTCGAGGGTGCGAATGGGCAGCAGTTCATGCACGTCAATGAGCAGGTGATCCAGCAAGACCCGATGGGCATGACCATCGTCAAGACGCTGAACGACCTCTCACAGGGCGAGTTTGATATTGTCGTATCGGACACGCAGGCGAGCACGACACAGCGGCAGGCGCAGATGTGGGGGCTCGTGGATGCGTGCAAGAACCTCGGCGTGCCGGGCGATATGATTTTCGACATCATCATCGACCTCAGCGACCTCCCGAACAAAGAGGACATTAAGCAGCGTTGGCAGCAGAGACAGCAGGCACAAGAGCAGTCGTCTCAGCAGCAGATGCAGCTGGAAATGATAAAGAACCAGAACATGAACCAGAGTATCGCGTTCAAGGACGCGCCGCTCCCGATTCAGTTTGCAATGGCGGCGAAGCAGGGACTCATCGACCCACAGGTCGCGCAATACGCGGTGAATCTCATGGTTCAGCAGATGTTCCCCCAGCTCGCCCAGCAGATGCAGGCGCAGCAGGCACAGCAGGTGCAGGCGCAGGCCGCACAAGATCAGCAGCTCGCGCAGGCCATGCAGGCACAGCAAAGCCAGCAGCAGGCACAGCAGCTGCAGCAGCAGGGCGGCGGGATGACGCAGGCGGCGGCCCAGTCGATGCAGGCAGGAGCCGCGCCAGCCGCCATGTAAGGAGGTGAGGACATATGCCGCGAACGGCAGCACCAAAAGAAGCGGAGTCCGTAGAGGGTTTCCGCAAGGCCATTGTGCAGGTCGGCTTGAAGCTCTGTGACAAGGCCATCAATGACACGGCACGCGATGAAACCAAGAACTTGGAAATGATCGCGATGCTTTTCAATGCAATCAAATAAAGGAGCGGGCAACCGCTCTTTTTTGATACTCTCGCGTCGCCACGCGTTAGGGGCGCACATTCGCCGGAGGGCGTAAAACTCGGAAAGGAGCAACCATCATGTTTATCTTTGACCTTCAGAGATTCGCAGAGGAAGCAGCAGCAGAGGACACGCAGGCGGAAGAAGCCACCGAAACGGTAGCCGAAGAACCTGCCGTCGAGGAAGAAACGAAAGAGGCCATCCCCGACGAGCTGGCAGGCGTATCGGAAGACGTCGCCCGCGAGGTCATGGCAAAGGCGCAGGAAGCAGAGCCGCAGGAGGGCGAGGAAGCGCAGGAGCAGGAGGACGTCACCGACGCGCAGACCGTCGTTAATCAGACAGCAGACGAGCCGCCACTCAAGCAGCCGAATCAGAAAATCCCTTATGCGCGCTTCAAGCAGCAGGTCGATAAGACGAACGAGCTTGAGGCGGTACTCAAGCAGTATCAGCAGCGGTTCGGCGATCTCAATGCGCCACAGCAGGCACAGCCGCAGATGCAGCAGCCTCCCGTCCAGCAGGCACCACAGCCCCCACAGCGCCCCGTCGAGCAGTTCCAGCTGACCGACGAGAATGCGAAACTCATCAACGAGGCAGCCATTGAAGGCGCTTTGCAGATGACGGGCATGTCGAAGGACGACGTCGCTGAGCTCGAATACTCGGACGACAGCGACCCGAAGAAGCAGCGCTTCCAGCTGGCGCTCTCCATGGCGAAAGACAACATCGTGACGGGACTCCGGCAGGCGGCCTTGCAGAAAGCGCAGGCCGCGCAGAAATTCCAGGAGATTCATCAGGCGAGCGCGGCGTCGTTTGCGAACTACACGAACGAGCAGATGAAAGAAGCTGACTTCGAGGCTGTCCGCAATTACGCCACGAATGAGTATTTCAATGCACTCCCACCCGATCAGCAGTACACGATTGCTGGTTCGTGGGAGCGTATCTCGCGCAATGTAGCAAGCCCTGCGGAAATGCAGGTCGTCAGGAACTATTTCGAAGGGGCGAAAAACTCCTATCGCAGCAAGCACCCGCAGGCGAAGACGTCGGCGGGCATGACGAAGACGAGAATGAAGCAGGCAGCGGCTATGCCGCGAGCTGGGCAGATTGACGGTACGGCAGGCGGCGACGCGGCGGTGACGGCGGCAACGCTCGAACACATGCTCAAGACGCAGCCGTGGGAGAAAATCCCGCAGCAGTACCGCTCCATGATGCTCGGCCTCGGCTGACCGCTCCTGCCGTGACGAAAGGATGAAAACATCATGGCAAATACGACGATTACGGTAGCACCGAACCTTGTACAGCTCGCATGGGCAAAGGATACGTGGACGGCAGGCATCCACAAGGCATTTTTCGACAAGTTCACGGGCAAGGACGCAGGCTCTATCATTCAGGTGAAGGAGGAGCTCAAGAAGGACAAGGGCGACAGCATCAACATCCCGCTGCTCATGCCTCTCACGGGCGCGGGCATCACGGGCGACAACATGCTCGAAGGCAACGAAGAAGCGCTGATTTACCGCGACTTCTCGGTCTCTATCGACCAGCTCCGCAACGCTGTCCGCCTCAAGGGCAAGATGGACGAGCAGAAGACGCAGATCAACATGCGCCAGGACGCGAAGACGGCGCTTTCTGACTGGCTCGCCACGAAGGTGGACAAGATGATTTTCGAGGCGCTGACGAAAGACCCGACGAAAGATCGCACGATTTTCGCTGGCTCGGCAACGTCGGAGGCGACGATTGCAGCCGGTGATACGTTCTCGACGAAGCTCATTGGCAAGGCAAAGCGCATGGCAATGCAGGACGAGAACACGATGGTCAAGCCCGTCCGCATCGACGGCGTTGACACCTACGTCATGATTATCGACCAGTGGCAGGCCCGTGACCTCCAGAACGACAAGGACTGGATTGAGGCGCAGAAATATGCCAATGTTCGCGGCGAGAAGAACCCGATCTTCTCTGGTGCGCTCGGCATGTACAACGGCGTCATCGTCCACCAGTCGAACCGCATCCCGCGCACGGAGACGGGCGCAAGCAAAGCAAAGGTCGGTCATGCTCTGTTCCTCGGCGCACAGGCTGCTGTCATGGCGGTCGGTGCGGAGCCGGAGTGGAACGAGGACACGTTCGACTACAAGAATCAGGTCGGTTTCGAGTTTGGTCGCATCTTTGGCATCGCGAAGTCGCAGTTCAAGTACGACGGCACGAACCTCACGGACTTCGGCTGCATCAACGTGCTCACGTCCTCGGTGGATGACTGATTTCATGAGGTGATTCTATGCTCAAGATAGCAACGGCCCTGAAGCGCATCCGCACGCGGCTGCATGATACGGACAGTATCACGTATGATGATGACGAGATTGTGGACGCCATCAACTGCGGGCTGCGCTTCATCCGCCGCGCTATCGCGGATTTCCAGCCGGAACTCCTCATGCAGACGATGCACGGGGAGCTCCAGCCGGGGGAGTATCGCGTGGCGTTCGCACGCGCGCCGACGGCTCTCATCCGCGTGACGGCGGGCGGCGAGGTGAAGGAAACGATCATCTCGTACCATTCGGACAAGATTTGGCACAACTACAACAAGATTTGGCACAACCGCACGAAGATTTGTTCCCGGACGGAGACGACGGTCTACCGCGAGCATGAGCTCCACAGCTCGAACGTCATGCGTATCCGCGATTTCAGCGAGACGGGAGAGCCGTGCTCGTTTTATCGGGCGGGCATGGCAGAGATTCGTCTCTGGCCGGTGCCGGAGCATGTGACGGCGTACACGGTGCTCTATGTGGACGACATCGACGAGGTGACGCTTTCGGATGTGTCGCCGCTCGGGACGGAGTTTGACGATTTCCTCATCGAGTACGCGGCGACGCGGCTGTCGGTGGGAAATGAGTTTGACATGTCGCAGGAGCAGCAGATCATGGCGAACATCTACGGGCAGATTCAGTCGCTTCTGCGGCCTCTGCCGCCGGGCGTGGATACGGTTGGCTATTGGGATGACCGCGGGAATTGCTGCGTGCGCGGCTATGGGAGGAGGGACTACTAAATGCTTCTCTCTTCCAAGCATCAGAACCAGCAGCCGGTCGTGCGGCGGGATTTTTCGGGCGGGCTCAATACGACATCGACGGTGGAGGGCATCGCGGAGAACCAGCTCGCCGACGTCCTCAATATGGAAGTGGACCATTCGACGGGCTGCCTCAAAACCGTCGCGGGGACGAAGATGCTACTCACGGCAGAAAACGTCTTTGCGGCGGCGTATGACGGCATCAATCATGTCTTGCTCGTCGTGCTGGAAGATAAGACGGTACACGTCACGACGCTCGACGGCGCGGCGCTCGGGGTCAGCCTCGGAAAGCTCACGGGCGAGCTCTATCCTGTCTGCGCGGCGTGGGAGGAAGGGCTTTTGCTGGCGTCTGGTGGAAACCTGCAATACTACAATGGCAGGGAGCTCAAGACGCTGGAATCGCCTGCCGCAAAGAGCGTGTACATCCGTGCGGGGCGCGTGCTCATCACGGACGATGCGAATGTGCGGTATTCGGGCGTGGGCGACGCGGCGAATTGGACGGAGGACACGAACGATGCTTCCAGCTCGAAATGGGTGGAAGCGGGCTACAAGGACGGCGGCAAGTTCGTCGGCATGTGCAATCTTTCGTCGGACATCTTGCTCATCAAGGACAACCGCCGCGTGTATCGGCTCTCAGGGGAGTTCCCCGACTGGCAGATCGCGGAGGTGTCGCGGAACATCGAGTGCGGCGGGCGGCTGTCGTTCTGCTCGATTGCCGACAATGTGCTGATTTTTGGCGGCACGGAATTGCAGGCCGTCCAGACGACACAGGACTACGGCGACATGAAGTCGCAGAATATGGCGACGCTCGTCGCGCGGGAGCTCGCGAAGCTGCCGAAGGATGCGAAGGTGCGCTATGTGCCCGCGCTTTCGCAGGTGTGGCTGCTCGGCACGGGCGGGACGGTGCTCGTGTTTGACACGACGCTCAACGCTTGGTTCCAGCGGCAATTCAATACGGACATCCTGGACGTTCTTTCCATCGGGGAGAACGTCCTTGTTGTCCGCAAGGGCGGCATCGCGAAGCTCGACGAATCGACGTTCTATGACGCGGGCAGGCCGCTTTCGTGGCGATTCGTCGCGCAGCGGCTCGTGTCGCAGCACGACTATTTGCTCAAGCGCGTGCAGGTCTCCATCGTGCCGTACGAATCGACGCTCTACTACGGGCAGGTGTCGGTCGGCGCGGTGATTGTGGGCCTGCCCATCCCCGCGCGGCTGACGAAAATCTGGCATAACCATTCGCCGATTTTCAAGAACCGCGCAAAGGTGATGCTCGCGGGGCGGCTGAAGGGCGTGTACGTGAAGGGCGATGTGGTGTATGACAATCCAGCGCTCATCTATGGCAACACGCAGAAGCTGTTCTCCCGCCACACGTTCATCCGCGAGCGCCGGAACGTGTTCCGCAGCAAGGCGCTCGACGTGAAGGGCATGGGCGGCATGGGCGGCTTCACGCTCAACAGTATTGTGATGGACATCGCGGAGGTGTGATATATGGCAGATTGGAGGGTGACGAGCCCGATTGATTACTCGCCAAATGGCGACGACGTTGACAGGTTCGCACAGAAAAGCATTGCGACGTTCGAGGAAATCTTCGAGCATCTGAACGATTTGCGGCGGCATGGGGCGAAGGCCGGCCTCGATGAGGCGAACACGTCCCCGTACGAAATCCGAATTGATACGACGACGGACACGATTTACATGCGCGACGCGACGAACAAGAAGTGGTACCGCCTCGGTTCGGTCGCGGAGTTCTTCGGCCTGACGGCAAAGGACATCGGCGCGGTCGAAAATGGCGGCGGCATGGAGCGGCTGCTGCTCGGAAACGACGCGGACAAGCCTGCGGACGCGAAGACGCATGATTTCTATTTCGCCGTCGATACGCGGAAACTCTACGTCTACGAGGGTTCGGACTGGCACATCCTGCTCTCACGCGAGTTTGCGGACATGCTGAACTATGAGGATTACGTCGTGCCAAAGAGCGAGGTAGCGACGAAGGGCGCGGGGAAAATCCTGCGCCTCGACCCGGAGACGGGCAAGGGCGACATCGACATCACGGGCAGCGCCGACCACATGCTCGGTAAGGAAATCAACGTGACGGCGCTCCACGACAAGGACGTCCTCATGTGGAATGAAGAGAAGCAGGCATTCACGGCGGAGCCGAAGGACGTCTTCACGGAGGACAGCGCGACGCACACGGGCGAGGCGGGAAAGCTCGCCTATGTCAACAGCGACGGCAAGATTCACGCGGACCTCGCGGGAAATGCGGACAAGATCGCAGGCAAGCCCATCGTGACGGACAGCCTCGCAGCAGGCGACGTGCTGGCGTACAACGCGAAGGATGAGACGTTCGTCAACGTGCCGAAGGACTACGTCGGCGCGGACGACATCACGACGGAGGGCGCGGCTGGCAAGGTCGTGCGCGTTGCAGAGGACGGGACGATTCATGCCGACCTGACGGGCGATGCATCGCACGTCGGAAAGGTCAAGGTCGATGCGACGAACTGGCAGGACGGCGACGTGCTGGCGTACCACGTTGCGACGCAGACGCTCCAGAACGAGCCACGCACAGGTGTTGGCGAGGCGAAAGCGCTCATTCTTCGCAACAATGAGAAGGTGCTCGCAGACTACAACGGCACGAAGACGGTGATGGTCAACCTCTCGACGGAGCTGCGGCAGACGGCGGACACGGTGACGAACCATCTGGAACGCCTCGTCGGCACGCTCTATTCGGCGGTCATCGCGGCTGGCATCACGCCAGACGGCTATGACGCGATGCTCGTAGAGAATTTCAACGACGACGCGCCGGAAACCGACCGCGCCGTGGCACGCGTGACATCCGTCGTCTCCGGCGATGACAGCGTAGATGTCGAAGACAGCAGCGGCCTCATCGTCGGCAGCTACTACCAGCTCACCGACGGCGAAGTCACGGAAGAGGTGCAGATCAAGGCCATCAATATCTCGGACAGCATCAACCGCGTGATTCTGATGGAGCCGGTCAAAAACCAGTATCACAGCAAGCGGGCGAAATTCTATCGCTCGACCGTGGCGATTCAGAACGGATTCGCCTATGGCGGCGGAAACACGCGATTCTTTACGGCGACCGACGACAGCCACTCCTTCCAAGGGAAAGATACGAAGGTCGAGCTCTCCAAGAGCATCGACTACAACGACCCGTCCTCGTTCACGCTCAAGGGCGCTCATCTGAAAGATGGCGTGCTCGTGATGGGCGGCGCCGCATACGGCGTCGCGTTCAACGCAGCAGGCTCGACCTACGGCGATTGGAAACGTGTCAACAGCGAGGGTGACAATCTCGCGCAGGATGACCTTTCGGAGGAGGGATAACTCATGGCTCTTGATTTCACGAACGCATGGCCTTTCAACAAGATAGTCGAGCAGACGGCAGACGGGCAGGCGATGGTCTACATCCCGAAGATGTACGTCAAGAACGAGAAGCTGCCGGACACGGCGACGTATGCGGGGGAGTACGCATACCTCATCGCGCCGGACAAGATTGATGATACATGGCACGTCCATCCAGCCTTCATGAACAATGGCAAGGAGATGTCCGGCGTGCAGATCGGCAAATACCTTGCGTCGAAGGACAACAGCGGAAAAGCGGCATCCATCAAGGGCGCTACGCCTTGGACGTCCATCACGAGAGACACGGCACATTCACTCGGCTCGAACCGCAACGTGTCGGGCGGCACAACGGAGCAGACAGGCTGGCACATGTACAACATCTACGAGCATCATCTCATCGC
>Ga0256404_1012259_pt1 | contig 11188 bp, 12 predicted proteins | sample RumenRJG_01DNA_FD_185990 | JGI IMG/M metagenome (GOLD analysis project Ga0256404, IMG submission 185990) | Bovine rumen microbial communities from Lethbridge, Alberta, Canada - RJG_01 | ecosystem: Host-associated > Mammals > Digestive system > Stomach > Rumen | place: Canada: Alberta | collected...
AGGGCGATGCGCAGAGCCGCTCGATCATCCGCACGGACGCCTCATTGCGCTCCGCCGGCTGAATGGCGTGGCGAATGGCCGTCATGCGCGCGCGCAGTTCCGCCTTCGCCGCGAGCGCATCCGGGTCGCCTGGAGCATGCGCCGGCCCCATGTTACGCTTCCTCGACGGTGACTTTGCCGTTGATAGCCGCGCGTGCGAACGTCATCACGATGCCGTCAGCGACCTGGAGCTGCACCGTCTTGTCGTCGAGCGCGACAATCTTTCCGTAGATGCCGCCGATCGTCACGACGTCCGTGCCGACCGTCAGGCTGTCGAGAAGCGCCTTGCGCTTCGCCGCCTGCTTTTTTTGCGGGCGGTACAGCATGAAGTAAAAGAGAGCGACCATGACGACGATCATCATGACCGTGCTCGTTGCTTCCTGTGACATGGAGATTCCTCCTTTTATGATTTCCGATGCGGATCATACTGCGCCAAAAACTCTGCGCGGAATGCGCCGAACGTCCCGTCGAGGATGGCCGCGCGCATGCGCCGCATGAATTCTTCCAAGAACCAGAGGTTGTGCAGCGACAAGAGTCGCAGGCCGAAGATTTCGCCCGCGCGCACGAGATGGCGGATGTAGGAACGCGTGTAGCCATTGCGGCACGCGTAGCAACCGCAGCCTTCCTCGATGACGTGATGATCGTGCTCGAGCGCCGCGTTCTTCATGACGAGGCGGCCGTCCCATGTCATAGCCATGCCGTTGCGCGCGACGCGCGTCGGATAGACGCAGTCGAACATGTCGATGCCGCGCGCGACACCCTCGACGAGATGGTCGGGCGTACCGACGCCCATGAGGTAGCGCGGCTTGTCCTCCGGCAAGAGCGACGTCGAGTAGCCGAGCATCTCATACATGAGCGCGGGCGGCTCGCCAACGGAGAGTCCGCCAACGGCGTAGCCCGGCAGGTCCATCGCGGCGAGGCGCTCCGCGTGCCAATGGCGAAGTTCCTTGTACATGCCGCCCTGCACGATGCCAAACAGCCCCTGGTTTTCGGCGGTCATCGTACGCGCGCAGCGTTCGACCCAGCGCTGCGTGCGCTCTGTCGACGCTTTCGCGTAGTCAAAATCCGCCGGATACGGCACACATTCGTCGAACGCCATGACGATATCCGAACCGAAGCACATCTGCGCCTGCATGGAGATTTCGGGCGAGAGGAATTTTTTCGAACCGTCGATATGCGAGCGGAACGTCACGCCGTCCTCCGTGATCTTGCGCAGATCTCCGAGACTGAACACCTGGAAGCCGCCGCTGTCCGTGAGGATGGCGCGATCCCAATGCATGAACTTGTGCAGGCCGCCCGCTTCTTTGATGAGTTCCATGCCGGGACGCAAGAACAGGTGATACGTGTTCGACAGGATGACGCCGGCGCCCAGATCTTTCAGTTCGTCGGGCGACACGCCCTTGACGCTCGCCTGCGTGCCGACCGGCATGAAAATCGGCGTTGGAAAACTCCCGTGCGGCGTGTGCAGGATGCCGGCGCGCGCGCCGGTCGCTTCGTCGCGGCCGACGAGCTCGTACGTGATGGCAGGTTTCGTCATCGCGTCACTCCGTCGGCGCATCCGCCGCTTTCTCTGCGAGCGGCTTCATCGTCGGGAACAGCAGCACGTCGCGGATCGACGCCGCATCCGTCAGGAACATGACAAGGCGGTCGATGCCGATGCCGACGCCGCCCGTCGGCGGCAGGCCGTACTCCATGGCCGTGATGTAATCGCGATCCATGACGTGCGCCTCGTCATCGCCGGCCTCGCGCTGTTTCAGCTGGTCGAGGAAGCGGCCTTCCTGATCGATTGGGTCGTTGAGCTCCGTGAAGCCGTTCGCGAGCTCGCGGCCATAAACGAAGAACTCGAAGCGGTCCGTGATGCGCGGATCGTCTGGATTGCGCTTCGCGAGCGGCGAGATCTCCGTCGGATGGCCCGTGATGAACGTCGGCTGCATGAGCGATTCTTCGACTTTCGCCTCGAACGCCTGATTGAGAATGCCGCCGATGCCGTGGCGCGGCTCGTACGCGACGCCGATCTCATCGGCGAGCTTGCGGGCTTCTTCGACCGTCTCGCAGGCCATGAAGTCCTTGCCCGTCGCTTCTTTGACGGCATCGTTCATGCTGATGCGCTTCGCGCTGCCGAAATCGATGTCCGTGCCCTGGTACGTGACCTTCGTCGTGCCGAGCACCGTCGTCGCGACGCTCTTGATGAGGTTTTCCGTGAGGTCCATCATGTCCGTGTAGTCCGCGTACGCCTGATAGAACTCGATGGTCGTGAACTCCGGATTGTGGCGCACGTCCATGCCCTCGTTGCGGAACACGCGGCCCATCTCGTAGACGCGCTCGAAACCGCCAATGATGAGGCGCTTCAGATTCAGCTCCGTCGCGATGCGGAGGTACATGTCGAGGTCGAGCGTGTTGTGATGCGTGACGAACGGACGCGCGGCCGCGCCGCCCGCAATCGTCGAGAGCACCGGCGTCTCGACCTCGAGGTAGCCGTGCTCGTCAAAGAACGAACGGATCGCATGGATCGTCTTCGTGCGCTTCACGAACGTCTCGCGCACCTCGGGGTTCATGATGAGATCGAGATAGCGCTGGCGGTAGCGGATGTCCACGTCCTGCAGGCCGTGGAATTTCTCCGGCAGAGGACGGAGCGATTTGCTGAGCAAATCGAAATCCTCGACGCGCACCGTCAGCTCGCCACGCCGCGTCTTGAACACGATGCCGCGGATGCCGACGATGTCGCCGATGTCGAGGCGCTTGAATTCTTCTTTGTATTTCTGCTCGCCGAGCACGTCGATCTTGAAATAGACCTGGATATTGCCCGTGCGGTCGTTCAGCGTGCAGAACGCCGCCTTGCCGTGGCCGCGGATGGCCATGAGGCGGCCGGCGATGCGCACTTCCTCCGCGCTCTCTTCCTCGCCTTCGAGATGATCGAATTTCGCGTGGATATCCGACGCATGCGCCGTCACGTCATAGCGATGGCCGAACGGCGCGACGCCCATGGAGCGGAACGCTTCCATCTTCTCGCGGCGGACCTTCATCATCTCGCTCATGTCCTCCGCGGGAGCGGCCTGCGGCTTGCCCTTCTTTTGCTTGTCTGCCAAAATAACTGTCTCCTATTCGATTTATGCCTTAATCTCTTTGATTTCGTACTGGATGATGCCGTTCGGCGCATGCACGTCGATGACCGTGCCGACTTTCTGGCCTAAAAGCGCCTGGCCGAGCGGCGATTCGTTCGAGATCTTGCCCTCGTCCGGGTCCGCTTCCGTCGAGCCGACGAGCATGAACGTCTCCGGCCCGTCTTCCTCGAACTCCTTGTCGATGACGACGACCGTCGAACCCATCTGCACAACATCGCCAGCGCCGGCCTCGAAGATTTCCGTGTTGCGGATCTTCGCTTCGAGCTCCTGGATCTCGCCTTCGAGGAACGCCTGCTCGTTCTTCGCGTCATCATACTCCGAGTTCTCGGAAAGGTCGCCGAGCGCGATAGCCGCTTTCAGGCGGTCCGCAATCTCGATGCGCTTGACGCTCTTGAGGTAGTTCAGCTTTTCGACGAGCTTGTTGTAGCCGTCTTGCGTCACAAGGACTTTCTTATCTGGCATGGAAATATCCTTCTTTCATGTTTGTTAACTTATTTATTATAGGAACTTTCGTTTTCCTTGTCAACGAGCGCGAGCTTCTGCGCGCGCGTCAGCTGCTTGATGTGCCACTCGCGGCTCATGGCTTCTTCCTTCGTCGCGAACGTTTCGAGGTGCACGAGCACAACGGGCAGGCGCGTGCGCGTGTACTTCGCGCCGCGGCCACTGTTATGTGCCGCAAGGCGTTTTTCGATATCATCCGTCCAGCCCGTGTAGAGTGATCCGTCCGAACAGCGCACGATGTATGTGTAGGCCGTCACTCCGCACTCTTCACCGTGACGTGCTCCATCACGACGTCGTCGACCGGACGATCCGCGTAGCCCGTTTCCGTGCTGCCGATCTTGTGCACGACATCCATACCTTTGATGACCTTGCCGAAGATCGTGTGATGGCCGTTGAGCCACGGCGTCGCGGCGAGCGTGATGAAGAACTGGCTGCCGCCCGTGTGCGGCCGGCCCGTGTTCGCCATGGCGAGGATGCCTTCACCCGCGAATGTCAGGTCATCAAGGAATTCGTCCTCGATCGTGTAGTCCGGGCCGCCCATGCCCGTGCCCGTCGGGTCGCCGCCCTGGATCATGAAGCCATCGATGACGCGGTGGAAGATAACGCCGTCATAAAATCCGGACTCGGCGAGGTCGATGAAATTCTTCGTCGTGATCGGCGTCTTGTCTTCGAAGAGTTCAAGCTCTATCGTGCCGAAGTTCGTCTCGATGACGGCGATGCGGTTTGCGGTGTTGGACATGGTGGTTTCTCCTCCGTGGTAGACAGATTTCGTGATGGGCGCAGCTTTCGCGCTGGCGGTCGACGCAGGCGAAAGCATCAGGCCGAGGCACAGCATCAGGAGCAGCGCCATCACAGATTTTACAAAATTCATGCGTTTCATTTTATCGGAATTCTCCTGTTTTCGCAAATTCTTTTGTTTCGCCGGCCGTCGTTGGCGACCAGACGGGGATCTCGTGGCCGACGCGGAAAAAATCTTTTGGTGGTTGCCAGAGAGGAAAGCCGACGCTGTGCATCGTCACGAGCGCACGCACGTCCGTCACGGCGCAAAATTCTTCTGCGCCCTTTGCCATCGCGCCCTCGAGCCGCCCGTCGACGGGGAAAAACGCGACGTCGGCCGTCATACCTTGCATGCGCTTCAACTGCTTGTGAAAGCCGTTCGCCGCGAGCATGCGGTTCTCGTGCGTGTCACCGAGCCAGTCCCAGAAATTGAAATCGCCCGCGTGGAACAGCGCCGTCCCTTCCGCCTCGACGCGGAACGACGTGCCGATGTCCGTCGAGCTGAACGACTCCACGGCGAGCACATCGTCATGCCACGTCGCATAATCTTCCATCCAGACGATTTTCTCCGACGGCAGCTTCCGCGCGCCGACCGTATGACGGATGTCGTGCGCCAAGATGAAGCGTTCCGTCTGCTCCGCGTAGCGCCGCAACAAGTCGCCGTTGAAATGGTCGAAGTGGCTGTGCGACGCAAGGAAATACACGCGCGCGAATGACCGCCGCGCGAAAATCGCATCGAGCACCCGCGCGGGGTCGTCATACGCATCGAACACGAGCAACGTGTGTTCAAGCTCTACAGCAAAGCCGCTGTTCAAGAGATATGTGATCTGCAAGCCGTCCGCCTCCTATCGTTCTTCCGCATGGATCTCATCACGCTTCGCGTCGAAGCGGTCAAGAATCTTCCTGCCCGGCTGCGAGAAGCCCGGCCCTTCGACTTCGTTCGCCGAGATGATGATCATGAACGCCGTCGGGTCGATCGTGTGCGCGATGAGCTTGACCTTCGCGATCTGTGTGAGGTTCACGACGGCCATCGCGATATTCTTTTCCTTGCGCGTGAACGCGCCCTGCCCATGCAGGAACGTCACGCCGCGCCCGAGCTCCGAGAGGATGGCCTCCGCGATGAGTTGCGATTGGTCTGAGACGATGAGCACGGCCTTGCGCCGCTGGAAGCCCGCGACGACCTTGTCCGTGATCGTGCCGTTGACGTACATGCAGATCATCGTGAATAGCGCCGGCGCAACGCCCAAGAGGAACGCCGCGATGCACATGAGCACGCAGTTGAAACCGAAGATGACCGTGCCCATGCCGAGCGAATAATATTTCTTTACGATGGCGCCGATGATGTCGAAGCCGCCCGTGCTGCCGTTCATGCGGAACACGAGGCCGTAGCCGAGCCCGTTGAACACGCCGCCGAAAATCGCCGCGAGCATATAGTCGTTGAGCGGCGCATAGGCATTGAGGAAGCGCGTCACGTCGAGGCACAGCGAGAAGATGCCCGTGCCGATGACGATGTCGATCGTGTAGCGCCGTCCCATGAGCCGCCACGCCGCCGCGAGGAGCGGAATGTTGTACGCGAACGTCTGGAGGCCGATGGGCAGCCCCGTCAGATAGTAGACGATGATCGCGATGCCCGTCGCACCGCCCGTCAGCATGTGCGACGGCACGAGGAAGAGGTTGATGGACGAGCTCGCGATGAGGCAGCCGAGCGTGATGCCGGCATAGCGCAAGCCCTTGTGGCACAGCATGCGTGTCGTCACTTCGTCAGCCCTCCGAGTTTTGGCGGCTCGCCCGCTGGCAGCGCACTCGTATCGATCTGCGCCTGTCCTGCCATGATATTCGCGAGCGTCTCGCCGTCCGCGCCGTCGTCATCCGCCGCAAGCATCCCTGACATTGCCCAGTCGTCCGCTTCGTCTTCTGTGAGCGGCAGCGATGTCAGGCGCAGGCCCGTGAGGCTGCCGTCGTCATGGTCGACCATACAAATCAGGCGCTCGTATCGGTTGTCCGGATTCGTGTAGATAAAGCACGCATCCCCGTCGAGATTCACGCGTTCCGCCTTGCCGTAAACGCGCTGCAGATAATACGACGTCGCGCCATACCGCACGCCGTCACGGCCGACGGCGGCGTCTTTTTCGAGCACGATTTCCGCGACGCGATGCGTCTTCCGCACGACAAACACGCGCACGTCTTTCTTGAACGTGTAGCGTGTGAGCGGCACGCCCCAGCGCGTGACGTCGTCGTCATAAAGCAGCTTGCCGAAGGCCGCTGTCAGCCGCTCCTCCGTCGCTGTTTCTCCGAGCGTGATGCCCTGCGCGGCAAAATCCTCGGCACGCACGCCGGCGTCCGCCGTTTTCGCGGCGGCCACGCCGCCCGTCAGCACCAGTACGGCGCAAAACAGCACGAGCAGCAGCCCAAGCCCCGCGCCGCAGATTGTCCGTCTCATGATTCCCCTCCGATCCGTTTCGTCAGGAATTTTTCTTCCTGCTCGAGCGTCTTCGCCTGCTTCAGTTTCTGCTCGGCCTCGCGGATCGTCGCGGCCTTCTTGTCCGTCATCCACGCGGCGTAGCCCTCGGCATAGCCGATGTAGAGGTCGCAGATGCGCAGGCGCAGGCGGTGGAGCGGCGTCGCGGCATCCGGCGCATCGATGGCCTCGAGCGCCGCCTTGCGCGCCTGCCAGTCCGGCAGGATCGTCCCCGTCATGAGGTCCTGGAGCGCCTGCCGCGTCGCATTATTCCCGAGCGTGCCGGCCGCGAGGATTTCCGCGCGCTGCGTCTCCGCCTCGCGCATGGCCGCCTCATGCTCCGCAACGATGGACGCCGTCTCCGTGAGATACGCATCAACTTTCGAGCGGCGCGCCTTCGCGAGCATCACGACGTAGTCGCGGTAGTTCTCGATGCCTGTCACGCGGTAATGGCCGTCGTCCGCCGGCGCGAGCACGACGCGCAGCACGAAGTCCTCGTCGGATTCCTGCGGATGCACGCGCACCATCGCGACGGCCGTCGCATCTTCGTCATGGAGTTCCACGCGGTCGACGCCGCGCAGTTCCACACCTGCGAGGCCGGCTTTCTGCATCGCGACGGAGGGATCGAGGAGCGCCTCCGTCTCCTCGCCCGTGGCCGTCGGCCATGCGCCTGTCTTGACATACGTCTCGATGGCTTCATGGAAGCTCTTGAGCACCGGCGCTTTCACCATTGACGCGAAGCTCTCGACCGCGCCTTTCGCCTCGTCGTTCATCGGCTGCTCCGTCTGGAGCGCGCCGCTCATGAAGTCCGTATACGAGGCATCGAGCACGCCGTCGACATCGACATAGCGGAAAAACGTATCCGCATCGTGCTTCTCGAGCGCCTGCGTGATTTCTGACATCGCGTACTCCGGCGTTTTCCGCTGATGCGTAACATAGAAAAACGCGCCGCCCGCCACGAGCACGGCGAGCAAGACCAGCACGGCAATCAGCCGTTTTTTCCATCCCATGGACATGATTCCCACACTTTCTGCAAAAAAGATCCAGACGGAGCGTCAGAGCGCTTCGTCAATCCTGCCGCCGCCGACGACGGTATCGCCATCGTAGAACACGACGGACTGGCCAGGCGTCACGGCGCGCTGCGGCTCGCGGAACGTCACGCGCACGTGGCCGTCCGCGCACGGCTCGACGTGCGCTGCGCCTTCGCGCTTGCCGTAGCGCACTTTCGCCGTCACATCGATGGGCGCCGTGAGCGCGTCGATGGCAATCCAATTGAGGTCGCTCGCGATGAGGCCGCTTGCGAACACGTCATCCGCGCCGCCGACAACGACCTGGTTCTTCTCCATGTCGAGCCGCACGACGTAGAGCGGATGCTCGGCCGCGATGCCGAGCCCTTTCCGCTGGCCGATCGTGTAGAGCGGCACGCCCGCATGATGGCCGAGTACATGGCCTGCCATATCGACGATATCGCCCGGATGCAGGCACGCAGGCGCGTGCTCCGAGAGATACGCTTTGTAATCATCATTGGGCACGAAGCAGATTTCCTGACTGTCCGGCTTGTGCGCGACGGGCAGGCCGCGTTCCTCCGCCATCCGCCGCGTCTCCGTCTTGCGGTACTCGCCGAGCGGCATGAGGAAATGCGCGAGGCTGTGCTGGTCGAGATGATAGAGCGCGTACGCTTGATCTTTCTGCGTGTCGACGCCTTTCTTCAATAACCAGCGGCCATTCTCATTCTGCTCGATGCGCGCATAGTGTCCCGTCGCGACGTAGTTCGCGCCGAGCTCGAACGCGCGTTCGAGCAGCCCGCCGAACTTCACGTAACGGTTGCAATCGATGCACGGGTTCGGCGTGCGGCCGTGCGCGTACTCCGCGAGAAAATGGTCGATGACGCGCTCGCGGAACAGCGCTTTGAAATCCATGACGTAATGCGGGATGCCGATGATCTCGCAGACGCGTCGCGCGTCGTCGACAGCCGACAGCGAGCAGCAGCCGCGGTCGTTTTCCGCGAAGTCGCGGCTCTCGTCGGCGAGCCGCATCGTCACGCCGATGACATCATAGCCACGCTCTTTGAGGAGCGCCGCCGTCAGCGAACTGTCGACGCCGCCGCTCATGCCGACGACAACGGTCTTGTTTTCACTCAAAGGAAGTCCATCCTTTCGATGTTCCATGTTTTCATGTCCTTCCATACTATCGCAAGGCCGCAACAAATTCAAGCGCCCGACGAGATTTTCCCGCCGGGCGCTGGTTGCATTCGTGTAAAATTTATTTGAAGAACACGGATTTGCCGATGAACTCTCTGAGCAGCGAGTTGTTCGGAATCTCGTCTTCCTCCGTGATATCGTCGAAGTACGCGCAAAAATCGAGGAGTTTCTTCGCCATGATGTGCTCCGGCACTTCGGGCGGCACGGCTTCTAAAAGCGGCTTCGCGTATTTTTTCAGCACGCCGAGCTCGTAGATGAGCGCTGAGTTGAACATGACGTCGGCCTCTTCCTGGAACGGGAAGATGTGCTTTTCCTCGCCCTTTCGCACGTCCGGCCACTGCTTCAGCGTCTTCATCGCCGACGATCCGCGGAACTGGTAATCGCGCACGAGCCGCCGCACGAGACGCGCGCTCGTCGTCGGGATGCGGTTGTGCGCGTCGACGTTCAGCTGCGTCAGCGCGCTGATGTAAATTTTATATTTGTTCTTGCGTGGGATGGATGCCGACAATTTTTCATTGAGACCGTGGATGCCCTCGATGATGATCGGCTGGTTCTCCGCGATGGAAAACGGTGCGCTGTGCCCCCACTCGCGCTCGCCCGTGACAAAATTGTAGTACGGCAGCTCGACTTCCTCGCCGTTCAAAAGCTTCACCATCTGTTCGTTGAACAGCTTCACGTCAAGCGCTTCGAGCGCCTCATAATCGTATTCGCCCTCCGGCGTGCGCGGCGTGTCGACGCGGTTGCAGAAATAATCGTCAAGCGAGATCGCGACGGGCTCGAGACCGTTGACGCGCAGCTGGATGCGCAGGCGCTGGGCAAACGACGTCTTGCCCGACGACGATGGCCCCGCGATGAGGATGAGGCGGAGGTCATCGCGCTTTGCCGCGATGTGGTCGGCGATCTGCGCGATGCTTTTTTCCTGCAACGCTTCCGAGACGCGGATGATGTCACCGATCTGGCCGCTCCGCCGCGCACGGTTGAGATCCGTCACGTAATCGCAATGCAGGATGTCGGCCCAACGCTTCGCCTGCGTCAGCACATGGCTGAGCTTCGGCTGCGGCTTTGCGGGCGGTACCTCGCCACGCGACGTGACGGACGGCGTGCGCAGCAGCAATCCCGGCGCAAAGAAATCGAGCGCGAAGCGCGCGAGCTGCCCCGTCGATCCGAGCATCGCGCCATACAGATAATCTTGATACGCACCACAGGAGTAGACGCTGACCGTCTCCTTCGCGAGCGCCGCAATGAGGTTCGCCTTCTCGATGGCCTTCGACGCCTTGAACAGCTGCACGGCCTCCGCGCGTGGCAGGAAATGCTTCACGATGGGGCGGTCTTCTGCGACGATGGCGCGCATGCGCTTCTCGATGGCCGCGACTTTGCTCGCCGTCAGCCCGCCTGCGAGGCCGAGCACTTCGATGAACAGACCGCCATTTGCCGAGAAATCGACCTTGACTTCCGCCTGCGGCTCCATCTCGTGCACGGCCGTGATGAGCAGGAAGATGGCGCTCCTTCGATACACGTCCCAGCCTTCCTGCGTATCGAGCCGCACGAACGAGAGGATGCGGCAGCCATCCAGCGGATTCTGCAAGTCATGCACTTCATTGTCCATAATGCCGGCGACCGCTATCTCCATGAGTTCTGGACAGACGCGCTCAAGCAGTTCCTTCGCCGTCGTCCCGGCCGCCGGCGCCGCCACCGTTTTCCCTTCGACCAACATAAGCATACCTCCTGCCAAAAAATTGCCGAACAAAAAAGAACCATGCTCTTATTTTAGCATGGTTCTTCGTTTTTGACGAATTTTTCGTCGTGTTCAATGATTTCGCATCGCCGTGACCGTTTGCGCGAGCGCATCGGCAAACGCGAGCACGTCTTCGCGCGTCGTGAAGCGCCCCATCGAGACGCGCACGGCCTCCTGTGCGCGCTCCGGCGGCACGCCCATGGCCGCGAGCACGTGCGACGGTTCGAGGGAACCCGCGCTGCACGCGCTGCCGGCTGAGATGGCGAAACCCGCGCGATCGAGGCGGATGAGCAGCGCGTCGTGACGGACGCCCTCGAAGCCGAAATTCAACGTGCCGGGCAAGCGATGCGCCTCG
>Ga0256404_1012261_pt1 | contig 11186 bp, 10 predicted proteins | sample RumenRJG_01DNA_FD_185990 | JGI IMG/M metagenome (GOLD analysis project Ga0256404, IMG submission 185990) | Bovine rumen microbial communities from Lethbridge, Alberta, Canada - RJG_01 | ecosystem: Host-associated > Mammals > Digestive system > Stomach > Rumen | place: Canada: Alberta | collected...
TAACTTTGACTGTATACTTATGAACCGGCGTCAGAGGCCGGAGGAAAGGAATCCTATGGCGGATATTACTTCTTTAGGCGAACTTTTGGTGGATATGACCCCTTTAAGTCCCATTTCCTACCAATATAATCCGGGCGGCGGCCCTGCCAATATGATCTGCATGGTCCGTAAACTGTCGGTGCCGGCTGCCTTTATCGGGCAGGTCGGAAACGATGCCTTTGGTAAAAAACTGCAGGCAAAGCTTGTGTCCGAGAAGGTCGATACGGAAGCGCTTTCGCTTAGCGATCAGTATCCCACCACGCTGGCTTTCGTTCACTGGGCGGAGCATGGAGAAAGAAGTTTCAGCTTTTACCGTCACGGCAGCGCGGACACCAAGATCGAAGTGACCGATATCGCCAAAGAAAAGATCCGGGCCAGCAAGATCTTCTTTTTAAGTTCGGTGCTGATGAGTGAAGGGACTTCCCGCGATACCAGTTTTGAACTGATGAAATTTGCGAAGGATCAGGGCATCACTATCGCTTTTGACCCCAATGTCCGCCTGAATCTGTGGAGCAGTCAGGAAGAATGCGTTTCTTATATCCGAAAAGCCCTGGTTTACCCGGATATCGTTAAAGTATCCGAAGAAGAGCTGGCCATGATCATGGATAAAGAAACGGTCGATGAGGGCATCAAGGTTATGTACCGGGCATATCCTCAGATCAAGGTACTTCTGGTCACCCTGGGAAGCAAAGGAGCAGTCGCTGCCCTGCCGGACGGGAGCAGCCGTCACTTTGAAGGATATCAGGTAGAGGCTGTCGATACGACCGGGGCCGGCGATGCCTTTACAGGGGCTTTTCTGGCCGAAGTTGTGCTTCATGATACCGATATCAACTCAGTTACGCTGGATCAGCTCGAACCGCTGATCAAAGTTGCCAACGCAGCCGGTGCTTTAACTACGACCGGCAAGGGAGGCATCGACGCACAGCCTTCTGCAAAGCAGATCGAAGAGCTTATAAAAGGTTAAGCGACGGGCTCCAAGGTTGAATTAGGCATAAAAGAAGCGTATAATTGACCTTGTTCTAAAGTTATCAATAGTTCGATTCAATAAGGAGGACTTATATTATGTTAGTATCCGCAACCGAAATGCTGAAAAAGGCCAAAGCAGGCCATTACGCAGTCGGTCAGTTCAACATTAACAACCTTGAGTGGACTAAAGAGATCCTGAAAGCCGCTCAGGACAACAATTCTCCTGTTATCCTTGGCGTTTCCGAAGGCGCCGGCAAATATATGACCGGTTTCTCTACGGTTGCCGCTATGGTAGCAGCTATGGACAAGTCTCTGGGCATTACCGTTCCGGTAGCCCTGCATCTGGATCATGGTACTTATGAAGGCGCCAAGACCTGCATCGAGGTCGGTTTCACCTCCGTAATGTTCGATGGTTCCCATTACGACATCGAAGAGAACGTTGCCAAAAGTAAGGAGATCATTGCCCTGGCCCATGCAAAGGGACTGTCCTGCGAGTGCGAGGTAGGTTCTATCGGCGGTACCGAAGACGGTGTTACCGGTATGGGCGAGATCGCAGATCCTCAGGAGTGCAAACGTGTTGCGGATCTGGGTGTTGATATGCTGGCAGCAGGTATCGGCAATATCCACGGCATTTATCCGGCTAACTGGAAAGGCCTTGATTTCAACGCTCTGGACCGTATCCAGCAGTTGACCGGAGATATGCCTCTGGTACTTCACGGCGGCACCGGTATCCCGGATGATATGATCGCCAAAGCCATCAGCCTGGGTGTTTCCAAGATCAACGTCAACACCGAGTGCCAGCTGGTATTTGCAGCTGCTACCCGCAAATATATCGAAGAGGGCAAAGATCAGATCGGCAAGGGCTACGATCCTCGTAAGCTTCTTGCTCCCGGAGCACAGGCTATCTACGACAAAGTTGTCGAGAAGATGAAACTGTTCGGTTCCATTGATAAAGCCTGATCCTCATCGGTAAATAAAACATACATAAAATAAAGAAGCCCGCATCTTATCGACCCGGCACAAGAGCCGGGGGTAAGATGCGGGCTTACCGTTTATTATTAGGTTTTTATTAAATGGTACCAATGCCGGAGAAAGGCGATGTTTAGGATCTATCATCCTCGGGATCCGATTTATCATCCTTGAACATTTCTTCTAATGTATGCCAGCCCAGGACGGCGCATTTGACACGGGAGGGCATATGGGCGACATCTTCCAGAGAGGCTGCTTCTTCCAGTTGGTCTTTTTCCTCGTCGGTGACGGAAGCCGGGTCTTTGATCATGCGGATAAAGATGTCCGCTAATTTGAGTGCTTCCTCTTTTGACCGCCCGATGACCAGGTCCATCATCATGTCCGCCGAAGCCTGGGAAACGGCGCATCCGTCTCCGGTGTAGCCGCCGTCAACGATGGTTCCTTTGTCATCGACTTTGAGCTGAATGACCACATCATCGCCGCAGCTGGGATTGACGCCTTCCAGGGTCAGGTTGGCTCCGTCGATCAGCTGTTTGTGATAGGGGTGCAGATTATGCTCGGTCAGGATCTCACTGTAAAAGGTACGATTATTCGCCATATCCCATTTGGCTCCTTATTGTTTCAAGTACGTTCAGGAAACGGTCCACTTCTTCGATGGTGTTATAAAACATCAAAGAAGCGCGGCTGGAAGAGGGGATGCCTAAAAACTTATGAAGAGGCTGAGCGCAGTGGTGGCCGGCCCGAATGCAGATATTGCTGTCGGAGAAGATGGCAGATACATCATGCGGATGGACGCCGTCGATCTTGAAAGCGACGATACCCTGATGCTCCCTGGGATCCTGAGAACCCAGCATGGTAACATGAGGTACGCTCTTGACTCCTTCTGCCAGATGAAGAGACAGCCGGCCTTCCTGCTTTTCGATCCAGTCCCAGCCCAGTTTTTCATAATAGTCGCAGGCTGCGGCCAGAGCCAGGGCACCGCCCGTATTAACGGTCCCGGCTTCAAATTTATGGGGAAGAGGAGAGTAAACGACCCGGTCAAAGGTGACCATGTCGATCATCTCGCCGCCTTCCATAAAGGGAGGCATTTGTTCCAACAGGTCCTTTTTGCCATATAAAACGCCTATGCCCATGGGAGCCAGCATTTTATGGCCGGAAAAGGACAGAAAGTCACAGTCCAGATCCTGAACATCCACTTTCATGTGAGGAACGGACTGAGCTCCGTCAGCTACCAGAAGGGTGCCGTTTTCGTGGCAGATCCTGGCAAACGTTTTGATATCGTTGACACGGCCGAAGACATTGGAAACCTGGGTCACAGCCACGATCTTGGTTTTCTCGTTCAGGATATTCTTAAGAGACTCCGGATCGTAATAGCCTTCCGGATCACATTCCCAATAGACGATTTCAGCGCCTAAACGCCGGGCAGCCGCTCTCCAGGGCAGCATATTGCTGTGATGCTCGGTAACGCCTACGACGATCTGATCACCGGGTTTGATGACCATGTTGGTCAGGCTGTAAGCCAGAAGATTGAGGCTTTCGGAGGCGTTGCGGGTGAAGATAATGTCTTCCGAAGTGGGAGCGTTGATGAAGCGGGCCACTGTAGAGCGGGCATTTTCATAAGCTTCCGTTGCTTTTTCGCTCAGATCATATAGGCCGCGGAAGGGGCTGGCGTTGCCGGCAAAGTAATACTGTTCCTCCGCATCGATGGCTGCTTTAAGTCGCTGGCTGGTAGCGGAGCTGTCCAGATAGGTAAGCTCCGGATGTAAGCCGAAAAAGGGAAAATCCCTGCGGACATCTTCAACAGTTATCGGATTCATCATTCTTCGGTCCTTTCTATGTAGTCCTTGATCTCGTCCTTGACAGTCGGATCGGGGATCTGGCTGATGACCGAAAGAAGACGGGATTTAGCCAGCATCTCGTAGACCTCCTGCTCGGACAGGCCCCTGGATTCCAGGTAGAAGAGGGTCGCATTGTCGATCTTACCGATCGAAGCGCCGTGAGCACCTTCTACATCTTCCTCGTGGCACAGGATGACCGGCAGCGACTTATTGACGACTCCGTCATCGATCAGCAGTACGTTTTCGCGCTCCGCCCCTTTGGAAGCGGACGAGCCTTTCAGAAAATCAATAGTCCCTCGGAAATTTTTAACGGCCTTGTCCCGAAGCACTCCGTTGAGCACGATATTGCTGTTGGTACGGCGTCCGGTCTGGGGGATATAGTAATTCATATCCAGCAGGTGGTCGCCAAGGACCTGGTAGCCGTTTTTGATGTCCAGGCGGCTCTTATACCCGGCAAGTTCTACCTGGACCCCGATAATATTCTGTTTGCCGCTGATGACGACCTGGATCAGGGTAAGCAGGGCCCGGTCGCCTACCTGTCCCTTTACATCATTGATCACACGGAATTGGTCGTTCTCGCGGTGGATCTGCACCAAGGTCAGGTGAGAACCGGCTTTCAGATCTACCTGAGTCTGGATCAGGGCAGTGCCTTCTTTTTCCTGCGGGGTGACATAGTCCATGACGGCTGTCATCTCGGCATTTTCAGCCAGGACCAGGCCGACCTGTCCTGCCTGGGTCTTCTCATTTGTCGTCAGATCATAGGTCAGTCGGACGCGCTGGCTCTGACCGGAGGTCGTAAAGACGGAAGGAGTCAGTGCAGCCTCTTTAAGAAGGTCATTAAACTGGGGACCGCAGCCTCCGACAGTTTCTATATCGAAGCCGTCCGGGGAAAGGGTGACCTTATCGGACATTTCGGGCTTAAAGACGGCCGGGGACAGGTCTGTGTCCACCGTCAATTTGATGTCATTGAGTCTCAGCCAGTACCAGGTCTTGCGGTGGATCTGGTTGAGGGTCAAAGCGATTTCATTACTCATATCTATCCTCCTCAGCCGATACTTCCGACCATTTCAAGACGGATCAGGTTGTTCATTTCGACCGCGTATTCCAGCGGCAGTTCTTTGGAAACATTATCGGCAAAACCACTGACGATCAGGGCGCGGGCGTTTTCTTCGCTCATACCGCGGCTCATCAGATAAAAGACGGCTTCGTCGCTTATGCGGCCGATCTTGGCCTCATGCCCGACATCCGCGTCATTGGTGCGGACATCCATGGTAGGAATGGTATCGGATGTGGATTCGGAGTCCAGCATCAGGGATTCGCAGTTAGCCGAAGATTTGGAGCCTTTGGCCTGAGGTTTGATGACGACGCCGCTGCGGTAGGTGTTTTTGCCCCCGCTCTTGCTGATGGATTTGGCGTTGATAACGGAGGTGGTATGAGGAGCGTTGTGGACGACCTTGACGCCGGTATCCAGATCCTGTCCGGCTCCGGCAAAGGTAATGCCCGTATACTCCATGTGAGCCCCTTCACCGTTCAGGATGGCCATGGGGTAGAGGTAGGAAGTATGGGAACCGAAGGAACCGGTGACCCATTCCATGGTGCCTCCCTTACTGACGATGGCTCGTTTGGTGTTGAGGTTATACATGTTTTTGGACCAGTTCTCGATGGTGGAATAGCGCAGTTTCGCATTGTCGCCTACGAACAACTCGACGCAGCCGGCATGAAGGTTGGCTATATTATATTTGGGAGCAGAGCAGCCCTCGATAAAATGAAGGTAGGCATCGTGATCGACAATGATCAGGGTATGCTCGAACTGGCCGGCTCCCGGTGCGTTGAGACGGAAATATGACTGCAGCGGGATCTCGACCGATACGTGCGGCGGCACATACACAAAGGAACCGCCTGACCACACGGCCCCGTGCAGAGCGGCAAATTTATGGTCGGTCGGAGGGACAAGTTTCATAAAATGAGTGCGGATCATATCCCCGTAGGGACCGTGCAGAGCGCTTTCGATATCCGTGTAAATGACGCCCTGTTCTGCGACTTCCTTTTTGATATTATGGTAGACCAGCTCGGAGTCGTATTGGGCTCCGACACCTGCCAGAGACTCCCTCTCCGCCTGTGGGATGCCCAGTCGTTCAAAGGTATTTTTGATATCGTCCGGGACCTCGGACCATTTCGCACTCATCTTTGTTTTAGGACGGACATAGGTGACGATATTGTTCATGTCCAGTCCGCTGATGGAAGGTCCCCAGTCGGGCATTTTCATCTTGTTGAAAATCTCCAGAGAACGCAGGCGGAACTCGTGCATCCATTCCGGGTCATTCTTTTCTTTGGAGATCTGGTCGACGATATCAGGGGTCAGACCGGCGTCGACCTTATAAAAGTTTTCGTCGTTTTCTTCATCTTTGTAATCGTACATGGTACGATTGATGTCTTCGACGTAGGTTTTCTCTTTTTCTTGACTCATCGGTTATTCCTTATCCTCAGCGGCCATGGACGTATATTTTTCAAAACCGTTTTCGTTGATGTCATCGATCAGGGACGCATCGCCTTCGGTCACAAGACGGCCGTTGATGATGACATGTACCTTATCGACATGAAGGGCTTCCAGGATACGGGTGGAGTGGGTGATGATGATCAGCGAGCGGCCTCCCTCTTTCATGTAAGCTTCGACCCCCTGGCTGACGGTGCGGACGGCGTCAACGTCCAGACCGGAGTCGGTCTCATCCAGGATGGCAAGCTTGGGTTCCAGAGTAAGGAGCTGAAGGATCTCGGCTTTCTTTTTCTCACCGCCGGAAAAGCCTACATTCAGGTCACGGTCCAGGTAGGACTCGTCCATCTGAAGAAGGTCCATGTTTTCTTTCAGCTGTTTGCGGAAATTCCACAGGCGGACGCGGGTGCCGGTGATCTCCTCTTTGGCGGACCGGATGAAGTTGGACAGGGTGATGCCGGGTACTTCGATGGGAGTCTGGAAGGATAAAAACAGACCCATTTTTGCCCGCTTATTAGTGGGCTCGCCGGTGATGTCCTGACCGTCGAAAAGAATGGAGCCATCGGTCACTTTATAGGCCGGATTGCCCATGATGGCATTGCCCATGGTAGATTTGCCCGCGCCGTTGGGGCCCATCAGAACATGGACCTCTCCCGGATCGATGGTAAGTGAAATACCGTGGAGCAGCTCCGTCTCGTCTTCGGTCGTTGAAACGTGCAGATTTTGTATCTGTAATAAGGGCTGAGACATAACGTAAAAACCTCCAATGATCTATAAGTCTTTAGGAAAGAGGGAAGATCCGTATCCGGATCGATTTATGATCGGATCAACCCACTAAATTTAAGGGTTTAACGATGAAAGTATATACTAAACCTGAATAAATTGCAACCGAAAAACCCACAAAATTACCGGGATTTAGGACCCAGGATCGGAAAGATGCGAGTCTTCGAATTCTTCCAGTTCTCCGTCGGAATGGCGGGACTTCCAGCGCATGAAAAGGATAAAGTCGTTGACCCTGGCCCGGTCTTCCAGGTCCATCGTTTTCATATAGCAGTAGCGGGACGGGCAGGCCGACGCCTGGCGGACCGGATTGTCGAATAAATAATCCAAAGAGACCTGGAAAGCACGGGCTATCGAGATCAGTGTTTCCTCATCCTTAGGGAAGCGTTCCCCGGATTCGTAGTAACCCAGTACCCTGGCCGAGATTCCTAATTTTTCAGCCAGCTGCTGCTGCGAAAGTCCCGCGTCCTTGCGGAGCTGTTTCAATCTGTCTGCAAATGCCATCAGGCTTTGCCTCCTTTACGCGATTTTTTACTGTTTGACCGTTTTTTGCGTACCGAAAAACCGAAGGATCCCAAAGATCTTCCCAACGTAAGATACTGACCGTGTGAGTAGCTGATAAGGTCAGCTTTGGCAAGGTCGAGACGGCCCTTTTCATCTATCAGGCGGTCATCGACCCATACGGCGGTCACTTTGGCCAGGAACATATCATGGCTGCCCAGGCGCAGGACCTGTGTGACCTTGCACTCGATGTTGACCGGGCACTCCTGGATCAGGGGAGCTTTGATCGTAGAGGAAGCAATAGGAGTCAGTCCCTGGGTTTCAAACTTGTTTTCATCCCGGCCGGATATAACTCCGCAGTGGTCAAGCTGCCTGGCCAGAGAAGCAGTTGGCAGATTGAGGGCAAATTCCATGTGTTTTTCAATGATATCATGAGAATAGCGGGAAGGCCGGATCGAGACATAGGTCATAGCCGGGTCGGAGCAGACCGTACCGGTCCAGGCGGCTGTCATCAGGCAAAGATCGGAAGGATCCCCGGACGACAAGTCGCCGCCTGTTACAAAAACGGCCGGAAGGGGGTACAGCATATTGCCGGGCTTGAACGGCAGCTTGGACATGGTTTCTCCTTAGGTTTATATATTTCCAAATTCATGATATTATAACAGAAATCTGGATGTTTTGAAACACCAAAAATCGTGGTTTTATGCGGGTTTGAACAGAGTCGGAAAGGAGTCCAATATGGACAATCTCAACACTCTGTTAAAGCTTCAAAAGGCAGTCGGCGCCTTCCTTGACTCACCACGATGCGTACTCGAAGTCAATGTTTCACAGCAAGACTTTGACTCCGTGGAACGAATCCTTCGTGGCCTTCCCCCAGCATTGCAAGTTTATAAGTGCGACAGGGATAGCGGCAGGATCACCGTAAAGCGCACGGATATTTCGAAGCAGTACAAGGGAATGATGAATCCTCTGGTCGTAGACCTGACGGAGGAGGCGTGACATGAAAAACGGACTCACGCCTGATTACAAGGCCAGATATAAAAAAACAATTTATAACCTAACCTACAAAGACCTTTATCCATCAGTATCTCTGTTTTGCAATAAAGGGAGCCCTCCTTGCATATTGCAAAATTGTGCTCAAGGGGAACGTGCCTTTAGGCGGTACAGGGCAGACAGCATCAGCGATCGACATTCGGCGTGCAGTCAGCGACATTCGATATGCAGCGATTGCAGCTTGGTAACGAGCGATTGCAACTTGGTAACGAGCGATTGCAACTTGGTAACGAGCGATTGCAGCTTGGTAACGAGCGACATTACGTGGTTAGCGGAATCTCATTTGAGATGGGACGGGATTCAATCAGTCTGTCAGCGACTACCCCTTGATTGATTGACTTGATTTATATCTTGATTAAATACTTGATTAAGTACTTGATTTAGGCCTCTTGGAATCCGCTTAAATAAAGGATTTTTGATGCCTTAGGGACCCCATAAAATCAACGAAGGGACCCCATAAAATCAACGAAGGGACCCCATAAAATCAACGAAGGGACCCCATAAAATCAACGAAGGGACCCCATAAAATCAACGAAGGGACCCCATGAAATCAACGAAGGGTACCTAAAGATTCAACAAGCACCATTAAAGGATCAAAATTATGGATATCAGAAAGGATCATCATTATGCCGAGTAAATCTAGGAAAAAACATTTGGAGAATGAAATTTTACGAGGCTTTTCCAAACAGGAAGGAATGATTGTACAGAAGAGTCAGCCTTTGATGTCGCTCTGGCGGTCGCAATTGACACTGGAGGAGTTCAAGATTATGGATGTATATCTTTCTCGGATAAATTCGCATGAACCTGATAAACGAACGGTGATTTTTGAAAAAGGTGAACTCGAGGAAATCCTCAAGGTAAAATACATTCGCGAAGATGAACTGGAACAACGACTTAAACACCTTGGTACCCCAGTTAGAATTGACGATACAACGGCAAAAAATAAGCGATTCGCGATGGTTTCCCTGTTTGATGAATCATTCGCCGATCAGGATCCGGATACGGGTTTATGGATGGTTACTATGACGGCCAGCCAAAGCGCCATGAAATACTTTTTCAACGTGGATCAACTTGGATATTTACGCTATAAACTGCAAAGTGTAGTAAAAATCAACAGCCGTTACAGTTACATTTTATTTATTTATTTGGAAAATCATCGTAAGTATCGTAAGACCAGATGCGATTGGATAGAGTCCTTAGATAATCTAAAGACAATATTGAGATGCGATAAAAACTACTACAAGCAATACAAAAAATTTAATGATAAGGTTCTTAGGCGTATACACCAAGAGCTTACAGAAAAAACAGAACTTAGGTATTCTTATGAACCGATAAAAAAAGGACGCAGTGTAGTTGCGATCCATTTTATTCTTGATCCAGTATCAACAGAAATCGTTGATGTAAAAGAAGCACAGCCAGAACAGGAACAACTTGAATCGGACAATGAAGATAAGCCAGAAGTGCGTGAGCTGTGGATGACTGCTTTGGACGATCTGAAGTTATCAAAAGAGCAGATCGAGTACATCAGGTCGCTGCTTGCAGCAGTTCGACCAGCCTTGCTGCCTGTCAATGCAAATTTTGACAACGATCATTTGGATGGCCGGTGGTTCACTTACTTGGATCAGAAAGTCAAGCAGATGGAGATCATGGACAAAAAGAAAGCCATTAAGAACAAATACGCCTACCTCTGCAAGATGGTCAAGCAAGATGGGATGGCCGAAAGCACGGTAAAAGAAGATAAAAGTAGCACTAATGACTATGATTTAGACACGATCCAGAAAAAGCTAACACAACAGACGCTCGATAAAAACTAATTTCAAGGAAAAGGCGGTATAGTGTAATTCCTATATCGCCTTTTTTATGTTTAAGGGACCCCACAAAATCAATGAAAGCGGCCCCATAGATTTCATCCTTGATTTAGAAAATACCAAAAAATTGCATGAATAAAGGATTTTTTTGACGTCTACGGAATTCCAACGAGTACACGAAGGGACCCCATAGAATCAACGAAAGGGGCCCAAAGATTTCAACCTTGGAATATACAACACTAAAAGGCACATAAATAAAGGATTTTTGATGTCAAAAGGGACCCCATTAATTTTACGAAGGGACCCTATAAAATCAACGAAAGGGACCCCATAGATTTCATGAAGGTTGATAGCCTGGCCCACCTGCGAACAAGTAAAAAATAAGCCTTGTCGGGAAAATGGCCGCCTGCTGAAAATACCTAAGCTGTAATTATAGCGAAAAATCTGTTAGGTATTTTGTACTCCATGGAATTTTCCGGGTTACGTCTGTAAAATGGTGTAAATTGAGAAATTAAAAAGAGCCAAATGATTATCCTTTAGGTATAATGAGTTTACCACAATAACAAGTACCTAAGGAGGTAACAAATGGCTCAACTCAATATTACACTAAATCAGGAAGAAATTCTACAGCTGCTCTCAGATGACCGCGACGGTGCGTTCAAGACGCTGCTGCAGGACAGTCTTAACAGCATCCTGCAGGCAGAGTCCTCTGCCCAGCTGGGAGCCGAAAAGTATGAACGC
>Ga0256404_1012263_pt1 | contig 11184 bp, 9 predicted proteins | sample RumenRJG_01DNA_FD_185990 | JGI IMG/M metagenome (GOLD analysis project Ga0256404, IMG submission 185990) | Bovine rumen microbial communities from Lethbridge, Alberta, Canada - RJG_01 | ecosystem: Host-associated > Mammals > Digestive system > Stomach > Rumen | place: Canada: Alberta | collected...
AAGCGCCTTTATCAGCATCTCCGCCTCTTGACACGAGAACTCCTATAATAACAAAGAGAAGTACTATCACTGCTGACAAAACTGCTATTAAGATATTCTTATTCTTACTGCTCATGCTGATCCCTCCATGATCCTGTTTGCGGTGAGAATCCTCACCATATCATATATTTCCGATAGCATATTCAAATCCCAGCAATACTGCCAGAAGCACAGCATTTACTGCCGTGAACACCAGCATATAGCGTCCGTTGCGGGCACCTTCAGCATTGCGGTAGAACTGGAATGATATAAGGCTTGCAAGAGAAGCTATAACTGTTCCCAGTCCGCCCAGGTCAACTCCCAGCATGAGTTTTTCCCCGTTTTCAGTAAAGCCTGCCAGCATTACTGCCGCAGGAACATTGCTTATCACCTGTGAAAGCCCTGCGGATATAAGAAGCTCCCGCCCTTCAAGAACTTCTGAGAAAAAGTCGCTTACAGCATCTATCCTTGCGATATTTCCAACGAATACAAAGAAGCATACAAATGTGGCAAGCAGCGCATAATCAACTTTTCCCAGCAGCTTCCAGTCAAATATAAGCACTATAGCAAGCGCTCCTGCAAGACATATAAGGTCAGGGACTATCCTGAATACTGTGAGCAGACAGAGCAGGAACATTGCCCCGTAGGCTGCTCCCTTTGCGGCAGGTATCCTTCCGCTGTCTCTCTCAGGCGCACTGCATGGTGTTTTCGGAAGGAAAAGCGTCAGAAGCATCACTCCGGCAAGCCCCACCGCTCCTGCCGGAAGCATGGTCTTTACAAAAGCAGAGGCTGTAAGACCGAATTCATCGTACAGATAAAGATTCTGCGGATTTCCCACAGGAGTGAGCATACTTCCCATATTAGCCGCAACAGTCTCCAGTACAATGGTCAGGATACGGCTCTTTTCATCGTTTATACGTCCGTATATGAGCAGTGTGAGCGGAACAAATGTTATCAGCGCCACATCATTTGTGACGAGCATTGCGCTGAAAAAGCATATCAGCACCATAACTGCCCCAAGTCTCCGGACATTACCTGTCCTGCGGAGGATGAATCCGGTGACTGAATCAAATATCCCTATGCTCCTGAAACCTGCAACAGCAGCCATTAGTGCAGCAAGCTCAATAAGGACGGTACGGTTTATGTAGCCGGCATATTTCCCGTCAGGCGGGATAATGAACATGGTGACCACAGATGCAATGAATGCTATGGTCAGCACCGGCTGTGCCTTGATAAATTTTGCTGTTTTCCCCATTTTCAGATCAGTATCCCTTCAAAATGGTCCATTTCATGCTGTATGATCTGCGCCTCAAAGTCACGGAGATGCACCTTCTTGCGCTTGAAATTCCTGTCACGGTACTCTACAGTTATCATGCTCCTGCGCTTCACAGGACGGCTGCCGGTAAGTGAAAGGCAGCTCTCCTCAGTATCGTATGTTTTGGCTGAGCGGTCAGTTATGACCGGATTTACCATTACAACAGTCTTTCCGCCCAGTGTTGCTGCAAGAACAGTCTTGCTCTCACCTATCATATTTGCCGCCAGTCCCACACAATGCTCCTTATTCGCCTCAAGAGTATCAGCAATATCACGGATAAGCTGCATATCCTCACGGGTGGCCGGAACTGACCTGATCTTCAGGAAGGATGTATCCTTCACTATCTCTCTTACCATTCTTTCATCTCCAAACAAAATAAAACCGGGTCTTAAAATAGATCCCGGTTTTATTATAAACTATACGAAAAAAATAGTCAAGTGCCGCAGACTAAGCCTGTACAGGACTGTTTGGCTTTTTCCTGCTGACTGCAAGTTCTACAGCTTTGTAGGCACCATCGTAGATACCGGCTTTTTTGGCCGCTATGATGTTTTCGCACATTTTCACTATTATATCTCCATTGTTCTGGATAAGCGAAAGCATTGCCCCTGTCTCAGCAGCTGAAGCGCACTCATAAGTGCCGTCCCCGACCTCTGCCGAGCGTATGGCTCCCCATGCCTCATGTCCGCCTACACGCTTTATCATCAGCTTAGGCACAGGATAGAATGAAAGCTCACTGGGTTTGGTTATAAGCACATCAGCTATACGCATAAGCAGATTTGTGGAGTATACTGCCGCAAAAATATCGCTGTGACAAAAAGCGTGGATACCGCTTATCCCGCCGTCATAGGCAGCGGCACAGAACCTCATGGTATCGCTGAAATCGTCGAAATGCTCTGTCAGGCAGCCCTTCATCTGCGGAACATCTTTTATAAGCTCATGCCAGACACTGTCGTGGTCACCCACATTTATCATCAGCACTGCTCTTCCCTTTTTTATCTCCGGAAGCAGCCGTCTTATTACTGCCCCGAATATTTCCTTCTGAGCTCCTGCCCCTCCTACGGACATCAGCCAGCGCCTTGGGCCGCCTTTTTCTGCACGTTCAGTCCTGCGGCGGCAGTCCTCTTCTATATTGCTCACAAGCTCATGGTCCACATAGTGTCCCGTATACACCAGCGAATCCTCCGGCATCGGCCTCAGCGGATGCTTTTTGTCCATTTCCCTGAGTGCCCTGTAGCCCAGATAGGATGAAGGTGTCTGGACGGTATGTATAGCTCCCTCAGACAGATGAAGTGCCATTGGCCAGTTATCCGGTATTGCATTTACCACATTTTTCAGCCCTGCATGAACAGCTGCCTGTGCAGGCCAGACATGAGCTGCCACAAAGGGGATATCCTCAGGGAGCTCCCGGTAAACAGCCGTCATAAGCTCAGCAGTCTTCTGGTCGCAGGCATTGTACGAAAGCTTCCTGAAGCCCTCGCTGTTCAGCGGCTCCCAGAAAAGCTTATTGAACAAAAACGACTTCTGTGATAGTCTTGAACCCAGCGAATACAGCTGATTCTGACCGCTGATTATCTTTCCGCAGGAAGCCTCTGCAAAGGAGTGAAGGTCGAACCAATAGGGCACATATCCCATAGAATGTGCTGCTGAAGCAAGCGCCATAGAGATCCTGTAATGGCCGAAGCCCATACGGATATTGCCTATGATAACGCTCCTGTCATCAAAATCCACCCCTGTTTTTTCTGACAGCACTATCTTCTGAACCCCCAGCGGTCTGCCCACAGCCGGTGCAGGAACAGCTGACAGGTGATAGATACGTTCAGAGTCATCGCCGTATTTGCGGATAAATCTCTCTTTTTGCCGCACGGCTTTTCTGTACACCCTTCCGGGAATGTCATTCCCGAAAATTTTCCCCGATCTGTCCATAAAAAAACCTCCAGATACTTGACAAAACAATAAAAATATGATAGACTTACTATCAATAAGATGTGATATATAGTCTATCACAAAAAAGGAGGATTGTCAAGTGGAAAACGAAATTACTCAGGAAAAAAACAAAAATCAACGCTTCGATAAGGCCGTGGAGATAAGTGTCCAGCTATTTCTCGAAAGAGGCATCGATGACGTTAAAATGACCGATATCGCTGAAAAAAGCGGGATCGGTGTCGCCACGCTCTATCGCTATTTCGGCACAAAGACCGGCATAGCCATTGCTGCAATGACCTATCTCTGGAACGATATGAAGAGTATGTTCAGCGGCATTTTCGAGTCGGATATCTTTCTCAGGCAATCCGGCCTTAAACAGGTGACCGACCTTATGAGGATGTTCCTTGTTCTCTACGAGGCTCATCCTTCATTTATGAAACTGCTCAGTGAGTTTGATCTCCTTATCCTGCGTGAGAGAGTATCAAAAGATGAGCTGAAGGAGTATGACCGCTCTGTCATTAATTTCTACCCCATAATCGAGAAATCCTTCATGACAGGTATCTCTGACGGCACTATCAGGGATGGGATAGACTTCAAGCTCTTCTATCTGGCATATGCCCACTCCCTCATGGAGCTGAGCAAGAAGCTCATTCAGGGCGAGATACTCCCCTCCGATGACTTCTCCGCCGGTGCTAAGGAGCTGGAAACTCTTATCGAGACCGCTGTTTATTACCTTAGAAAGGACTGAATCATGAATAAAAAGATCGCCTCTAACAAGCTCCTTTGGATATTTGCCGTGGGACAGTTGGGCTGGTCTATGCTTTCAGGTATCGTCACTAACCTGCTGGTGTTCTTTTATCTTCCCGGAAAAGAGGCTCTCAGCGACGGTCAGCAGATATTCATTTCTCAGGGCAAAATTATCGGACTCACAGTCATTGGCATGATATCGGCTGTGGGTCGTCTGTTCGACGCTGTCACCGACCCTCTCATCGTCGGACGCTCAGACAGGCTGCGGCATCGCCTCGGCAGACGCATCCCCTTCATGAGATACGCAGCTATCCCCTTCGGCGCTGTGACCGTTCTCATGTTCATATCTCCCGTAAACGGTGAAAGCAAACTGAATTCAGCGGCACTTTTCATCTGTGCCATGCTTTTCTATCTATGCATGACCTGCTACTGCACTCCATACAATGCACTTATACCGGAGCTGGGCAGAACTCAGGAATCTCGCATAAATCTATCCACATTCATATCTATAACCTATTTTTTCGGCACCGCAATGGCCTATGTGATACCTGTTGCAGCAGGTATGCTGAGAGGTTCTGTCGGATATGCCGGAAGCTACCGCATATCGATAGCTGTGCTTGCGGTCATAGCTGTTATCTGTATGCTGATACCTGCCTTTCTTATCGATGAGAATCAGTATGCCGATACAACTCCGAGCCAGGCATCCGCATTCAGCTCACTGTCAGCTACTTTCCGCAATAAGCAGTTCCGCACTTTTGTAGCCTCGGATATCCTCTACTGGATAGCCCTGACCCTTTTCCAGACCGGTCTGCTTTATTATGTTACAGAACTTATGGGGCTCAAAGAGTCAATGTCCACGCTTCTCTTCATGATAATGTCAGTGGTATCACTTTGCTTCTACGTTCCGGTAAATCTGATCTCAAAAAAGACAGGAAAGAAAAAGCCGGTGGCTTTTGCATTTATCTTCTTCTCACTGACATTCTTTGTCACATCATTTGCAGGAAAAACTGCTGTTCCGGCGCTGGCATACGGTATCATAATAGCTGTGCTTGCTGCACTGCCGATGGCTATACTCGGGATTCTCCCACAGGCAGTAGTTGCCGATATCTCAGAGGCGGACAAGCTTGAGACCGGCGAGAACCGTCAGGGTATGTTCTACGCTGCCCGCACCTTCGCTTTCAAGCTTGGACAGTCAGCTGCAATGCTTATATTCACCAGCGTTGCCACTATCGGGAAAAGTTCGGGGCTCGGCTACAGGCTCACCGCAGTCATTGCCGCAGTTCTCTGCCTTATGGGAGGCCTCGTTTTCCTCAGATATAACGAAACTCAGGTGATCTCCCGCATATCTGAAGCTCAGGAGGATGGATCAGATGCTTAAACTAAAACAGGTACACTTTTCATTCAGCGCAGGTGAAGAAGTGTTTTTCGTTTCGACCTGCCGCTCCGTCAGCACCGATATCGCCGATCTGGAGATACACTCTGTCGGAGACGTTTTTTCGGCTGATATACGCTGCAAAAGCCCTATCCGCATAAAAAAGCTCACCGCCGTTTTCGAGCATGAGTTTTCCGCTATAGACAAGATTTTTCTGAACGGCTATCAGTCCTGGACTGACAGCACAGAGCACAGTGTCACAGACCGTATGTACGGGCTGGAGCGTGCACCGGAAGCGGCTGTAAAAAAATACGCTCTGAACCGCTATGGTGACTATGACTTCACAAGCTACGGCCCGGAAGGTCAGCTTCACGGCTGGTCTTACGGTTACATACGCACAGGAGAATTCTTCTGCTTTATAGGCTCTCTCAGTGAGGATACCGGTTTCACAAAGATAACTGCGGAAACTGATGGGAACGTCATTATTGTAACAAAGGACTGCGAAGGACTTGAACTCCCGGAAGACTACAGAGGCATAGACCTGCTCATAACTGAGGGAACGGAAAAGGAAGTCTTTGACCGCTATTTCGATACTCTCGGGATCAGACTCCGTAAGGAGGCAGTACCTATCTCAGGATATACAAGCTGGTACCGGCACTATCAGAATATTAATTCCGATACCCTGATAACTGACCTCGCCGGTCTGACTTCACAAAAGCACAGATCAGATGTATTTCAGATCGATGACGGCTATCAAACTGCCGTAGGAGACTGGCTGTCCGTTGACAGTTCCAAATTTCCTGACGGTATGAAATCCATTGCCGGAAACATCGCCTCCGCAGGTCTTATTCCCGGATTATGGCTTGCACCTATGGTATGTGAGGAAAAATCACTGCTTTTCAATGAGCATCCGGAATGGCTCGTCAAGGACGAAAACGGTGATCCTGTCAAGGGAGGCTCAAACTGGAGCGGATTCTATGCTCTTGATATTTATAATAACGAATTCCGTGATCACATAAGGGGCATATTCCGCACCGTAACTGAGGAATGGGGATTCCGGCTGCTGAAGCTTGATTTCCTGTATGCCGCCTGTATCCAGCCTCGTCCGGACAGGACCCGTGGACAGATAATGTCTGACACTATGAGCTTCCTGCGTGAATGTGCCGGGGATGCACTGATACTGGGCTGCGGAGTGCCTCTGGCATCGGCCTTCGGAAAAGTCGATTACTGCCGTATAGGCTGCGATGTGAGCCTTGACTGGAACGATAAGCCCCACATGAGGCTGCTGCACCGTGAACGTGTCAGCACCAGGAACTCGATCCTGAATTCTGTTTTCCGCAGACAGCTTAGCGGAAGAGCATTCCTCAATGACCCGGATGTATTCATTCTCCGTTCGGATAATACATCCCTGACCGCAAAACAGAAAAAATGCCTTGCAGAGGTCAATGCAATGACCGGAGATGTACTGTTCACATCTGATAATGCCGCAGAATACTCGGACGAGCAGAAAAAGCTCATTCACGGAATAATGAAACTCCGCAGCGCAGAAGTTATCTCCGCTGAAGCAGATGATAAATTCCTTAGGATCAGATTCAGCCTCGGAGAAAAGGTATACAATGCTCAGTACAGGATCTGAGCGATATATGAAACAAAAAGAGCGCTCTGTGTATTCAGTGCGCTCTCATTTTCTGTAATTCTGTTTTGCTGCTCAGTCCTCAAAAAGCGGAGTGGAGAAATATCTCTCGGCAGTATCGGGAAGGATAGTTACAACAGTCTTTCCCTCGCCTAATTTCTCTGCAAGCTTAAGAGCTGCCGCAACATTGGTTCCGCTGGATATACCGCACATTATGCCTTCCTTGGAAGCAAGATCCTTGGCAGTCTGTATTGCCTCTTCATCTGTTACGATGTAGATATTATCGTATATTTCCTTATTGAGGATGGGTGGGATGATACCGTCGCCTATACCCATCTGAAGATGAGTACCGATAGTTCCTCCGGCAAGTATAGCAGCATTTTCCGGCTCTACAGCCCATATCTCCATGTCAGGATACTGAGCTTTCAGTGCCTCACCTATACCGGTGATCGTACCGCCGGTGCCGATACCTGAGCAGAATCCGTCTATTTTTACAGCAGTCTGTTCGAGTATCTCAAGTGCTGTATGATACTTGTGAGCGTTGGTATTATTGGGATTCTCAAACTGCTGCGGAACAAAAACGTTTTTATCCTCAGCTGCCATGCGAAGTGCAGTATTCAGACACTCCTCGATACATTTTCCGATATCCCCGTCATCGTGAATGAGGATCACCTCCGCACCATAGTGACGTACAAGCTTTCTGCGTTCCTCACTTACTGAGTCAGGCATTATGATTATGGTCTTATAGCCTCTTACGGCTCCCACAAGAGCAAGACCGATGCCCTGATTTCCGCTGGTAGGTTCAACGATTATGGTATCCTTATTGATACGGCCTTCTTTCTCGGCGTGACGTATCATATTATATGCAGTACGGGTCTTTATGGAACCGCCCACATTAAGTCCCTCAAATTTAACAAGTACATCTGCATTGCCGGGCTTATTCATCCGGTTCAGCTTTATCATAGGTGTATGGCCGATAGCATCAAGTACATTTTCGTATATCATCACAGAGCTCCTTATAGTTTTTCTTTATAATAACCTATTATATTATACACTATAAAGGAGCTTTTTGCAATAGCTAAAATAATTTTCTAAACCTATTAAAATGCTATGTTTAGCCGATAAAAGCAGGGGACAGCTTCACTCAGCTGTCCCTTTGTAATTACTTGTTCCTGACTGCTTCCTTTACGACCTTTGTGATATTCTCAGCAGAAAGTCCGAATTCCTTCAGCAGGTCAACTGCGGGACCTGAGTGACCGAATTCATCATTAACACCTATCTTGACAACAGGTACGGGACAGCACTCTGTAACTGCCTCCGCAACAGCAGAACCAAGTCCGCCGATAATGCTGTGTTCCTCAGCTGTTACGATGAGACCTGTCTCCTTTGCACACTTGCAGATGAGCTCCTTGTCAAGGGGCTTGATAGTGTGGATATTCACAACTCTTGCGGATATGCCTTCACCCTCAAGAGCCTTAGCAGCCTCAAGAGCTTCGTTTACCATAAGACCTGTTGCAACGATAGTAACATCGCTGCCGTCCTTCATAGTAACACCCTTGCCAAGCTCGAATTTATATGATGCAGCATCGTTTATTACCGGTACTGCAAGACGTCCGAAACGCATATATACAGGGCCGTTGAAGTCCAGAGCAGCCTTTACAGCAGCCTTTGCCTCAACATCATCACAGGGATTGATGATAGTCATACCTGGGATAGTTCTCATCAGAGCGATATCCTCATTGCACTGATGTGTAGCGCCGTCCTCACCAACAGATATGCCTGCGTGAGTTGCACCTATCTTTACATTGAGGTGAGGATAGCCGATGGAATTGCGGACTATCTCATATGCTCTTCCGGCAGCGAACATTGCGAATGTTGATGCGAAAGGTATCTTTCCGCAGGCAGCAAGTCCTGCAGCAACACCCATCATATTTGCCTCTGCGATACCGCAGTCAAAGAAACGCTCTGGATAAGCCTTCTTGAATATACCTGTCTTTGTAGCAGCAGCAAGGTCTGCGTCGAGTACAACTAAGTCCTTGTACTCCTCTGCGAGGTCTCTGAGCGCCTCACCATAGCTCTCTCTGGTAGCCTTTTTTACAACATCTGCCATTTTCTCAGCCCTCCAATTCCTTTAACTGTGCCTTGAGCTCGGACATAGCCTGCTCATACTGCTCCTTGTTGGGAGCTGTACCGTGCCAGCCCACCTGATTTTCCATGAATGATACACCCTTGCCCTTTACGGACTTCTGGATTATAGCTACAGGCTTGTCTGTGATCTTTGAAGCCTCGTCGAAAGCAGCCTCAATGCTGTCAAAGTCGTGAGCATCCATAGTTATAACGTGCCAGCCGAAAGCAGCGAACTTATCTGTGATAGGCTCGGGAGAGCATACCTCTGTAACAGGGCCGTCGATCTGGAGGCCATTGTTATCAACAACTGCAACGAGGTTTCCGAGGCCGTAGTGAGCAGCAAACATAGCTGCCTCCCATACCTGACCCTCTTCTATCTCGCCGTCGCCGAGGATAGTGTATACATTATAGGACTTTCCGTCAAGCTTTCCTGCAAGAGCCATTCCGCAGGCAGCTGAGATACCCTGTCCAAGAGAACCGCTTGACATATCAATGCCGGGGATGTGGATACAGGGATGTCCCTGAAGAAGTGCTCCGATATGACGGAGAGACTTCAGCTCCTCCTCCGGAAAATATCCCTTAAGAGCCAGTACAGAATAGAGTGCGGGAGCGGTATGTCCCTTTGAGAGCACAAATCTGTCTCTGTCAGCAGCTTCAGGGTTCTTAGGGTCAACGTTCATCTTGTTGTAGTAAAGGTATGTCAGAGTGTCGCTTATTGAGAGCGAACCGCCGGGATGTCCGGATTTAGCGTTATAAGTTCCCTCAATAACGCCCATTCTTACCTTACAGGCGATCTTTTGCAGATCTTTTTTCATTGATGCGTCCATAATAACCTCCAGTTTTATTACTCAACGGCAGGAACCGTCTTTTTATTATTTGAGGACGATCTCAGAGATCGTCATATCATCATATTTATTTCCCTTTTCGACCTCAGTCACAGTTATCCTGAGCTTTGTAACTCCAAATAGTCCGACAGGCAGACACCTGGGATATTTGGGGATGTAGCTGGTCGGAAGGCAGAATTTGCTCTTCATCGGATATTCTCCGCTGGTCTCTATCTCTATTTCAGAAGGCCGGCAGTTCTTGTAGAATGTATCAGAATCCGTAAGCAGGCCGTTGTATATAGTCAGGAATCCTCCGGCAGGCCCTCCTGAAAGGCTGATATCGACATACTCGCCCTTGCCTGTGCCCTCCTTGCCCTCGCACCAGCAGGTGCTAAGGTCTCCATCGAAGAGATTCTCCGGACCATAGGTATGAGTTTTGCTGCCGTCCTTTATAGGCTCCAGCACTGAGCTTGCTGATGCAGACGGACTAAGATCACTGCTGCCCATATCCTTTATACAGATGACCTCCAGCTTCGGGTCATAGTTCACTATATCCTTTGCGGATATGTCCATATATCCTTCTCTATTAAGCTTGCCTTCGTTTAGATCACGGATAAGCTGACCTTCAAGACTGAAATGTAGCTCGATCTCAGCATTGGATCCCCTGTTCATATAGCCATAGTATACCGAAGCAGGTGCGCCGCAGAAGTACTCACCCAGATCTCCGCCGGAAACCGGAAAGTCTCCAAGGAAATTGCTGCATTCCTTATACGTCATCCCCACACGGAAATCATCCACCGCCGGGCCGCCGGAATAAATGTTTATCTTCTCTATTGTGGAGCTGCTGTCTGCCAGAAGCTTTTTAATATCATCGCTGACCTCCGGGAAATTCTCCCTGTCCTCGATAAGATCATTCTGGGATTTATCTGTGAAGTAGAATTTCACGTTAGGGAAGATCTCATAGTTGTACATGGCATATATACCGGGCAGATAGTCCATTTCAAGCTCAAATTCCCCGTCCATCAGAGCGGAGATCTCGCTGACCTTCTTACCAATGAATTCCGGCATATAGCTGTCTTTCTTCCAGTTCACAGGATCCACACTGGTATCTGCTGATGTCGGAAGAGTTTCAGCCAGAGTGACCTCAGGGAGACTGGCCTCAGATGTGGTCTCCGCCTCTGAAGCTTCGGTGCTTTCCACAGTTACCATGACTTCATCCGATGAG
>Ga0256404_1012264_pt1 | contig 11183 bp, 10 predicted proteins | sample RumenRJG_01DNA_FD_185990 | JGI IMG/M metagenome (GOLD analysis project Ga0256404, IMG submission 185990) | Bovine rumen microbial communities from Lethbridge, Alberta, Canada - RJG_01 | ecosystem: Host-associated > Mammals > Digestive system > Stomach > Rumen | place: Canada: Alberta | collected...
TTAAATTTATTCATATTATATATGTAAGAAAACAAGTTTACTTCCCATCTATATTCTTCCATAATTAGAATAAGCCACTATATAAAACACTACTTGATATAGCAAATAGATTTCTGATTTAAAATTCCATTTTCTTAATCAAGTACAGATTCAAAAAATACTAAATCCCAATCACGTAGATTACTGATTTTAACAATTATTGAATTAAAAAATATATAAGGAGATTCAAATGAACATTCTCTATCTAGACTGGAAGTGTTATGGCAGGGAATCTACATTAGAAACATTTAGAGAGCTTGGTCACACCACTTTTCCCTTTTTCCATCAGGACTTTCAGGAAGTAGTCAGTACTTCTTTTCATTCAGAGGTTATCCGCTTTGTTGAGTCAAACTCCATCGACCTCTGCTATTCCTGGAACTATTTTCCTGTATTAGCTGAGGCATGTAAGGATCTAGGCATCCCCTATGTGTCATTTATCTATGACAACCCCTATTCCTACATGTATTCCTTTACTCTCATGTATCCAACGAATTTCGTCTTCACATTTGAGAGTTCAGAATATCAAAGATTCCGTGATGGTGGACTAACTAATGTATTCTATAAGGTACTACCTGGCAACCCGGACCATATGGCATCCTTCTTTTCCGAAAGCGATCCCATTCATAATCTGGCTATGTGCAAGAAAACTTCTTGCGATCTCTCCTTTGTCGGATCTCTCTACCAGGATGAACATGATTTCCTAGACCGCGTTACCGCAAAGGGAAATTCCTATCTCAATGGCTATCTAGAAGGATTGATGGCTGCCCAGGAAATGGTTTATGGAGCAAACTTTATAGAAGATGCTCTCACGCCTAATATTACGCAGATGATGCAGGATGCAGTCCCTTATCAGTCTGGAAATCGAAACCTACAGACTCCAGAGCAAGTCTATAGTCGATATTTTATTAATCGAAAACTAACAGCTAAGGAACGACTTCATCTATTATCCAAAATCGGTCAGGTATATCCAGGCCAATGTAAGTTATTTACCACAGACTCCGAGATTGTTATCCCTGGGGTGAATAATATGGGTATTGCCAATTACGAAAACGAGATGGTAAATGTCTTCCATAATTCAAAAATCAATTTAAATATTACCTTACGGAGTATCTTCACTGGAATACCTCTTCGTTGTATTGATATTATGTCCTCAGGAGGTTTCCTCTTATCGAATTATCAAGAGGATCTATGTAACGCATTTATCCCAGGAGAAGAATTCGTCTATTATGAAAGTGCCAAGGATATGCTAGATAAAATTGGTTATTATCTAGATCATAGTAATGAACGTATGCAGATTGCAGAAAATGGTCTGAATCGAATCCGTAAGGATTATTCCTTTATGCAGACTTTTCAGGATATATTTGATATTGTATTTCCTTAATTCGCCCTATATCTCGTCTTTATCAACATAGATAAAAAAACACCGGCTCGTGCGTAGCCGGTGTTTCTCTTATGGTTGTTAAATGACCTGCCCAGAAAATTACTGAAGCAGAGACAGAACTCCCTGTGTGGACTGGTTTGCCTGAGACAGCATAGACTGTCCAGCCTGAGCAAGGATGTTGTCCTTGCTGAAGGAAACCATTTCCTTAGCCATGTCTGTATCACGGATACGAGACTCAGCTGCCTGAGTGTTCTCAGATGTGGTGTTCAGGTTGTCAATGGTGTACTCCAGACGGTTCTGGATAGCACCAAGGCTAGATCTCTGCTTAGATACCTTATCAATAGCATCCTGAACCTTAGACATAGATTTACCTGCTTCTTCATTAGAAGATACCTTAAGATCTTTTACATTAAGTGAAGATGCATTCATGTTGCTGATAGTGATAGAGATAGTCTGACCAGACTGAGCTCCAACCTGAAGCTTCTTACCAGAGAAAGTACCATCCAGAAGCTTCTGAGTGTTGAACGTGGTTGTGCTCTGTACACGATCGATTTCAGATGTTAACTGCTTCATCTCAGCATCGATCTTATCACGATCAGTGGTTGTGTTTGTATCGTTAGCAGCCTGAGTAGCCAGCTCGTTCATTCTCTGAAGCATGGAATGAACAGTGCTAAGAGCACCTTCAGCTGTCTGTACTACAGATACACCATCCTGTGCATTTGTAGCTGCACGATCAAGACCACGAACCTGAGATCTCATCTTCTCGGAAATAGCAAGACCTGCTGCATCATCTGCTGCACGGTTGATTCTATAACCACTGGATAACTTCTCAGTAACCTTAGAACGGTCTCTGTCAACGATGTTCAACTGTCTCTGGGCATTTGCCGCATTCATGTTATGTGCTACTACCATAATAATTTCCTCCTTGGAATTGTGCTGCAACATCCGTGTTGCAGATTATCTGTTTTTCGGAGCATCGGATCTATTCCCGCTCGCCGTCCGCACGTTCCTTTGAGCCAAGGTCTTATCTCCTTACACTATATATATCGGAAGGTGATTCCGAATATTAATAGTCAATTTGAATTTTTTTATTATTCTTTCGAATGCTTATTTTCAGGCTTTTCTTACTTCTTACGATCCATAAATTGAGGATTCACATTGTTTAGTTGCATCATATTTTGATAATAAGAAGTAACTGCCCTTTCATTCTTTTTAATGTCTCGAGCAGTGGACCGAATGTCAGCGAATTTCTTCTCCGCAAGCATCTTATTATCCTGTTCCTGCAACTTGATATGGGTACTTAAATCTGTAATCTGTCGTATCATCTCCTGCATTGCATGGATATCGTCACGATAGGACTCCTTATCAGTGGAGAAGACTTCCTTCACTCGATTAAATAGTTCCTGAAACCCACTATCAATTCGATCGATTTCTGCAATCAGTCTTCCTTTAATCTCCAAATTCTCCTGGAACTCATCCGGGGTAGACATCTGATCCGACAGGATCCTAGCCTGATCCTCATTAGCCGATTCAATATTATTTAAGATTGCAATCTTTTTCTCTAGGCTCTCCCGGAGCATTTTTACATATCCCTGATCCGACATGATATCTCCTCGTATTAATTAAGATACAGCTGTAGAACCTGATGGATTGGACTTAGACAGTCTCATAACTTCCTTCCAGGTATCCCTTAGGGTTCTCTCATGTTCTAAGCACTCTTCTAATATCGCCTTATCCTTTTTAAAGTTGGCTTGAACCAAGCGTTCCTTCAAATAGACATAGATATTATTAAAATCTTTAGCCACTGGATACTTATAATTCAATGTACTCTGCAATTCAGAAATAATATTCTCTGTTTTAATAATATTTGTATGAGCCTTCTGAATATCATGCTCTTCTACACCAATAATTGCAATGTTAGTGAATTTGATCATTCCTTCATAGAGCATCAGTGTTAACTCTCCAGGAGATGCCGTCATCACCTTATTGTTCTGATAGGCTGCATAACCATTTCTAACTGGCATAAATCAAATACCTCTTTTCCAAAACTCGGATGCTTTTCTATTTTCAATAAAACAGAGTAGGATCTACCATAGATTCCATACAGCAAATTAGAACATTCCGCTTAGTGAACTACTATTACTATTCAGTTTAGATAGTGTTGATTCCATGCTCGCGAATTTCTTATAATACGCATCCTCGGCATCCGTCAAACGAGAATTCCACTCTTTAATTAAGGCGGTATAGTCACTCTGTTCCTTTGTCATCTGTTTATCATTGTAAATCGTATATGCACTTCTAAGAGAAGTCATTTTCATCTTACCATCTAGGTTGTTGTATAACTTAGATGATAATTCCTTCATAAAATCTAAAACCGTATCTGGATCTGTTGTAAGAGCGGTCATCAATTTATCTTTCGCTCCAGAAGTAGCGGAGTCATCCGCATCTCCATTGATATGCAGTGCATACTGTTCCTTCTTACCAGCACCCAGAACACCTAAGGTACCAATGCCAAAGCTAGACAATGAATAATTCTTACCATTGATACTATAGTTACTAGACATGGCAGATGTCATGGTATCAATAATACCTCCCAAGGTACTGTCACTTCGAAGCAGAGAAGTCTTAATCTTGTCTTCCCACTCCTCCACCTGCTTATCAGACATGGTAGCTTTTTCATCATCCGTTAACGGCTCATAACCCTTAGCAGAATCTGCATAATAAGCTGTTGCTAATTCATTAATCACATCATTATATTCTGACAAGAAGTTTTTCACGGTATCATATAGCGCCTGCGTATCTGTAGCAGTAGTAACGGATAGATCAGAAGATGTAACTCCTAATGCTTCAATCGTTAATCCATTCACAGAGAAACTATTTGATGTTCCAGTGTAATCTACTCCATCCAAGGTAATCTTAGAATCTTGTCCATCGATAAAGGTTGCCCCGCTTTCTTTGGTTAAGCCAAGCTTTGAGAGAAGTCCTTTGCCCGCATCGTCCGAAGCACTCAGTTTAATGGAACTATTTACGCCACTCGTCTTGGAATTAATATACATTCTTCCATTTTTCTCATCATAATTTGCCTGCACCCCTGCACTAGAAAGCTTGCTAGCAAGAGAAGACATCGTTGTAGATGAGTCAACTGTAATGGAAGTACCGTTCACATCAATGGTTGTAGATCCCCCTGTAAACCCTAAATCCGCAAGTGTAGAATTCGCTTTCGCACTAATCTGTGCACCTGTAACAGATCCAGCCTTTGCAAGAGAGTCCACCCTCAGAGAATGGGATCCAACTGGCGCCCCTGAAGTTGCAGAGACTTTTGCCTTTGTGGTATCAGAAGATGTTGCTTTCATGGCGGAATATGCAGATGAGAATCTCATGGAACTTGCCTTTGTATATAGGCTATACACCTTCGTATTAAGGTTCTTCCATTTGTCCGTTTTCCACTCAGACTTCGTCTTGGCCTTCTCATACTTCTGTACTTTTGTCTTATAGTTACTGGTCAGAGCCGATACCAGAGCCTCTGTGTCTAATCCGGATGATAATCCAGCTAATCGAATTGGTGATGACATAAAAGCCTCCTTTATCTCTTCTCATCAACTAGCAGTCCGGCGCGTTCCCACACCTTCTGCAAATAATCTAGCATCTTTTCAGACGGAAATTCCTGGATCACCTTATTGGTGTCCTTATCTACGAATTTAATTATCACACGATCCGGATCCTCATGGAATCCAAAGACAGCCTTGGTTCCGCCCTCTTTTTCCAGGAGTTCCTTCAGATTCTTCTGGACATCAGCATTTTTCGCTGTTGCCACTCCAGGCATCTGTTCCTTCTCCTGAGAATTGTTTTGTTCCTTTAATACACTTGCTTCAGTTCTGTCTTCCTTGACAGTGTTATGCTCTGGAGCAGTTACTTTCTGGCTATCATATGCCTTCGCTCCGGATACACCTGCTGCATCTCTAATTGTCTCCATGACAACACCTCCTTGTGTCAATTAACACACCGCTTTTACCCCTTTGGCGTGGTTCATTCTACCCTATATATCGGCTAGATTCCTTTATACTTTACATGTAATTTCACTTTCAGAATTACGGTATGTGGGATACCCGACCCTAGATACCATAATAAAACACGGTCTACATTTCTCAAGGGATAATGTAGACCGCATCATAACTTAATTCAGCAGATTCTTCAGTGCCTCGAGGCCATCTGCATTCATCGCCTCTTCATTCTCCTTCTGAATCTGCTCGTAGATCTCCTTACGATAGATGGAGACATCCTTGGGAGCCTTGATTCCGATTTTTACCTGGTCACCGCGAACCTCAAGTACTGTGATCTCTACATTATTATTTACAACGAGAGACTCACCCTTTTTACGTGTCAATGCAAGCATTAGTTCTCCCCCTTTCCATTTTTAAGGATATCATAGATTGGGAAACGAACTTCATAATCTTCATTCTCTACAATCAACTGCGCACCCTTCATAGTATCGGTATTGATAATGATTGGGGCCTTCTGATTGATGGTCATCTTGGTTAGGTCACTTGGAACCTTAACCGTAACCAGGCAATAGAGATTATCATCATTTAACTCTCCAAGTGGAGCCAAGAGCTCATCATTCACGATTGGATTATACTCTGGGAGAATGCTTGTAGGTACTAAAACCGGCATAGCAAACTGCGGCTCGTCTAATGACTGGAACCACATAATGGTATCATGATCATCACCCTTCTCCTTATCATAGATGAGGGTGAATTGCTTCAAATCTGGAAATCCTACGATACCACCCTCCATATGGATGATCTTATCCTCAGCGATATCTATATCCCCAAATAAACGAGTTGTAACCTTCATGGCGCCCCTTATCCCTTTCTAGTTGGATTGATTTTATGTCTCTATTATAGCCTTTTCACCACAAATGTGGTGAACAGACTGTGATTTTTAAATGTAAACCAAGGCAAAGCCTACTGCTTTCGCCATGGCATGTGCCGCAGTATTATAGATAGTTCAAAAGGCTTAAGCTTCCTACCTTACTTGCTGCCTGAAGAGAAGACTGATAAGCAGTATAAGCCGCTGTATACTTCAGTACAATTTCAGACAGGTCCATATCATCATTCTTAGACTGGAGTTCTGTCAGGGATTCCTGCTGCTCGGAGACTCTCTTTTTGGTCATAGCCAGCTGATCTCCCTTACATCCCAGATTGGTTCCTGCCAGTGTCAGGCGATTGATATAATTCTGAGAATTCGTTACATCATTGCTGAAAGTAGACTGCAGTTTACTATCTGCATAGTCTGCTTCCTTCTGTGCTCGATCCTTCCACTGATTTAAAGTAATTAATTCCTCTCCACTATAGAGACCACTCTTAATCATAGAGTCGATATCATCTAACTTCTTATGAGCATCCTTGGCATTAGATACCACATTCAGCATCTCTTGCATGTCACGCTGTAGCGCAGAGTCAAATACATCCTTGGCTTCGATATTCACACCTAGATTTTGGTTCTGGGCTACTGTATACTCAATGCTCTGATTCACAGCATCTCCATTTTTATCATACCGAGTATAGGTCACCTTATTATTCACATCGGTTTTGTCCACACAGTTATAGTAATACTCTGGACGGAGATCATTCTCCTCAAATCCAGACTTATTGTAGCCGATCGTCAGAGATGCATTGGCAGACTTCATATCGTTAGCAGCAGTCTCACCCAGAATGATTTCTCCTGTTTTCTTAATGAGAACCATTTCATTCTTACCAACAGTCTTCACATGATCTCCTGATGCAGCTTCCCATTCCTCTTCTGTCTCGTAGACTTTCAGAGAATAGGATGAGGATGCAGTGCCTGCTGCATCGAATAAAACAGTACCATCCTCTCCTGTAATCTTAAAGTTCTTATACTGCGAAGAAACATCAACGGTTGTTCCTGTTCCAGTGGAGGTTCCACCTCCCGGTGTCTGTCCAGGAACAGCTGTAAGATCCTGATAAGCCAAACGAATTCTCGTATACTTATTCTCAGTGATGTCCTCAGCAGGTTGTTTCCCAGCCTTAATGTCTGCTGCTGATGGGATCACTGCAGTTCCAGAGATATATCTTCCTGTTGCAGCCTCATCCCGGATATTAATGGTCTGGGTAATGTCATAGTCAGCAGCCTTCGCTTCTTCTCCAAAGGTCAACTTCTTATCTGTACGATAGCCAGTGAAGACTGTACGTCCAGCACAGTCTGTATTTCCCTCATAGTACATCTGACTCTGGAGAGACTGTAACTGGGTATAGATGGCATTACGGTCATCTGCTGTCAGTGTTCCATTGGATCCCTGTACAGCCAGTGTATGTACATCTTTTAGGATATCCTTCATATTGCTGATGGCCTGGTCTGTAATATCCATCCAGGACTCTGCATCTGGGATATTCTTCTCATAGTACTGATTTACCTTAGAGATGGACGTGCCTAAGCGAAGGGAACGAACAGCAATAACCGGATCTTCAGATGGACGACTAATCTTTTTCTGAGAAGTCATCTGTGTGTTTTCAGAGTCCACTACACTCTTCGCATAATTGATATTTGTATTGGCACGATTCATAATCATGTGATTTGTTACACGCATTGCCATTACCTCCTAGGGATTACACTCCGGTCTGAGTGATTAATCTGTCATACATCTCCGACAGGGTCTGAATCGCTTTTGATGCCAGATAATATGCATTCTGGAACTTTACCAGGTCCAGTGCCTCTTCATCCTCATCTACGCCAGACACACTCTGTCTCTGCTCATCAATTGCTGTGGATATCTGCTTATAGTTGCTTGAGAAGACCTTACACTCCTGGGCATCTACTGAGATATCTGCATAGATACTCTGCAGGAAGGAATCACCTCCATCATCGCGGAATACCGTTTTGTCACCCTGTAGTTTTAATAATTTCTTTACCAGATCCGACTGGTCTACACCCATTGCATCTGTGGTACCATCTGCTCTTTTCACCTGAGTTGTAGCCGCGAATACTTTTGGATTATTTTGAGTCTTAGCAGCCACATCAATATTCTTCGCAGTTAAGCGATAGTATGTCTCACTGCTGTTCTTAAGAGTCGTTTTTAAGAGCGACTTTCCAAGTCCTTCAGAGAAAGCTCCTTCCTGTGCCTTTTCCTTTTCTGCCTGAGACGCAGAGCTCTTGGTTACAAAGAATGCTCCCATTGGATTACCATTTAGATCCAATCCAACAGTTCCATCTACAGCAGTCTCATCTGTATAGTAACCTGTCTGTTGTACACTATTAAATTCCTGAGCGAAGTTTCTCAGGAAGAGATTCATCTGATTCTGGTAGTAAGCGATACCCTTAAAGTCAACAGATGAACCAACTACTACCGTATCTCCCTCTGATGGAATCTGGACATCATGCTCTAGAGAATCGGTGAGCGTGAAGGTATATCCAGTGATATTTCCCGCATCATCCGTTGTAAATTCAAAGCTATCATACTGATAGTTCGTATTATTAATCTTCAGATTACCGCGATCTGGCAGATTCATACTATTGATATTCGTAATGGTTGGATCCTTAATGGTAATGGTACTGACACCATCCACTGTCTCTAGGGCCGAGATTGTGCCCTTCAGATTTTCTCCATTATTACCATCACGTACAGCAATCATGGCAGATAGCGTTCCGTTATTAACGGTTAACTTTTCTCCTGTATCTGCCCAGGCGATGTCGTAGAGTCCCTCTACATCCGACTGGTTATCTGGATGCTTGCGTGTAGTGGTCTTCAGCTGACTGTATTCGTAATTATCAACTAAGGTCTTGCCATTTACTGTCAATCGATAAATGGTTGCGCCTGTTTTCATGTCAGGATAATGGGTATTTGATACTTCTTTCTCATCTACAGAGACAGGAATCACCTGGGATAGATTATCCACCAGAATCGCTCTCTCATCACGAAGTTCGTTGGCATGTCCGCCCTGCTGCTCAATCTGGTTAATCTGACGGTTGATCTCAGCAATCTTTTTCGCAGTTGCATTTACCGAGTCTACTGTTGTCTTAATCTCATCATTGACGCTGGTCTGCAGTTCTTCAAGTTTTGCAGACATATCATTGAAGTAATTAGTTAACTTCTTAGCATCACTGATGAATTCCATACGAGCGGAGGTATCACCAGAATTAGCTTGCAATGCATTTAAGGCATTGAACATCTCTGTATAGAGAGTTGTGAATCCAGGATTCGCAGCATTATCAGTAAAGTAGGTCTCTACCTGCTTCATGTAGTAGTACTTCTTATCATACTGTCCGTAATTACTCTGATTATTCCAGTACTTCTCATCATAGTATTTATCTCGCATCTGTGTTACAGAGTCTGCGGATACACCAGTTCCCTGACTACCATACTTCGCAGCCACACGAACAGCCTGTCCAGACTTGAGATTCACTGTCTGCTTAGAGTATCCTGCTGTGTTAGCGTTGGAGATATTATGTGCAGTTGTATTAACAGATGCATTGAATGCATTCAATCCAGTTGAAGCAATGGATAATCCAAAAAAGGTTGAAGGCATAGCTTACTCCTTTACTCTGCTCTATGCAGTGTGATTTATGCGTGTCCTAGGGATGTAATTAAGTGCTCAATCATCTCACTAATTACATTCATATATCGGCTAGATGCGTTATAGGCATTCTGATAACGAATCATATTGGTTAGTTCTTCATCACTAGATACACCGATGACACCCTGTCTGGATTCATCGATGGAATTCTTCGTCGCCGTCAGGGTCTCTGATGTGGTCTTATATACAGATCCTGTCGTTCCCAACTCACCAATGAACTTGGTGTAGAATCCAGTAAGGGTTGTTGGGGTTACATCTGAAGGATTCAGGACGTAACTGCTTGTCTCCCAGAGATCATTTAGCTTTTCCGCCATCTGGTAATCGATGTCGCCATTCTCCTTCTTATATGGGAGATGGGATTCATTACTCATGAGATCTTCATTGATGTGCAGGCTACCTGTTGTATAGCAGGTAGACAGATCGGATGCTTTTTCCTCGTTATAAATGTAGACCATGACCGGGTCTCCATTTTCCTTTTTAAGTGGATTACCAGCGCTATCAAGCATGGTATATGCTGTGTAGCGTTCTGTTCCGGAACGAACAAAAAGTTCTCTCGAAGGCAGCGTGTTATCCGAACCATAATCCGCATTGTCAATGTCTAAGACTCTGGTAGATGATGTAAGTCCAGCATCCTGAAGGGAGATTACTTTTCCACTTGCATCCTTCAAATTTGCGACCTGACTTGCATAGGCTTTATATCCGTCGACATTTGAAAAGGATTCTGTTGGGCTAACCAGATTATTAACCTTGGTAACAATGGTATGAATCAGTTTATCTAATTCTGCCTCCGAATTCATAACAATAGAATTTGCTACGCCATTGTCATATTGCTCAGAACTTAGATCCTGATATTCCCCATTAATCTGCTGTAGATTTAAATCCTTAAGGTCTAGGTATGTTCCCACATGATCCCCACGGAGGAGAAGAAGGGACTTTACCTCACCCACATCTGTTCCCAGACCAGGGTCTGCATTCTGAGGATCAAAGGCATCATAATAGATACCATTTTCTGGCTCAGACAGATTCAACCAGTAGGGTGTTGCATATCCAGTAACTGGGTCATCGTGAATGGATAATTCATTGTAACGATCCACATTGACGAATTCTGTTCCTTCAAGCTTCACTGTTACAATATGATCCTGATTTTCCTCATAGGTAATACTTGCCAGCTT
>Ga0256404_1012265_pt1 | contig 11183 bp, 7 predicted proteins | sample RumenRJG_01DNA_FD_185990 | JGI IMG/M metagenome (GOLD analysis project Ga0256404, IMG submission 185990) | Bovine rumen microbial communities from Lethbridge, Alberta, Canada - RJG_01 | ecosystem: Host-associated > Mammals > Digestive system > Stomach > Rumen | place: Canada: Alberta | collected...
AGACGGGTCGCGGAGACACCGATCAGACGCACCCGGACGCCTTTGGCGAAGAGCCCGTCGGGACCCGTCAGAAAGTCCCGGGCGAGGCGGAGCGCCGTCCCGGCGATCGCCGCGCCGCTGTTCGTGGAGTCTCTGAGCGTGGTCTGACGAGAGCGGCGCTGGAAGGCGTCGGTCTTGACAGAGAAGCCGATGGTTGATGCGTAGACGCCGTCCCGCCTGAGGCGTCCGGCGACGCTTTCCGAGAGCGTGCGGATCAGCGGTACGGCCGCGGCTTCGAAATTGTCCGCATCGATATCGACCGGCGTGGTTTCCTCACGCGAGTAGCCTTTGGCGTCCTCCGGATCGCAGACGAGCCGGTCGGAGCTCCGCCCCCAGGCGCTCTCGAGGAGGTGCGCACCGCCCCTGGGACCGAGCAGCGCGGTCAGGACGCCGGGCGGCGTATGGGCGGCGTCCCCGATCGTCGCGATGCCGATGGAGCGAAGCTTCTCCGCGGTAGCCCGGCCGCAGCCGAAGAGGTCGCCGATGGGAAGCGGCCAGAGACGGGCGGGTACGTCCTCCGGCCAAAGCACATGGACGCGGTCCGGCTTGGTGAAGTCGCTGGCTGTTTTCGCCAGCAGGCGGTTGGTGGAGATCCCCACGTTGACTGTGAAACCCAGCGTTTCACGGATCCGGTCCTTCAGTTCCTCCGCCAGCGCGGGCGCGCCGTCCCGCCCGGTCCTGTGCGTCACGTCGAGGAACGCCTCGTCGATGGAGAGCTGCTCCAGATACGGCGAGACCTCTCTCAGCATTGCCATCAGGCGGCGGGAGGCGTCCCGGTAGGTGGAAAACTCAGACGGCACCAGAAGCAGGCGGGGGCATTTTTTCAGAGCGGTCATGACCGCCTCGCCCGTATGCACGCCGAAGGCCTTCGCGGGGATGGATTTGGCGAGAATGACGCCGTGGCGCGTCTCGACATCGCCGCAGACGGCGGCCGGGATCTGTCGGAGATCGACGGATCCCGGGTCATCACGCAGCCGCCTGACCGCGGTCCAGGAAAGAAACGCGGAGTTGACGTCGACATGAAACAGAATCCGTTCGTCCATGTTCCTCCTTTCCTGTCGGGCTGCCGGCTGCATGTCCCGCATGAAGTTTCGGTTATCCGTCAAGGTGCTCTTTTCTGGGACGGAACCGCTTCTGCATCAGCTTTTTCGTCAGAAGGCTCAGCTGCGTGATCACGAGAACGATCACGAAGGCCATCGGGAAGATCAGCATCACCCATGGAGAAGACCAGAGCGCGCTGATGTCATAGAAGCCGGGGAAGATGATCAGACCCAGTACGAACGCGCCGACGGAGATTCCGAAGACGCCGCGCCGGTACCAGTTGAAGGGCCATGAAACCTGACCTACCACCAGCAGCGCGACGAAACCGCCGGCCATCAGATAGAAGAGCGAGATCAGCTCGTCGCTCCAGTTCAGCGCCGTGCCGAGGCAGAGCACCATCAGGATCGAGAAGACCATCGTGAGAGCGGCGGGGACGCAGGTTTTCAGGACGTGAGGGAGAAATCCCTCCGCCTTCCAGCCTTCGTGCTGCTCCAGCGTGAGCAGGAAGGAAGGCATGCCGATGCCGCAGACATTGATCAGCCCCATCTGAAGCGTGGTCCACGGATAGGCGCGGGTGAGGATCGCGAAGATCATGCTGAGCAGGCAGGCGTAGATCGTCTTGGTGAGGTAGAGCGCGCTGACACGTTCGATGTTGCAGATGATGGTTTTTCCCTCGGCCACAATATCCTTCATCGTGGAAAAATCGGAGTCCAGCAGCACGATGTGGGCCGCCTGCTTGGCCGCCTCAGAGCCGTGCGCCATCGCGATGCCGCAGTCGGCGTCCTTAAGGGCCAGCACGTCGTTCACGCCGTCGCCGACCATCGCGACGGTGTTTCCCTCTTTCTGCCAAGCCTTCACGAAGGCCTGTTTCTGCTCCGGACGGACCCGGCCGAATATCTGGTATCCCCGGATGGCCTCCGCCAGCTTGTCCGGATCGTCGGGCAGCGTGCTGGCGTCGAGGTACCGGGAAGCGCCGCGGACGCCGGCTTTGACTGCGACCGCGGAGACCGTGACAGGATTGTCGCCGGAGAGAACTTTGACCTCCACGCCGGCCTTCGCGAAGTAGTCAAATACTTCCTTCGCGTCGGGTTTGACGACGTCGGAGATCACGCAGAGCGCCTGAGGGACGGCGGGGCCTTCCCCGGACCTGCGGGCCAGCGCGAGCACCCGGTAGCCTTCGGACTGAAAGCGGTCGATGTAGCGGAGTACGTCTTTCCGGTCCGGCACGAGGTATTCCGGCGCGCCCATCAGATAGGTGCCGCGTCCCTCGAAGGTCACCGACTTGTATTTCCGCTCGGAGGAAAAGGGCACGGAGGCCGTGACGGGCCAGTCCGTCTTTCTCCCGAAGTAGGCGTCCAGCGCCTCCTGTGTGTCGTTTTTATCGCTGAAGGCGCCGTTCATGTGGGCCGCGACGGCCCGGATCTCGTCGGCTGGAATGCCGCCTACCGAGATCAGACGAGCCATACGGAGCTTTCCGGTCGTGATGGTGCCGGTTTTATCCGTGCAGAGAATATTGACCCGCGCGAGGGATTCGATGGCCTCCATCTCCTGCACCAGAGCCCGCTTCATCGCGAGACGGCCGACGCCGATGATGAATGAGACGGAGGTCAGCAGCACGAGCCCTTCCGGGATCATGCCGATGACGCCGGCCACCGTCCGGACGATGGAACGGGCGAAAATCCAGTGCGCGTCATGGAGACCGCCGGCTGCCGCGCGGACTGCGGCCGCATGCTGGCTCCGGAAGAGCAGGAGTCCGACCGGGATGATGGCGATGGAGACGACCTTGATGATCCGTCCGATCGTAATCTGCATCTCGGAGGAGGCACGGCGGCGGTGGTGGGATTTCTCCACGATCTGCTGCGCGTAGCACTCCCGTCCGACTTTCTCCACCTTCATTGTTCCGCTTCCGGATACGACGAAGCTTCCGGACAGCAGGCTGTCGCCGGTCTGTTTCCGGACCGGCTTCGACTCGCCGGTCAGCATCGATTCGTTGATCTCGATTCCGTCGCCCGCCATCAGAGAACCGTCCGTCACGATCTGATCTCCACTTGTGATTTCGACGATGTCGTCCGTGACGATCTCTTCGATCGGAAGCTCTTCCACGGAGCCGTTCCTTCGCACCTTTGCCTTCGACGCGGAGATCACCGAGAGCTTCAGGATCAGGTCCCGCACCCGCAGCTCCTGCACGATGCCGATCAGGGAGTTGCAGATGATCACGCCGAGGAAGAGCATGTTCTTGTACTGACCGGTCAGGAACACCAGCACGCCGAGAAAGATGTTGAGGAAGTTGAAGTAGGTGACGGTGTGGGAGAAGATGATCTGACCCGTCGAGCGGACGCCTTTCTTCTCGACCCGGTTGACCTTGCCGAGGCGGACCCGGGCCTCCGCCTGCGCGTCCGTGAGACCCCGCTCCGCGTCGATCGGAGAGGAGGAATCCCTTTCAATCCGTTCCAGCTCCTGAAGGCGGGCCTGCTTTTTCGCCGCCCGGCGCTTACGCCACGCGGTAACCGGCCGCATCAGGCGGGCCTTCTGCTCTCCGGTGAGCAGCGGCCGGATCTCGGGGCGGGTTTTCGGGCGGGAGGCGGCTTCGGCTGTTGCGTCCGCCTGCGTCACGGGTTCCGGCGCGCTTTCAGGCGGCTGCTCCGCCGGCTCTTCTTTTGAGACGGAGATTTTGTCCGTCTCCGCTTCTCCGTCCTCCGGGAAGCGGGGGATTTCGACCAGATCCACCTCTTCTTCCTGCGGGGCCGGCAGCGCCGGCGTTTCCTCTGTCTTTCTGATTCCGAGTCTGAATGGATTCCACCTGCGCATGATGATGCCCGCTCCTTCCGCCTTAGCCGGATGCATTTCCCAAGTTGTTCTATCATTATATCGGACAGGCAGACAGAACGCAAACGGACCGGGACTCCTCCGCCGGCGGGGGAATCCCGGTCTTCATTTCAGACCAGATCGTACTTTCTGATGTCCAGCGTGCCACGGCCGTCAGAATGAAACCCGATCCGGTCGGCCGACTGCCCGGTGTACAGGGCCATGCTCATGGTCTGCACGCCGTCGTTGACAAAGATCTCCGCGCTGAACCGGTCGAGAATCACGCGGAGCTTCAGCGCGCCGTCGGGAGAGAAGACATGGCAGGAACGTTCGTGGAGGAGCGCCCGGCAAGTGCCGGAGTGCTGGCGGCTGACGGTCAGAAGGCCTTCCTCCGGACGATATACCAGCGAGCTGTAGACGGATCCCGTCTCGTCCTGCGCGAAGCGCATCTCAAACCGGCGGAATCCGCCGGTGCCGCCCGGACGGATGGTCATCTCGAGATCCGCCGTGCGGCCTCTGAAAAACGGCGTCGTCTGACGGTCCCCGTCCAGTTCGCCTCTCCATGCTTCCGGATTCGTCCGGTGAGATGCGAGTTCACGGATGGGTGACTGAAGGATCCGGCCGTTTTTGATGCGGAGCTCACGCGGAACCGACATCTGTCCGAACCACTTCTGATCCTTTCCCCGTTCGGCGCAGGCATCCCAGTTCTGCATCCATCCGATCATGACGCGTCGGCCGTCTTCCGTCAGAACGCTCTGAGAAGCGTAAAAATCGATGCCGTAATCCATTGGCTGAACCCACTCCTCGCGGAGACGGCCGGAGTCGGGATCCATGTCCCCGACGACGGCCAGCGCGCAGTTGCCGCTTAAGCCTTCCAGCTGGTCGGCCCGGATATCCTGGGGGCTGGAAAGCAGAACCGTTTTGCCGTCCAGTGTGAACACATCCGGGCATTCCCACATCTTTCCGATCCGGTTCCGGCTGCGGAACAGTATATTCCGGAAATTCCAGTGAAGCGCATCCGGACTCTCGAAGACCAGAATATCTCCGCTGCCGTCCGCCGCCCGGCATCCTGCGAAGCACAGATACGTGCCGTCCGCTGTCCGGAGGATCTTCGGATCTCTGAAATCCACCGGACTTGATCCGGCCGGAAGGTCTGTCTCGCTGATGACGGGATTGCCGGCATACTTCCGGTAATTCAGCCCGTCGCCGACGGCGACGCACTGGGTCTGGCGGATATCAGGCTCCTTTTTTCCGGGAACCGGAATCTCCTTCACGCCTGTATACATCAGCAGATGCCGCCCGTCGTCCAGCTCCAGCGCGCTTCCCGAGAAAGCGCCGAACCGGTCGTAGGGTTCGTCGCAGGCGAGGGCGCAGGGAAGATAATCCCAGTGAAGCAGATCCGCGCTCACCGCGTGTCCCCAGTGCATGGGCCCCCAGCTGGTGTCATAGGGGTTGTACTGGTAAAACAGATGATATTTCCCGCCATAGCGGCTGAACCCGTTCGGGTCGTTCATCCATCCGACGTAAGGCGTCAGGTGGAAAGCCGGCCGTTCCTCCGGTTCGATTTGCGCGGCTGCCTTCGCTTCGTAGTCTCTCGCTTTTTTCAACAGGTCTGTCATGTCAAGCCTCCATCCGGTTTTGTGTGAACGGCCGTACGTCTTTTGCCGGCCGTCAGATTGGCAGTCTGCATTTCTCTGCAAATCGGGAAATGCAGACCGCCCGGTTTTCTGACGTTTCTTCAAGCTGTGCCGGAATCGTCAGCTGCTGCTGTCAGCATAGTAGGCGTCCAGATATTTCTGGAAGATGCCCAGATATTTATCCATGCCGTAGGCATCGAGCTTTTTGATATAGGCATTCCACTTGGAATCGTCCAGTCCGTTCATGATCCAGTCGGATTTTCTGGCGTTGATCTCCTTCTGGATATCCGCCTGCAGATTTGATAATTCTTCGGTATCTTCTCTGTCCATGAATACGTTCGGATAGACGTACTTCCCGTGCATCTGATCGGTGTAGGTGTCTTTGATCCAGTCAAGGCGGTACTGGGCGTCATCCGGGCAGGTTACATATTTTCCATAGTATTCGTTCAGCACGGCGAGAGGGCCTCCAACGCACTGCGCTTCACGGACCTCAACCGGGGAAGCGTCTCCGAGCTTCTCATGTTTCAGCATCGGCTCGCCGTTCTTGTTCTTTGACATCCGGAAGATGTTGAATTTGTTCTTCTCGCCGTACGTGCCCCAGTTGTTCTGGGGGGACTGAAGCGGGTCATACATCTGGTCGAGCCATGAGCAGACGAGTGCCGGATTCTTCGCCATCGAGGTCACGACGCAGCGTCCCCGGTCGAACCCGCTCGTGAACGATCCGTTCTGCGGCGTGATGCTGAGCGTGTCGGCCTTGAGAGGCGGAAGCGGAACCCAGTCCTTCAGGTTGTCGATGTTGGCGACGTCCCAGGTGAAGCAGACGCCGTAGCGGCCGGATTTTCCCTTGGAGACATAGGTGGACCAGTCCTGCGTGAAGCATTCCTTGTCGATCAGGCCTTCGCTGTAGAGCTGATGCAGCCAGGTGATGCCCTCTCGGTAGCCGTCCTGAACGGCCGTGCAGATGACCTTCCGGTCATCCGTCACGGCGATGTGCCGGCCTGAGTCGTTGTCGCCGTAGCCCTCGCCGAAGCCATTGATGATGAGCGCCGGGTCCTGGTCATTGACGATGCAGGACAGGGGGATGACGGAGCCGTCTATCTGAAATTTTTCCTTCAGATCCGCTTCATGGTCCTTGAAGGACTTGAGAACATCCTCCAGTTCATCGGTTGTTTCCGGCATGTCGAGTTTCAGATAATCAAGCCATTTCTTATTGATGAAACTCATATTCCCGATTGTCTGGATGGCGGTCTTGTTCTCACCGAGCTGCTCAATCCAGGGAAGCGCCCAGATATGACCTTTGGTATCCGTGCTCATCTTTCTGTATTCCGGATATTCATCGAAGACTTTCTTCAGGTTCGGCATGTATTTGTCGATGTAATCCTCAAGAGGAAGAATCAGCTCCTGCTCTCCGTATTTCAGAAGGTCGCTGTCGCTGAAGCCGGCGGAAAAGATGAAATCCGGGAGAGTTGAGAAATTGACCATCTGAAGGGAGATTTTGTCGCCCCACTGGTCGGACGCGATCGACTTCCAGTCCACATGCACGGTGGTCTTTTTCTCGAGGCGTTCGAAGATGACCCGCTTGTTGGGGTCGGACTCGGTCCCGCTCGGGTAGCTTGTGAGTCCTGTGATGGTCTGCTTCGTCTTCAGAGGAAGACGGACGCTCTCGGCGCTGGCGGTAGCCGCCCGATTGACCTTGTATCCGAATAATGTGGAGCCGCAGCCGCTCAGGGTCGTTGAACACAGTACGGCCGTCAGGATGCCGGCGAGTAAACGCTTTTTCATATCCGCTATCCTCCTTATCCTTTCACCGAACCGACCATGATGCCCGCATCGAAATGCTTCTGGAAGAACGGGAACATCACGAGCAGCGGAACGGACGAAATGATGATCGTCGCGTATTTCAGAAGCTCTCCGAGCTGGGCTCTGGCCGCCGTACTCTGCATATCCGCAATCATGCCGGGCTGCGGCTGATTCTGAATCAGGATCGCCCGGAGTACCAGCTGCAGCGGCTGCTTCACGTCCGAGCTGATGTAGATCAGAGCGTCAAAGTAGCTGTTCCACATCCCGACAAACTGCCAGAGCACCAGAACCGCGATTACCGGCTTGCAGACGGGCATCAGCACCTTGAAGAAGTAGGTGACTTCATCGGCGCCGTCCACGGAGGCCGCTTCCCGGAGCTCCTTCGGAACGCCCTGATAATAGGTGCGGGCGATGATCATGTTCCAGACGCTGAAGGCACCGGGGAGGATCAGAGCCCACATGGAATCCAGCATGCCGAGATCGCTGATCAGCAGGTAGGTGGGGATCAGGCCGCCGTTAAAGAACATCGTGATGATGAAGATCACGTTGAAGACCTTCCGTCCCCGGAAGTCCGTTCTTGACATCGGGTAGGCGCATAGCAGCGTCACGAAGACGGAGATCGCCGTGAAGACAGTGGAATACAGGACGGCATTTCCGAACCCGATCCAGATCTGCTGGTTTTTGATAACCCTCTGATAGGCGGTCAGCGTCCATTTACTGAAGTCAAACGTGATGCCGTGATTCTGAAGAACGACCGGATCGATGAAGGACGCCACTACGATGTAAAGAAGAGGAATGATGACGGCGACGACGAAGACGGCGAGAAAGACATTGCCGACAACCGTGATGGTTTTGTCCGATGCGCCCATTGAGGAGAATTTCTGCTTTGCTTTCATGATCATACCCCTCCTTAAATTCCCTGACCTTCATTCATTCTGGCGACGATCTTGTTGACCGCGATCAGAAGGATGACATTGATGACGGTGTTGAAGAGCCCGACCGCCGTGGAAAAGCTGTAATCGCCGTCGAGAAGACCCTTCTTATATACGTAGGTCGCGATGATTTCCGAGGAGGGAAGGTTCAGGTCCGTCTGGAGCGCGTAAGCCTTCTCGAATCCGATGCTCATGATGTTGCCGGCCTGAAGGATGAACTGGATCACGACCATGTCCTTGATGGCCGGCCAGTCAACCGCCTTGATCTGCTGCCAGATGTTCGCGCCGTCGATGACGGCCGCTTCACGAAGCTCCTGGCTGGCGTTGGACAGCGAGGCAGTGTACATGATGGAGGCCCAGCCGGCGCCCTGCCAGATGCCGCTGATGATGTAGATGCTTCGGAAGGCCTCTGGCATCGTCATGAAATTGATGCTTGTATGAAAGGCCAGATTGACAGGTCCCGTCACCGAAAGAAGGATCCGGACCATACCGCAGAGGACGATTACGGAGATGAAGTTCGGCATGTAGAGGATCATCTGGACGCCGCTCTTGAGCTTTTTGTTCTGAATCCGGTTGAGAAGCAGCGCAAGAATAATCGGAACGGGGAAGCCCCAGAGAAGACCGTAGACGCTCAGCTTCAGCGTGTTGGCAAGATAGGTCATGAAATCCGGGGAGGTCAGAAACCGGGTGAAGTTCCGGAAGCCGACCCAGTGGCTCCCGACGATGCCCTTGATCGGGTTGAAATCCTGAAACGCGATCAGGATGCCTCCCATCGGGATGTATTTGAAGATCAGCGTCAGCAGCAGCGCGGGGAGCAGAAAAATCAGGTACAGCTGCCAGTGCTTTCTGAAATAGTGTCCGAAGCTTTCCTTTTTCTTCGGAACGGCCGCGACTGATTGTACGTTATCCGCCATTTTCCTTTCCTTTCATTCTGAGAAACAGGTTGGGTGACACATTTTTCACTGATGCAAAACCGGTTTTGTTTTCATCCTTACTATAGAACGGTGAGACATATGCGTCAATCATAGATTTTACAAATGCACAATTAAGAATGAATTTCTGCACAAATAAACAAATACACCGGTTGATTCTTGTGCAACAGTCCGGTAATGTAAAAATGATGATTTTACATTTGACACATTCCCGGAGCGGCCCTATACTGAAGAAAAAGAATAAAGGACGGAATGCATATGGCGAATCGGGTCACAATTCAGGATATTGCCGACGAGCTCGGCCTTTCCCGCAATACGGTTTCAAAGGCAATCAACAATACAGGCGTTCTGGCGGACGCAACCAGACAGAAGGTCCTCGCGAAAGCGATTGAGATGGGATACAAACAGTTCACCTATATGGATATCTCGTCACTGGAGCCGGAACGGCACAGCGGGGAAGGCGGCGAGATCGCGCTGCTGACGGCGTCGTTCCTCGATCATTCGCATTTTGCCTCTTCGATGCTGGACCGCTTCCAGTCGGAAATCAGTCAGCTCGGTTACAGCATGAGCATTCACAATGTCTGCGCCGCCGACCTTCAGGAACGAAAGCTTCCCGCGTCTTTTCATGAGGACACGACGGTTGGGATCGTCTGTGTGGAGGTCTTCGATCCGGACTACTGCCGGATGCTTTCCGGACTCGGGCTCCCGCTTCTGTTCATCGACGCGCCCGTGATGACGGACGGCGAGCAGCTGAACGCCGATATCCTGCTGATGGATAATACGGCTGGGATCCTTTCCTTTATTAAGGAAATGAAACGGAGAAACCGTCTCCGGATCGGCTTTATCGGAGACGTCATGCACTGCATGTCCTTCTTCGAGCGGTATATGGCGTTCCGTAACGGCATGTTCTACAATCAGCTGCCGATCGACGAGGCGTTCTGCCTCACGGATAACTCGGACCGCCTCGGATTCGGGCACAACCGGGATTACATTCTGGACCGTCTGAACAAGATGAAGACACTGCCGGACGTCTTCATCTGCGCGAACGATTTCGTCGCCGTCGATCTGCTTCAGGTCCTCGAGTCGGTTCATGTCAGCGTTCCGGAGCGGATTCAGGTGCTCGGCTTCGACGATTCCCCGGAATCCCGGATCGTCACGCCGAAGCTTTCCACGATTCATATTCACAGCCAGGTGGTTGGATTCTCGGCTGTGCAGCTTCTGGTTTCCCGGATCAGGGAACCGGAGCTCGACTACCGGAGAGTTTATGTGGAGACGAATCTGATCCTGAGAGCGTCCACCGGAGATCCGGCGGAGACGTGATCCGGGGCGCCGCTCTTCCGGCGTACGGAAGGGACAGGAAGAAGCGGATTCCCTGGTGCATTTTCGGCAGTTTCATTGTTCTCTTTCACGGAGGTATGGAGGATGAATCGGTTTTTTCAGCCTGACAGCGGTGTGATGCGGTTTTTCGGCCACGTGGCGGACACGCTTCTTCTGAATCTTCTCTGGATTTGCTTCTCGCTTCCCGTCGTGACACTGGGAGCCTCCACTTGTGCGCTCTACCGGGTCACGCTGGCGATGGCGCGGGATGAAAACGTCCATATTCCGGGAGATTTTGTCAAAGCGTTTAAGGAGAATCTGCGCGGCGGAACCGTGATCGGCCTGATCATGACGGCTGCCGGAGCGGCGCTGGCGGCGGACGGGTTCATTCTGTACCGCCTCCGTTTCACGAACGCGCTCTGCACGATCGGCTTTGCCGTCTTCCTCTTCCTGACGGCTGTCTATCTTGTCGTGCTTGTGTATGTCTTTCCGCTGCAGGCGGCCTTCCGGAACACGCCGCTTCGTATGATCCGGAACGCTTTCCTGATCGGGATCCGCTATCTCTTCTGTACCCTGCTTATCATCGGGATCCATGCCGCCGTCGTATGCACGGCCGTCTGGCTGTTTACCCCGATTCTCTTTCTGGGAGAAGGCCTCTGCGCGTTTCTTTCCTCTATTCT
>Ga0256404_1012267_pt1 | contig 11181 bp, 17 predicted proteins | sample RumenRJG_01DNA_FD_185990 | JGI IMG/M metagenome (GOLD analysis project Ga0256404, IMG submission 185990) | Bovine rumen microbial communities from Lethbridge, Alberta, Canada - RJG_01 | ecosystem: Host-associated > Mammals > Digestive system > Stomach > Rumen | place: Canada: Alberta | collected...
CTTTGTTACATCACGATTGCCCATATGTATGACCTCCTTGAAAAATGTCGTGAAAAGTTGAATTCAACTTTTTCATACATTATCTCAATTTTCGGAGGTGGACTTAAGAAGCGGGTTATTTACCATCTACATATTACCAAAGAGCGGATTGATAATAAAGTGTTCTGCTAAGAAATAAGCAAATAACCGTGATATGTACAATATGATGCATTAATCTGTTATTGAAAGAGAAAGACTTGATAGAAAAAATGTTGACATTCTGCACAATAATGCGTACGATTAATGCGTTATTTGCAATTTTGACATGAAGAATTCCTAAAATTATTCATAATTTGTTATCTTTGGCACTGTTGATGTTGATTATTCATTTTACAGCCATAGGAATTCATAAGTTGAGTGAATTGACTGGATAAGGGCAGAAAGAATCTGCTTAGCCAGATTTATACAATGAACTGGAAGATGAGAAAATAACTCAAACTGGATGGGCTAGTGAAAAGGTTATAGATTTTCAGAACCATCATTTGACTGTAAACTTGTGATGAAAAATGTTGCGCTTGGCAGATTTATAATCTAATTATGTTAATGATCCAATAATGAGGGTCAAGAAAAATGTTGAAATATGCTAAGAAATGATTGAAAGGAGATATAGAAGCATGTTTTGGATTATAGTAATTGCAATTATCGTATTGATTGTTTGTTTTAAGATGGGTGTTTTCAGACAATCCAGTGAATGTTAGAACTGTGGTAAAACATTAAAGGGTACTGAACAGCTGGTGTTTAGTTACGGTGATTTCTGTCTCTGTAAAGAGTGTGCCGACAAGATTCATCCACAGATAATTAATTACGCAAAAGAGAACTGGAACTATACTGATTATACTGATTATCTTGCATGGGAAGAAGCTACAAAAGAAGAAAGAAGTAAGTTTGATCCGGATGTTTTATACGGTTATCAGTTGGCTATTGATACAGAAAGAGGATTGTTTAGCATTGGTACCGGAAAAAACGGCGGAATGGTGCTTCGTTTTGCAGATTTGACAGATTACGAGTTAAATTTTAAGCCAGAAGAAGTAAAAGAAGGATTGCTTGGAGATAAGGTTAAGGGTAACGAATTTGTAATGGTTGAATTGGCTACACCAAAGCTTTATCTTGAAAATATTATTAATTACGGAGTAAAACTTAGACTAAGAAAGAAGGGTATTTTTAGCACTAAGTATGAATACGAGCTTTCTGATGGATTCATGGAAACAATTCGTATATTCACTATTTGTATTTACATTGAGGTTCAGAGACGAGAAGATAAATATAATCCGGAAAGTCAGAGTATAGGAGAGGTTGAGAAGGCACTAGCTTTATTCATGTTTGATAGTATGGATGAGGTGACTGAAGCGAGCTTAAAACAGCAGAGAAATGCTCTTATTAAGGCGTTCCATCCAGACAATAATGAATCAAATGAGGTTTATTCACAGAAGATTAATTCAGCATATGAGCTTTTGAGTGGAATGTTAAGTTAGATGTGGTTAGCTAGTTTATAGTCATAAATAGTATATATAATAATTGTTAGAATTATTAAGAAAGAGAGGATTAAGTTAGGAATGAAGTTTTTAATAGGAATTGGTGCGACGGTAGTTGATTTTGTTTTGTTTATTTTGGTGAATTGGCTTTGTGAACTCTTTATTGGAGTAAATTATGTGGATACGGCAATGAAGATTTTGTTTGTGTTGAGTATCATTGTCGCAGTGATTGCTTATATTCTATGTGGTGGATTGTCGGTGGCTTTTTCAACAGTAAAAACAGCGTTTTCGGTCGGCATGTTGTTTCCGATTTTTCCGATAGACATTGCTTGTGGAATCGTACTGGCTGGTTTTGCTGTGTTTATTGTGTGGATTTTTCCGATTGTCCCTATTGTAGTGAATCACTTCTTTGGAGACGATGATGGATTATTAGATTAAGATGGCATCTATGAGAAAAGGATAATAATTGAAAATCGTATGGGATTTGTCATGACAGAAGATTGGTTGCAGTGAACCGGAAATCGCAAAGACGTTGTTTTTTGTCGTGGATGAGAAACCGGTTGTAGTTGTAATGGCCTTGGATGGTAAGGTAAACAGTTCTAAGTTAAAGTTTTACTTTCATAACAAACCACACATGATTACTCACAATCAAGTTCAGTAGACTATCGAATTTCAGTCCGGTGATGTTTGCCCGTTTTCAGTCCTTGAGGATATCCCGATTTACTAGGATGTTTCCATGATGCGATTTGAATATGTTCATCCTGTAGGCGGCAATGAATTAATCTCGGTGAAGATTACACCGACTGAGCTAGAATATGCATCCGATGATAAAGACTGGGAAGAAGTGTTAGCAGATAGGTTACACAGCATCGGATAGTCAAATGTCCGGTGCTGTTTTTTTATGCCATGCTTCTATTAGCCAAAAACAGAAAAAAATAAAAATGGGTAATAGATATAAGATTCCAAATTTAAGACGAGAGCAATCTCGTCTTATTTTTTTACAAATTTATTTTGAAATTATGGTTAGCCATGACTAACAAAAAGAGTTATAATGTCGATATATATGGATAGAAGTGGAGAAAAAAGTATATGAAAGCAGATTATAAAAACTGGATGCCAAAGGGTATGGTGATGGGAACTGGATGCGGAATGATAGCTTCGCTGGTTCTTTTTCTTATTTTGGGGGTGTCTCCAATAGTACCGGAAGGAAGCGAAAAAAGAGTGATTGGAATTGTGCTTTTGATCCTTACAGTTATTTTTGGTGCTGTGACGATATGGATGTATTTGGTGTACAGAGCTTTTTCTTATAACGGAAAGCGGCAGATGTCAAAACAGATCATTGAAGGGGGAGCCTCTTATGTGAGTATTATTGAAGGCGGAAAGGGGCTTGATGTTGGATGCGGAAGTGGAGCTCTTACGATAGCCTGTGCAAAGAAGAATCCCGGAGCATCCTTTACAGGAATTGATAGATGGGGAAAAGAATATGCTTCATTCAGTAAAAAACTTTGTGAGAGCAATTCTGAAGCAGAAGGTGTAAGCAATACCTCTTTCATGCAGGGAGACGCATGTAAACTGCCTTTTGAAGATGAGACCTTTGATGCAGTAACAAGCAACTATGTATATCACAATATTCCAAGCAGTGACAGACAGGCAATCCTTCTGGAGACATTACGCACTTTAAAGAAGGGCGGTACATTCGCAATTCATGACATTATGTCAAAGGCAAAATACGGTGATATGCAGGCATTTGTACAGAAGCTAAAAGACATGGGATATGACGATGTAAAGCTTATAGATACAACAAGCGGAATGTTTATGAATAAATGGGAGTCAACCTGGATGGGATTATCAGGTTCAGCTATTCTAATGGGGAGGAAGTAAGAATAGATATGTTATTAACCATATTTTTAGCAATAGTAGTATGTGCAGCAGTCGTACTTATGATGATTGCTGGCGTTGCATTTATTCAGGACACAAAGATGTTTTCATCAGCACCAAAAGAATTTAGGGAAGTATTAAAGCCAAGGGATAAGGAGCTGTTTTATGGAGCCAAGGCTATAGGCTGGATGCTAATGATTTTTAGTGTAGTAATGATAATAGGAGCATTGGTCATCTCTGTTTGGGACGGCTTTAGATGTGAATATTCATTTTGGCAATTCTTTTTGCGCTTTGCATTGATCTTCACAATATATAAGCGCTTTGACATGATTTGCCTTGACTACTTTCTACTGTTAAAATTTCACTTCTTTCAGTTTTATTTCCCGGAAATTGAAAGCGTAAGTCACGGCAGGAAGTATGGCTTTAACATAATAAGTCAGTTACTTAAGCTTTTGGTTGTATTTCCGGCAATCTCTGCTTTGGCAGCTTGGATATGTACACTGTTTTGATATGGTTTATCGGGGCAGTTCGTTCAGATATGGATGATCATATAGAGAGCAATAAACTTAAGACAAGCGGAATATATGCTTGGGTCAGAAACCCAATGTACAGCGGTTGGTGGATAGCCTATGACATTCCGGGAAACGTGGTGTATACTGTAAACGGAAAGGGGTCATACAATGAAATATACAAAACTTGGAAATTCGGATTTGCGCGTATCCCGTATATGCATGGGCTGCATGGGATTTGGCGATGCGACGAGAGGACAGCACAGCTGGACGATAGATGAGGAGCACTCCAGAGAGATTATAAAAAGAGGTCTTGATCTTGGAGTAAATTTCTATGATACGGCGATTGCATATCAGAGCGGAACTAGTGAGTAGTACGTGGGACGTGCCATTAGAGATTTTGCAAGGCGTGAGGATGTGGTTGTAGTAACAAAATTCCTACCAAGGACACCTGAAGAGATTGAAAAAGGAATTACCGGTCAGCTGCATATAGAAAACATGATAAATACAAGCCTTCAAAACCTTGGAATGGACTACGTGGATCTGTATATCTATCACATGTGGGACTGGAATACAGATATCTACGATATCATGGATGGATTAAATCGTATAGTGAGAGCAGGCAAGGCAAGGTATATCGGCATTTCAAACTGCTTTGCATGGCAGATAGCAAAGGCGAATGCCCTGGCAGAAAAAGAAGGCTTTGCAAAGTTTGTTTCAATCCAGGGGCATTATAACCTGATCTTCCGAGAAGAAGAGCGCGAGATGGTGCCGTATTGTGAAGAAGAGAATATCGCACTCACTCCGTATAGTGCGCTGGCAAGTGGAAGGCTTTCCAGAAAGCCGGGTGAGGGCGATACCAAGAGAGCTGCCGAGGATACCTATGCAAAGTTTAAATATGATGCTACGAAAGAGCAGGATGATGTGATCATAGGTCGTGTGGCTGAGCTTGCAGAAAAACATGGTGTAACCATGACAGAAGTATCTTTGGCATGGCTCCTTACTAAGGTAACATCACCTGTGGTGGGAGCAACCAAGCTGCATCATATAGGAGACGCAGCAAAAGCGGTGGATTTAGAATTGACTGACGAAGAGCTTATTTACCTTGAAGAGCCATATGTGCCACATCCCCTTGCGGGTGTCATGGCGCAGAACAAGAGAAAGTGATGCATCAATTCAAGTCTCGCTCGCGAGACTTGGCGCGAGATTTGCGTCAGCGCTCGTGGAGCGTTTATCTCAGTCGGAGATTGTAACCCCGACTGAGATAAACATGTTTGGACTACAGGAACACAGAAAATATTAGGAGGCGAGAAATAAGATGGCAGAAAAAATTGTACAGACAGCAGGAAGAGAACAGCTTGGTGAGTTTGCGCCGATGTTCGCGCATCTGAACGACGACATACTCTTTGGTGAAATATGGAATGAGGAAGCCATTGACGTGAAGACCAAATGTATTATTACAGTGGTTTCACTTATGGCATCAGGCATCACAGACTCATCACTTTTATATCACCTTCAGAATGCAAAGGCACATGGTGTAAGTAAGGAAGAAATTGCAGCAATCATAACCCATGCCACCATGTATGTAGGATAGCCAAAAGGATGGGCGGTATTCCGTCTTGCTAAAGAAGTATGGAACGAAGAAGTGCCTGAACTGACAGAAAAAGACAGATACCAGAATACTATTTGCTTTCCTATAGGCGAAGAGAATCCTTATGGGCAGTTTTTTGTAGGGCAGAGCTATCTGGCTCCCGTTTCTACAGAGCAGGTGCCTGTCTTCAACGTGACTTTTGAGCCGGGATGCCGTAATAACTGGCACATCCATCATGCAAAGAATGGTGGCGGTCAGATGCTGATCTGCATCGGTGGAAGAGGATATTATCAGGAATGGGGGAAAGATGCGGTTGAGATGACACCCGGTAAAGTAATAAACATTCCTGCTGAAGTAAAGCACTGGCATGGAGCAGCACCGGATTCATGGTTCTCTCATCTTGCAATCGAGGTTGCCGGTGAAGATACGAGCAATGAATGGCAGGAAGCCGTGTCAGATGAAGACTATGGTATACTGAAATAGGAGGATGGCATAGGGCATCTGCGGCATATTCTGATTTTATTCGTAGACATGAGAATCTTCATGTTCTTTATCTTGAATTGGGAGTAGGAGCTAATACGCCCGTAATAATAAAGTATCCGTTCTGGCAGACAACGCTGGCAAATGAAAAAGCGGTATATGCCTGCTTAAATTATGGTGAATCATTCTGCCCAGAGGAAATTGCAGATAGGTTACACAGCATAGGATAGTCAAATGTCCGGTGCTGTTTTTTTAACACTATACTTCTATTAGCCAAAAACAGAAAAAACTTAAAAATGGCTAATAGATTTAAGGCTCCGATTTTAAATGTAAATTATTTCTTATGCGGTCAAGGATGTGCCCGAAATGAGGCGGCTGATGGAAATGCTGGTGGTCGCAGAGAGGGAGCGGAAGTTTGTAATACATTTCGGTTTTATTTAAAGGAGAAGAATACCATGATAACACCAGATAAGGTTCAGCAGGCAGCCGAATTAAAGGAAGAAGAGAACTATAGGTTCCGTACATTTTTAAAAGGCCATGCGGATGAGAAAAAATTGGATAAACAGTTCCTTGAGTTACATAATGAATTGTTTTCAGATTATGATTGCAGTAAATGTCGAAACTGCTGCAAGCTGTATAAAGGGAGTATACCAGCTGAGGATATTGAGAATGATGCGAGACATCTGGGAATATCAGAAGAACAGTTTATTGATTCTTTCTTAGAAAAGGATGAATATGGACTAGAGTATCAAACGAAGCATAAGCCTTGCGATTTCTTGAATGGGGATGGTGAGTGTAAGTGTAAGCTCGGAGAATGTAGACCGGAAAACTGTAAGAATTATCCATATACCAATCAACCGGAAAGATTACATAGCTTACTTGGATTTTTAGATATCATATCAATCTGCCCTGTTGCTTACGAAATATTTGAGAGATTAAAAAAGGAGTATGGTTTTAGGGCAAAAAAAGATTATTGAGGTAACCGGATTTGAGTTTAAACCAATGGATGTACGCACTCGACAAGCAGGTGAGCAGTAAAATAGCGTTGTGTTTAGACGAGGTATGGTAGCAACAAAAAACATAGTAAAAAAATACACAAAATCAACTTGACAAAGTAGAACTATGATGCTAAGTTGATAATATGTACGAAAATGACATAAAACAGAGTAAATCACGACGAATAATTAACATCATGGAGCGAGAATATGAATTTGTATTATGAATTGTTACAGTATCCAGTTTTTTCCATGAAAGAAGTAAATGCACTGTATTCAAGTGAACGGACGGCAAGAGTGGCTTTGGGCAAGCTTCTGAAGGGGAATATGGTATTAAAAATTCGCAATGGATTATATACGTGCGTGAGTGGGGAAAATGGCGGACCGGTGGCGAACAGATTTCAAGTTGCCAGTGCTATCACGCCATCTTCTTATGTATCCCATCATACTGCCTTTGAGTATTATGGAACTGTCGATCAGGTCTTCTATGAGGTTTATGTTGGCTCTCAGACACGTTTCCATGACTTTGAATTTGACGGATACACTTATCATTATGTTAAAGAGCAAATGCGGGACGGCATAGTTTCTCCGGAGTTTAGTGGCGGTATAAAGGTTACGGATAAGGAGCGGACGATAGTAGATTCCATAAAGGATCTGAATCGCATCGCCGGTCTGGAAGAGGTTCTTTCATGCGTTGTATCCGTGAACAGTATTGATGAGACTAAAATGCTAAAGTATCTGGCTGAATATGATAGTGCCTTTTTATATCAGAAGACCGGTTTTATTTTTAGTGAATATCAGACAGAGCTAGGCATAAGTGATAATTTTATAAAGATATGCAAGGATAGGAGTGGAAATTCAAAGCGATATTTGACAAACGGTATAAGTGTGCCCGGATATTCGGGTGAATGGAAGCTGGTATACCCAAAGAATATAAAGCGAATGAAGAACGGAGAGATAGAAGATGCCACAGTATAATAGAAGAGAACTGGATGCAAGGGCACGGGAATATGGTTTTAATCGCGATACATTTGAGAAGGTTCTCCGTTTGAGAACAATTCTTGAATTCCTGAATACGCAGGAATATATGTGTGAACACTTAATGCTTAAGGGTGGAACAGCCATAAATCTGACTGTTTTCAACCTTCCAAGATTGTCTGTTGATATAGATCTGGATTTTATCCCGAATTTGACAAGAGAAGAGACAATAAACGAAAGAGATCGATTGACGGAGATCCTAAAAGGATATATGTCAGAACAGGGATATTCTCTTTCCGATGCATCAAGATTCAGTCACAGCCTGGATGCATTCCACTATAACTACGTGAATGCAGCTGGCAATAAGGATATGATCAAAATAGAGATTAACTATTCTCTGAGAACGCATGTGCTTCCATCAGAAGACAGAGTCTTTGTAACAGATGCTTTCGGAGAGCCAATGAAGGTCAGAACGGTAGCGGCTATGGAAATCTTCGCGGCAAAAACCAATGCTTTGATAAGCAGGGCTGCTGCAAGGGATCTCTATGACTTCTGCAATATGGCTGACATGAAGTTGTTTTTAGATGAAGAAGATTTGTTCAGAAAATGCATCATCTATTATGCGACAATCTCTGCAAAGGAAGTAAATAAGGACTTTGATACATCTGCCATAGACAGTCTTACTTTTTCAAAAATAAAATCCGATCTGTTTCCGGTTTTAGCAGTGAGGGATAAGTTCGACCTAGAAGGGAAGAAGAGGCAGGCGAAAGAGTATATAGCATCGCTTATGAAGCCGACAGAAAAAGAAATGGAGTATATGGAAAGGTTTATAGCAAAGGAATATAAACCGGAGTTGCTTTTTGAGGATTCTGAGATTATTGAGCGATTGAGAAATCATCCGATGGCGCTGTGGAAATGCAAATGATATTAAGAAAGTTTTGCGACTGCAAAAAGTCATGTAAAGGAGACGGAAAATCGCCTCAAACCCGCATAAATACTGAGGTATAAATCGAACATTTTTATACCGATTTTTATGCCTTTTGCTTACAAAAATACGCAAAATTATGCCAATATTTGCCATGTAATCAAGATTCAAACTCTACATAAAAACATCGGGGAAGCCCGTAAATACAGGATTTATAAGGAATATAAGACCATGATAAAAATACTATTCATCTGCCACGGCAATATATGCCGAAGCGTAAGTGCACACTATATCCTGCAGGATATGATAGATAAGAGAGGACTGAGTACAGAATTCCATATTGATTCTGCTGCAACCTCAACAGAGGAAATCGGGAATGCAATTTATCCTCCCATGAGAGCAGAGTTGGAGCACCGCGGAATTCCAATTGGTAATCACCGCGCCAGACAGGTGAAGCGAAGTGATTATGACGCGTGGGATTATATCATTGCTATGGATTCTGAGAATCTCTATTACCTCGATCGGATTCTAGGTGGAGACCCAGAGGAGAAGGTGCATTACCTCATGTCATACACCGGTGACGATAGTCGTGAGATTGAGGACCCCTGGTACACTCGTAAGTTTGCCCTGTGCGTAGATGAGATCACAGAGAGCTGCGAGGCCTTACTTGAATCCTTGATTTCAGCTTCGCAAATCTAGACCAAGCTGATATTTGAATTACATATTTTTCTTATAGGCACAGAAGTTCGTAGTTGACTTCTGTGCTTTTTTATAATTTCTTAATAAAATTTTCACACCCTCTTGCAATCCAGGTGTTATTCTAAAATTGACTATAAATCCGCCTGGATGCGGTAATAGATAGATTAGACAAGGAGGTCGCTATGTCATTAATGGATATATCATCATTCTTCGGCAGTTCCAGTAGTAACTGGATGAGTTCATTTAATTTCCGTGACTATTCTCTGATTCAGAGTGGCAGTTATCAGAAGCTGATGCGATCCTACTACAATCAGCTGGGAACGGGCAGTTCCACATCTAGCACCAGATCAACTACAAGTGCATCAGATACTAGCAGCAGTAGCAAGTTAGATACTGATTACAATGATCCGCTACGCTTTAATTCAGCGGATAAAATTAGTAATCTCTACCAGTCCGAATACACAGACTCCACTGGCCTAACAAAGATGAAAAATGAAGCCAATGATTTGAAGACCGCGGCAAAGAAACTAGATGAGGGAGACTTCTGGGAGACGAAGGGATCCAACTCGGGTACAAGCGATATGACTGCCCAGATTACTTCTGCAGTGAAGGATTTCGCCAGCGCCTACAACAGCGTACTAGACCAATCCAGTAAGGTAAATTCAACTGATGTAAAGCAACAGACCAGTGCCATGACTAGCCTGACCAGGACCTTGTCCAAGGCACTTTCTAATATCGGCATCAACCAGGACACTGCGGGAAAGCTCACGGTGGACGAGGACAAGCTGAAGAGTGCAGATAAAAAAACCGTAGAGAAATTGCTGTCAGGCACCTATTCCTATGCCGCTCAGATTACCAAGCAGGCTTCGAATATCTCTAGTGCCGCAGTTCGAAGCAGCAGCCTCTACACCAGCACCGGCAGCCTGACAGGCAGCATGTATGGCGATTATAATTACTGGACATAGAGTGGCCGGTATCGGATAGATAGTGATAGGACCTACCATAGGAGGTAGCATATGGGTATAGATATCAGTAGCGTAAGCAGTCAGATCACCTCTGCTTCGCAAATGAAAACCAAGCAGAAGACTACAGCGAAGTCCGCACAGGAGAGCACATCTTTGACTTCCACTGGTACGGAAGCAGCCAATAAGCTGTTCGATGATTATTACGCATCTAAGGGTGAATAAAGTATGAGCCAAAGTCAATCGATTCGTCCCATCGCTCTAATTACTGGAGCCACGGGTGGATTAGGACAGGAATTTGCACGGATCTTCGCAAGAGAGGGATACGATCTTGTTCTAACTGCTCGAAGTGAGAATCGTCTCCTCGAACTACGAGAGGAGATTTGTGTGGCCAGCGAACCAAATATCCCCGCGGTTTACATTTATCCATGTGACTTAGCAGAGGACGATGCAGTGGAGAAAATCTACGGGTATACCCAGGAGCAGGGACTTACTGTAGATACACTGGTGAATAATGCAGGATTCGGCGACCAGGGGGACTTCCACTTGGAGGACGAAGGACGGATGAATGCCCTCCTACAGGTGGATATCGTGGCACTGGTGCAGCTCACGAGACACTACCTCCCAGAGATGGTAGCGAGACAGAAGGGACA
>Ga0256404_1012268_pt1 | contig 11181 bp, 10 predicted proteins | sample RumenRJG_01DNA_FD_185990 | JGI IMG/M metagenome (GOLD analysis project Ga0256404, IMG submission 185990) | Bovine rumen microbial communities from Lethbridge, Alberta, Canada - RJG_01 | ecosystem: Host-associated > Mammals > Digestive system > Stomach > Rumen | place: Canada: Alberta | collected...
CACAGTCATTTAGTTTTCTGTACATATGAATTTGGGAATTTCTGAGGATTTTTACCTCTGACTCCGTCGAATTCATAGCAGATTTGGTTCATACAGGCCTTTTGCGCACTGTATTTTGCGGTTTTTACTGTTATAGCCACTTGAAAACAACTACCATTCAGCGTTAAAATGTACATATGAGTTAGCAGTTTATGTACATATGAAAAAGGCGGTGTCAAGTGGCAAGAAAATCATCCTTACCAGAAGAAGTAACCCGTTACAAGCCCTGTAAATGTGCAAGAATTCGTAATGACGGCGGCATATACCGTGTTTACAAATACAGTGCTGTCAAACTCGCCAGTGGTGAGTGGAGCAGTGACTACGGATACCTCATCGGCAAGATCATACCGGGAGAAGGCTTTTTCCCAAATAAGCGCTATCAAAAAGAGCTTGCGGAACAAAACCTTAAATCGTTTCCGGATGGCATCACAGATGTTGCTTATGGTCAGTATGCCCTTCTTCTCGGAATTACCCGGGATGTGCTGGACAAACTGAAGGCCTGCTTTCTTCCGGAACGTGCAGCGCAAATTTACTGCTATGCTTTGATCCTGTGTGTCAATGGATTCGTCCATATCGACCAGGTGGATGATTTTTATCAGGAAAGTTTCTTATCCCTCGTGTACAGGAAATATTCCTTTAAGATGGGATATACGGCGCTTTCCAATATGTTGCATGACCTGGGCTCCCGGGGAGAGCCTGTCAGGATGTTTGAGCAGGAACTGATCGATAACTGTTCGAAGAACGTAGCCATTGACGGACATGTAGTCCGCTCATGTTCTCTGGAAAACGATCTTGCTGAGCCGGGATACAAGCTCAACCTGTTGAAAGCTCCGCAGGTCAATGTCCTGATCGCTTATGACATTAAAAACAGGATCCCTCTCATGTATCGTACCTATCGGGGTTCAAGTGTTGACAAGAAGAGTGTGGAGGATCTTCTTGCGAGCCGGTCTTTCAAGGACACAAAGTTCATGGTGGACCGTGGTTTCTTTTCTGATACAATCCTTAAGCTGATGAGTAAGGACGGAAACTGTTATATCATTCCGCTGGCAGTCAGTAACAAGAACGTAAAACGGATCAAGAAGACGCTGCAGTACACCTCTGGCGAGTTTGTATACAAATCCGGCAGGAAGGACACTGCCAGGATCATCTACTACGAAGAGCAGGTCGACAATGATACTCGTATCATCGTCTATAAGGATGTAGATGAGAACAACTCCAAACGCAAGAGCTATCAACAGCTCATGGATATGGGAGAAAATAACTACACCCAGGAGAACTACGATAAGTACTGTGACTGGTGGGGCGTTTATTTCCTTCAGACCACCTCCAAAGACCCGGCTCCAGTCGTCTATTCCGACTATAAAGGCCGCTGGTCTATTGAAACCTACAACAATTACGTAAAAAATGATGCTGATTTCAATGACTTAAAGATCCAGGATTATTATATACAACATGGCTTCGACTTCATCATGCTGGTCACCGGGATCATTCACGAGAAGTTGAATGAAGCGGTTAAACGGATCAACAAATCCAGCGTCTCCATCTTTGATGTGCTTATTAAAGCAGGGCACATGAGGATGGTAAAACGCGAGGAAAACTGGCAATTGCACAACACTCGAACCAAGGATCTGGCTTTGCTTGAGGCAATGGGATTTGTTCCTGAGAAAACCTACCCTCTATGAGCCAAATCCTGGCTCATATGTACAGAAACATCAATGACTGTGTCTAGTCAATACGAGATTATGTGTGGAAACAATATAGTACTTGATTATGATTTCGAGGAGAAAGAGTGATGACAGGATCGGTGGAAGCCGTTATAAACAGTCTGAAGGGAATGATAAACAGGAATGGACCGCATCATCTCTCAGATAAACCGTATCAAGTATATGAGGAACTGATAGAGTCTGGCAAAGCAGACAGGAAAACAGCAGGTGCAATCCTGTTGTTTCTTGTAAACGGCATGATGGATGAATTGGATTGTGACAAAGATTTTGATTCATTGTGTAAAGAGATTCAAAAGGAGTGCTGCTTTAACAAGAAAATGGCAGAAAAACTGACGTCGATTTTTCTGTCCCTTTACTCCATAGCCAATAAAGAAGAATGGAAAAACAGGGAATTGGAAGGCCTTTCTCAGTTTTTGAAAAAGGATTTTACCTGTATATGGAATGGGTTCTCGGTCTGGCAGACAGAAGGCGGAAGTGTTGACTGCCACTATAAGGCAGAGATGATCCTTCGTCCAACAGAGCCAGATTGCATAGGAAAAAAACTGTTAGATCCGCTCAAAAAGAACCCTTTTATGACAAAAGAAGCTATCACTGATTTTTACGAGCATGAAATCCAGGATTATCTTGATGATGAGTTTGAAAGGTATTGCACATGTGAAGACTACTATCAGCCGGTTGTTGAAGATTTTGAATTTGATTATTATCTGGAAAAATGGTGTGAGAAGAACGGCTTTGAGATTGTATCATATGAAGGAGACGGACATGATGATGGCTACGAGCCATCTTTCACGCGGCCCTTTTATTATTAACTGACGAAAATATAGTTGTATTCATGCCATCCATGCCTTTATAATGATAAGTGCATGGATGGCATGGGGCATTTTGCTGTGTAGATATTATCCTGGTTGCTGTTTTCAAATGTTTTGTACAGTTTGGGGGCAGCAGGCAGAGAGGTAATGCACAATGATATGTTTATATGGGATCAATGTGAAGTATATGAAAGGTAAATCTGCCTGTTGGCAATGCCGAAATCTGCACAATCTGTGCCAGATTGCTCCATTGCCGGTCTGCAGTATTTTTCGTGTACATTCCATATCTGATCAGCGGTCATGCCTCCGTGTTTTGTTCTGACATACTATTCAGGAAAAACAAGGAGGGTTTTTTATGTTTAAGACAGATTTCACGGCAGATGAAGGAAGACTGGCAAAAGGGCGCAAAAGGCGTAAAGCATGGCCGGCAGACTGCCTCTGGCCTGAGCCGGTATGGGATGGAAGAGATGGAGGAATGCGTTGGTCGGCGGATGATGCGGACATAATGACACTTGATGAAGATGCGCAGGATCTTCTGGAGATTCGGGAGTATATGGACTCCCTTGTGGAAGAGGGACGGCTGAACGAGGATTATTCTTTAAATGAGGATTTTATCTCCGACTATAATGATATTTCAGATAATGATGAAGATGATGAGGAGGGGGATTCTGATGAGGAGGAAGACGGGCAGTTTGAGCCGGAAATAGGGATCGATTACTGGGAAGAAGGATTTGATCTGGAATCCTGGGAATATGATTTTGAGGATCATATGAATCTCATAAAGATCCCCACTTCATCACATGATCCGGTTCCGGTCATAAGGGACGTGATCGGGTATGAATTTATCAATGAAAACCTGATGAGACAGGCGTTCACAAGGCGGTCTTTCGGCTTGGAGTATGGAGTCGGGGACAGTGAAGAACTGGAATTCCTGGGGGACAGCATATTGAATATGGTGGTGACCCGGGAGATGGTCAGGCAGTTTTCGGATGTTATCACGATCAAACCGCAGGCGCCCTTTCGGAGCCGGTATACGGAAGGGGAGATGACAAAGATCCGAAGCCGCTTTGTCAGTAAAGAGCATCTGGCTGCCCGCGCCGCTGGATTGGGCCTTGACAAGTATATCCTGTATGGGACCGGGGAAACAAAAAATGATTCCGCCGCTGAGGATATGATGGAAGCGCTCCTGGGCGCGGTCGCAATGGACTGCGGATGGGACTGGCAGGTGCTGGAGTCGGTGGCGGACAGGCTGGTCTGCATTCAGATTACAGCACCCGACGAATTTCTGAAGACTTCCTTCTACGACCTTTTCAATGCCTGGCATCAGAGGCATTTCGGACGCATGCCGGAGTATGAGGTATACGGCAGCCAAAGAACCGGCAAACACGGTAAGCGGCAGCTGTTTTACTGCACGATCCGTTTTTCGGTGCCAGACAACGACAAGGGCGTATGGACATCCCAGAGGATCGATGTGGATGAAGAGACGCGGGGAAAGGCCAGGGAATATGCCGCGAGAAGGGCATATTACTTTGTGATGGATCAGGGACTCTGGATCAATCTGGCTGACGCCGGAATCGTTCCTTCCCTCGAAAACAGCATCAACCAGCTCCAGGAACTGTACCAGAAGAAATATCTGGAGGATAAGGCTGAATACGACTTTGAAGAGCTGCCGCAAGACCGCTGGAGATGCGAGTGCACCTGCGGCGGAGTGAACGGCTATGGCGATGCCGGCAGCAAGACGGACGCCAAAAAGAAAGCCTCCTATATGGTCCTGGTCCGCATGCTGAGCGCCGCCGGGATCTGCAAAAAAGAGTGGAAAGACGAGATGTACCGGACGGTATTGTCGTGACTGCGGGTACTGTGTAAGGGCTGATAAAAGTGAAAGCAATATTCAGGTGGACGCATTGTAACTACGCGGAAAAGCATTGTTTATGACTTACCGCTATGAATAATTCAGGGTTAGTATTCCTTATAATAGGCAAACTCCTTACAAAACCATAATAGGAGTAACGGTTCAAGTGTAGGGTCGGCAAAAACGCGTGTTAACTCTTGATTTTTTATCGGTTAACAGATAATATTAAAGAAAGAGAAATGGAAAGGGAAGGAGGCCATTATAATGAATTTTGAAAAAGAATTGAAGAAAAGGAAAACCAATATTCGGGCCTGCTCTGTCCAAAGTGATATTCCCTATGCAACGCTCTATCCGATCATTAAAGGCCAGGTTGATATCGGAACCTGTTCCTATTTCACAGTAGCAAAACTGGCCCGTTTTCTTGGCTATCGACCCGATGAAATCGTATATGAGAAAGAAGATTTTCAGACTTTCCGTAATAATCTTCATCACCGTATCAAAATCAATGAACTGGAATGCATTCTTGAAATCATCGAAAGCGATGATGTTTCCACCTATATGCGGCATGAAGACTATCTGAAGGCATTTTACCTGGTTGCTACCGTGGATTACATCAGCAGAAAGAATGATATCCCTCTGTGTGATAAGTACAACAGCGTCCGGAGTATTCGGTTAGAACAGCCATATTATGTAGGAGACTCCTCGTTGTTTGGACCAGATAAACGGAAATGTATCGATGAGTTCCTTAGATTCAATATTTACGAAGGAGATTTGTATGATGCAGTCTAAGGAAAAGATTACAAGAGCAAACGCCATGGATATCATCCGGCGTTTTGCCAAAGAATACAGAAAAACCCTTGGGAAGGCACCGGGCGAAATAATCATCGTAGGCGGCGGCAGTATCATGCTGAACTATAAATTCAGGGATGCTACGCAGGATTTTGATGTGATTCTTCGGGCCGCTTCAGGAATCAAAGATGTGATAACCAGATTTGCCGACGAGAACAATCTTCCCAGAGATTGGATGAACACTGACTTTGTAAAAACGGCATCATATTCTGATGCACTGATAGAAGTATCCCGGCATTACTGCTGGCTCAATAATCAGACTTTAGAAATCCGGACCGTCTCAGGAATCTATTTGATTGCAATGAAAATGATAGCCCACAGAGATTATCGCAACGACATCTCCGATGCGATTGGGATCCTGATTGAAGAGGCCGAAGCGGGAAATAGTTTTTCTTATGCTGATATTGAGGCCGCCTATCATAAACTGTATCATGAGGCACCAGCCCTCAAAATACAGGAACAGTTTCGTGAGATCTGTGTAAAGAGTATCGACGAATTAAAAAGCCTGTATGATTCTCAGCGGAACACGGAAGCTTCTGTGGGAGATCAGCTGATCACCTATATTGAGGACGGCGTCAATATCAACACAAAAAATGTAACAGATGTCGCAGCCCGCATCCGCGAGAAGATGAGTAAAAACCAATAATTTGCGAATACTTGCAACGCCGCACTGTGCAATAATTCAGTGTGGCGTTTTCTGAATATTCGTCAGCCTCTTGACATTTGCAGGTGTGGGTAAAACTGTGACAGTCTGAGAAAGTCCCAGTCAATCCGGGTTCATGCCGTTTTCATCAGTCTTTTGTCACGTTTCGATTTAGAGTCAATATGGAATCTGGCTGGCAGAGTGTGTATAATGAAGTATAGTAGAAGAGCAGGCAAGAGAACAATTAAGATATTAAAGAAAGTGAAAAGCATCTGAGTCTGATTATTATGAATGATAAAATGGAGGTGCTGAAGATGGGAGCAGGTATAAAAAAGGAACCGGTTGTATTGGAGTCCGGAAAAATAATACATGTTGCAAAAAAGGGATACACAAGCAGGAGCCTTGCATCAACAGGCGACATTTCCAATCGTGACCGGGAGATGGATATCAGAGCTCAAAAGGCTGTAGAAAAGGCTTTAGAGAGAACAAGAATTTTTGGAAAGCCAATTGCCAGATATGACAGGGAAACAGGAACTGCATATTTGGAATATGCTGATGGGCGGAGAGAAATCATTGAATAATCAACGTAAACCTATGGTACTGGTATTTGCCGGACCGAATGGATCTGGTAAGAGTACTATAACAGAGTATTTTGAAATTGTTGGTCGCTACACAAATGCGGATGATATGGTCAGAACGAGCTTTATCAGCAACGAGGAAGCTGCAATCAAGCTGATGAACTCAGATATGAGTCTATCCGTCAAAAAGAAGATTTCACATTTGAGACTGTTCTGTCTTCAGAGTACAAGATTCGCATACTTAGAGCAGCAAAGGAAGCCGGATATTTCATTAAATGTGTTTTTGTCCTGACGGCAAGCGCTGATCTAAACGTTGCCAGAGTGCGTTCCAGAGCATCGCTTGGCGGACACGATGTTGATCCAGGGAAGGTAAGGGAAAGATATAGGAAGTCGCTGTCCAACATTAGTGTACTGATGGAGATTTGTGATATTCTGCATGTGTATGACAATACTAATTCCAAACCGGTCAGAATAGTCAGGAAGCACAAAGACGATATTACAATTTATCCAAATAAAGATTGGAGTGAAGCGGTTCTGCTGTCTTTGATTAACGGTTAGATATTAGTTCACATAAAGCATCTCATATCTGAAAAGATATGGGATGTTTTGCCATCTGTCCCAAACAACCACTCGTCAGCACCTTGACATTTGCGGGGGCGGAAAAATGTGATTGCCGCCTTTGATTACAAGAGATTCAAACAACGGCACCTTAGGCCCGCATTTTCTTGGCTGCGCACAGAAAAGAGATTCTGGAGCAGAGCCAGCGAGTGTCAGGAAGCCTATCAGATTACGGTGGAAATAATGTCCAGTATTATGCAGGTGTACAGCCAAGATCGATATGCACAGGATTGGAGAGATGAGGGAAAAAATGAGATATACCAGACCGGATCCATTTGACATGATTGAGTCTCTGTCATTGGAAGAAAAAAAGAGTCTGCTAGCTATCTGTCTGACTCCATTAGGAAAATGGAGGCTTCTGCCACAAAGATGACATATTTAGAAGAACGGTGGATGGAAATTAAAAGACTGATGAAATCTCTGGACGACGAACCGTATATTGACGATCAGGTGGAGATTGAGGAGATATGGGACATATGCGAAGACTTAATTAAAAGCGGGAAAATACAGGATACTTCCTGGGCCATTAGACGGGCAATCCTTCAGGAAATTATATAGGGTGAGTACTTTGACGAATATGGCGTATTCGACCCAATGAAACAGCTTTTTTCTGCATTATGTATTTCCAAAAAGTCTCCATTCCTGTCCTTCTGACAGGGGGAGTGAAGACCCTGAGCGATGCGGAGGACCTCCTTGCAGACGGCGCTGCAGACCTGATCGGTGTCGGGCGCGAACTTATGAAGGATCCATGCTGGGGCTGAGACGGGAGAACTGGAGGATAAAGCAACTGCTCCTGCTGACAGAGGCGAATCGTCCATGCTCCGAAAGCTTTGTCTGGAGATAGGGCAGAGTTTAGCTGATGAGGATCAATACCTGTTTTACTTTGGAGGAATTACAGTGATTGAAAAGGTTTTGGAATACTTGAATACCGGGCGCGGTGAGGAGATGACGGAAGAAATGAACAGATGCTCATATGCCCAGAGCCTGCTTGCCGGAAAACAGACGATGGAACTAAACAGTCAGTACCATACGCCGGAGGCAATTGTTCGCATCATGTCGGAGATCACCGGAGAGGAGCTGGATGAGACTTTCCGCATGTTCCCGCCTTTTTACACAGATTTCGGGAGAAATATTCACATCGGCAGAAATGTGTTTATTAATTCCGGATGCCACTTTCAGGATCAGGGTGGAATATATATCGGTGATGACGCACTGATCGGCCACAATGTTATCCTTGCGACTGTTGATCATGACCTGGATCCCTATGACCGGCACAACTGTTATGCCCCGATCAGGATCGGCAACAGGGTCTGGATCGGATCGAGAGCGATCATTACAAAGGGCGTCTGCATAGGAGACGGTGCTGTGATCGCAGCCGGGGCAGTTGTGACAAGGAATGTTGCGGAGAATACAGTTGTGGGTGGTGTGCCTGCGAAACTGATAAAAAAGATTGAAAAATAGCATGCTGTTCAACGCAGCCGGTTCAGATGATATGACGACCTGGGTGAATAGTATGTGATCATGGAAGATAATAGACGAACAGGTTGTTTTCTGCGTCAGGAGAAGGATAATGTTTGATTTACTGTATGGGATCCGGAATCTCGGGAAAAATGAGAATAATTATATAAGTGATGATGAACTGAATATCATTCGTAGTCATAAGGAGGAAGCAGCTGCTTATTTCCATGAAGCTCTGGATCGATTGTTTTTTGAGGATAAGAAAGTAACGTTGGAAGATGGCCAGCTTCTGGATGATGCTATGTTTGGCCTCTTTTTTCTGGCTGAGTGGAAGGACACCACTGCTTTCGCAAAGGTGGGCGAGATTTTGAGTCTGCTGGGAGAAGATGACGAAAAATGGCTGGGAGATATAATAACAGAAAATCTGCCTCATATCCTATATCAGTTGTTTGATGGTGATTATCTGTTGCTGATGCAATTTCTGTACAATAGCCGGATGACCTCCTTCGTCAGGCTCAGCTATGCGCAGATCGCGATCCAAAAATATTTGGACAAATGCATTCCTGTGGACCATCTGTTATCCATAATGCGTCACTTTGACTTGATCGATGAGGAGGAACTCAATCTGGATGTGATCACTTTCATTTGTGATTATATGGCGAAGGCTCATGTGGAAGAATATATGCCGGATGTCAGAAGATGGATCGACAGAGGCTGGGTCGATCCTAGGGTCGTCGGGGCATATGCGGATCATGTGGATCTATTCTATGACTATAGAGACCACGAAATCATTCGTAAGGATTATTCTCTCAAAAAAGAGGCCGGTTACTGGTACAGATTTGAGAATGCAGAAATATCCACTATGAATGATACATTCAAAAGAATCGATGACCGTCTTTTTATAAAGAAAATACAGGAAACTGCGAAGAATCCGTATCAGGGGATCGGCAGAAACGATCTATGCCCCTGTGGAAGTGGGAAAAAGTTTAAAAAATGCTGTCTCCCTTTGCTTGATGGGATGAGAACCGGCCAGGCTGAGCCTCCTCTGATTCGAAACAAAAAGGCAAAATATTACCCGTCGTTGTCTTTTGATCCTGTTACCGGGCTGCCGACAGCCGGCTTTGAAAGAAAGCCCGAGCGGGTGTACCTGGAAGATCGCTATGACAAAGAAGCCATCACAATTGATTACTATGTTTATCTGGCGAGGGAGACACTTAGGGAAAATCATTTCAGCGAATTCTCGATGAATATGTCTGAACTTAAAAAGCTGAATGAGAGGCGAAAGCAGACTGCAGAAGTCTACTTGAAAAAGGCCGAAGAATTACGTGAACGAAAAATGGAACAGGAACAGATCAAGGATATAGAATCATTCGACAGGCATTATGCCATACACTTCCTGAGTGATGAGTGGAGATGACAATTGTTCAGCGCAGCGTTAGGTGAACACTCGTCAGCACCTTGACATTTGCGGGTATGAGTAAAACTGTGTCAATCTGAGTTAATTGAAGTCAATCCGGGATTTTGTGGGGCCACCGTGGGATATGATCTGTAAAATAGACCTTCTTCAATAGGTTTCTGCCAAAACGAAAGGAACACAAGTGATGTATGAGTGGGAAAATGATTTTGAACCCCATATCTTAGAGAGAGGATGGAGGTACGCCAGAAGCGGAGCGGTGCAGCATATAATCAGGAAAAAGGATGAAATTGAGGCAGTTGTAGAAGGATCCGAATACTACAAAGTAAAGATGAATTATGATGGACATTATGTTCTGGATGCATATTGTTCATGCCCTTACGCACATGAGGGAAATTATTGCAAGCATATGGCAGCTGTTCTTTACGAAATTGACAACGACGGAAAAGACGGATATGAGTTCAGTGAGACTGGCTTTGAAGATAATTTTTCAGAAGATGACAATCTGATTCCTATAGACGAGCTGATTTCAAAAGCGGATCGGAGTCTGTTGGAAAGAATCCTTGTGAATCTGGCAGCAGGGGATGAGCAGAACGAGAGCCGTATACGTGTCATGCTGGCCGGGGTCAATACTACCTCGGATATTGATGAGCTGGAGAGAGAGATTGATAATATTTTTGATGCCTATTCCGACCGCGGGGGCTATATAAACTATCATAGTGCAATGGACTTTTGCGATGATTTGATTTCTTACCTTGAAAGTAAAACAAATCAGCTTTTTGATAATGAGCAGTATTATGATGCCTTTGAGCTGGCAAAATATGCCTTTATCGAGCTTAGTGATTGTGATATAGACGATGACGGTCAGATCGCAATGATTTCAGACGTATGCTATAAGATTTGGCAGAGGGCAGTCACTGATGGTTCAGATGTGGAGAGAGAACTGATCAAAAACTGGTTTCTGGAACACTTTGATGACGGAACAGTTGTCGATTATATGGAAGATATTCTGCAGGATTTTATCAGATATGAACTTGCATCAAAGGATGAACTTGAGGAGGAAATAGAGCATCTGGACAAACTGATCGAAGAGAGTGGGGAGTCCGGTGAATGCAAATCCGTGTTTTCGAGTCATTACGGGTACTCCATCGAAGCGATAGAACTCAGGATGATTCTGATGAAGCGTCTTGGTGCTTC
>Ga0256404_1012271_pt1 | contig 11180 bp, 12 predicted proteins | sample RumenRJG_01DNA_FD_185990 | JGI IMG/M metagenome (GOLD analysis project Ga0256404, IMG submission 185990) | Bovine rumen microbial communities from Lethbridge, Alberta, Canada - RJG_01 | ecosystem: Host-associated > Mammals > Digestive system > Stomach > Rumen | place: Canada: Alberta | collected...
GTAGGGGTGTATAATATGTATCAGGTGGTAATTATGCATGAAGTTTGTAAAATGTGCAAGAAAAATAAACATAGATGTGAAGAAGAAAAACAAAAAATAATAAAAAGACTAAATGTAATTGAAGGCCAAATAAGAGGAATAAAACAGATGGTAGAAGATGATAGATATTGTAGTGATATTATTATGCAACTATCGGCATCAATGCATTCTTTAAAAAGTCTTGGAAATAATATGCTTAAAAGTCATATGAAAACATGTATGGTTGATAATGTGAAAAATGATAAATTAGATATAATAGATGAAGTAATAACTTTGGTTGAAAAAATTAATAAGTAAGGTGGTAAATATGTTAAGTATAAAGAATTTAGTTGTTAGTTTAAAAAATGAGGATAAAAAAATATTAGATGGTCTTTCTTTAGAGGTTGGTAATGGTGAAGTTCATGCTATAATGGGACCAAATGGGACAGGAAAATCTACACTTTCTAAGGCTATAATGGGACACTTTTTATTTGAAGTAAATGATGGGGAAATAGTATTTAATGGTGTAAAAATAAATGATTTGAGTGTTGATGAAAGAGCAAAACTTGGTATTTTTTTAGCTATGCAGGATCCAACTGTAGTTGATGGTGTTACAAATAGCGAATTTTTAAAAAGTGCTTATGAAGAACAAACTGGTAAACATATAGATTATTTTAAATTTATAAATGATGTAAATAAATCTTTAGATGATTTAAAGTTTTCTCGTGATATGATACATAGACATGTAAATGCTGGATTTTCTGGTGGTGAAAAAAAGAAAAATGAAGTTTTGCAAATTAAAATGCTAAAACCTAAACTTATTATATTAGATGAAATAGATTCTGGACTTGATGTTGATTCTTTAAAAACTGTGGCTGAAAATATAAATGAATATAAAAAGGAAAATCCAGATACATCGATACTTATTATTACACATTATCCAAGAATACTTGAAATGATTAAGCCTGATTATGTTCATATTATGAAAGATGGTAAGATTGTTAAAACTGGGGATATGTCTTTAGCAATTGAAACTGAACAAGTAGGTTATAATGAATAAAATTATATATATAAATAATGATTGTGTGTTTGATATAAATAAAGATGAAACATTAGAAATATATCATTATGTTGTGGATAAAAGTGTAAATATAAAAATTAATTTAAATGGAGAAAATGCTAAGGTTATATATCGTTTAAGTATTATAAGTAATAATGATAATGTGTGTAAAGTTGATGTTAATCATGTGACAAGTAATACTGAAAGTAAAATTATATGTCATGGTGTTAATACTGGAAATAAAAAATTAGAATTTAATGTAACAGGTTTAGTATCTAAAGATATAAGTAAATGTGTTTGTAAAGAGGAAAATCAAATAATTAATTTAAAGGGCGGAGAAAGTGTTATTAAACCTAATTTGCTTATTAGAAATTATGATACTTTTTCAAATCATGCAGCTTATATCGGAGAGTTTAGTAAAGATAAATTGTTTTATTTAAAAAGTAGAGGTATAAGTGATGCAAATGCAACTAAATTACTTATGGAAGGCTTACTTCTTGGTGATGGTGATAGAGAAAACGTTATAGTTAAAGAATTTGTGGATAATTTGAAGGAGGCATACAATGGATAAAGAAACTAAAAGAGAAATAATACTTGATAATTATCAAAATCCTACGAATAGAGGTTTAGTGGAAGATGCAACCTATAAAAAAGCTAATACTAGAAGTAGTTCATGTATAGATAATATAGATTTAATGATGAAAATAGAAGATGGAAAAGTAGTAGATGCTTGTTTTGATGGTGAAGCTTGTGCAATATGTACAAGTAGTACGAGTATTATTGTGAAAAGTTTGATTGGTAAAAGTGTAGATGAAGCAAAGAACATAATTAAAAATTATCAAAATATGATAAATGAAGAAGATTATGATCCTGAAGTACTTGGTGAGCTTAATGCTTTTGATGAGATTTATATGCAACCAGCTAGAAAAAATTGTGCTCTTCTTTCAAGTAAAAGTGCTGTTAGAATACTAGATGAAGTAGGTAAGTAATATGGAAATAGTTGGATTAAGTGAAGCAAGCGTAAGAAAAATATCTGAAATAAAAGGTGAAGAGTCTTGGGTTTTAGATTATAGATTAAATGGATATAGGTCTTTTGTTAATCAAGATATGCCTAAGTTTGGACCAGAAATTAATCTTAATTTTGATGATGTTATTTATTATAAGAGTAATGATGCTGATAAAAGACTTGAAAATAATTGGAATAATATTTTAAAACCTGTAGTTGATGAGCTTGATAGTGTTGGTGTTTTAGAGAGTGAAAAACATTTTGGTGGCATGGGTGTTCAATATGAAAGTGAAGTAATTTATCATAATATGATTGATGAACTTGAAAAGAAACATGTTATTTTTACATCAATTGAAGATGCTATTAAAAGATATCCTGATTTAGTTAAAAAGTATTTTGGTAAAATTGTGTCTTTCACTGAAAATAAATTTGCTGCCTTAAATGCGGCGGTATTTAGTGGTGGTTCCTTTATTTATGTTCCCAAAAATACAGTGCTTGATAGACCACTTCAAAGTTATTTTAGAATTAATAGTAAAAATATGGGACAATTTGAAAGGACACTTATTATTGTTGATGATAATTCTTCACTTCATTATGTAGAAGGGTGTACTGCACCTAGTTATAGTGAGTCTAGTTTGCATGCCGCAATTGTGGAAATTTATGTTGGTAAAAATGCTAAATGTAGATATTCTACGGTACAAAATTGGGCTACAAATGTGTATAATTTAGTAACTAAAAGAGCTGTAGTGGATGATAATGGCATAATGGAATGGATTGATGGTAATATTGGTTCTAAAGTTACGATGAAATATCCTTGTTGTGTATTAAAAGGGGATAATTCGCGAGGAACATGTATTACAATAAGTGTTGCTAAATCTAATCAAGAACAAGATAGTGGTGCGCGAATGATACATATTGGCAAGAATACAAAAAGTAATATTGTTTCTAAAAGTATAGCAGGTTCTGGTGGAAATGCTACATATCGTGGAAAAGTTGATATTAAAAAAAGTGCAATAAATAGTGAAGCAATGGTTAAATGTGATAGTTTGATACTTGATGATAAATCGATGAGTGATACAATACCTGTGAATGCTGTTGGTAATATATCTAGTAATATTGAGCACGAAGCAACTGTTTCAAAAATTAGTGATGATGTGTTATTTTACTTAATGAGCAGAGGTATTCCTGAAGAGAGAGCAACTGAACTTATAGTACTTGGTTTTATAGATGAATTTAAAGAAGAACTTCCAATGGAATATGCAGTTGAGTTAAATCAATTAATAAAGAGAAATTTATAAAATTTTTACTTCCATAATAAAAGTTCTTATGTTATAATTGAGGTGGAGGTAAAATCTTATGAAGAAAAAACAATTAGTTGATTTAATTGCATCTGTGTTTTTAATTATTTGTGGAAGTGTTATGCTTTTGTTTCCACTTTTCCATTTTGTGAAAGTGAAAGTTATATTTCTTGGAGTGCTTGGTGTATATGCTGTTCTTAATATGATTAAGTTTGTGCTTACATGCAAAAGTGGTGATTATGAAGGCCTTTTTACAAGTTTAGCTTCTATAGTAGTTTTTGGTGTTGCTATGTATTTGGATATAAATAAGGTTCCTTGGTATTTAGCTTTATGCTTACTTATTTGGATAATTTTGTTGTCACTTATTAAACTAAAAAAAGGTGATTATTATAATGATAGAAAAAATAAGATGTGGATATTTGAAGTAATATGTTTAGTTTTGTTTATCTTAACTGGACTTCTTACTACGATGAATTTATATTATGAAAATGATATACAAGTCCTTGTTCTTGGTTATTTCTTCCTTATACATGGAATGCTGGAACTATTTGACCCAATTGTAATTTCACTTAAAATAAAATAACGGATTAAAGGTCCGTTATTTGTTTGTAATAATAAGTTTGATAGCTGTTTTTTGTTCACCATTTATTATTATGTCATTGAATGCTGGAATAACCACTAAGTTATCGCCGGTTGGAGCCACGAAACCTCGGCAGATGGCAATAGCTTTAATAGCTTGATTTAAAGAACCTGCCCCAACAGTTTGAATTTCAACTTCCTTTTGTTCACGATAAATGTTGGCAATGGCACCAGCTACTTTACTTGGGTTAGATTTTGATGAAACCTTTAGAATTTCCATTATTACCATTCCTTTCTAGTTAAATATATGGAAAAATTAATCAATTATGCATTGATTTTTAAATTGTGGTGTGATATACTTAAATAGTAATCATTACTATTTAGGAGGCTTTATGAAAAATACAAAGCAAAGAAAAGTAGTTTTAGATATTATAAATAATAGTGATAAACATTTAGATGCATTTGGAGTTTATAAACTTGCTAGAATTAGCATATCTAATATTAGTTTGGGTACTGTTTATCGTAATTTGGGAAGTTTAGAAAATGAAGGTGCTATACAAGTAATAATGGTTGATGGAGTAAAACATTATGATAAAATTATTCCGCATTATCACTTTGTTTGTAAAAAATGTCTTAAAATAATTGATGTCTTTGATTTGGAGATTCCTAGGCTTAAAGAATATAATGGAAATTTAGTTGATGATTATGAAATAGTTCTAAAGGGCATTTGTGAAAATTGCCAGAAGGAGGATAATTATGGAATTAAAAGGAAGTAGAACTGAAGCTAATTTAATGGCAGCTTTTGCGGGAGAAAGTCAAGCTAGAAATAAGTATACTTATTATGCATCAAAAGCTAGAAAAGATGGATATGAACAAATAGCTGCAATTTTTGAGGAAACTGCAAATAATGAAAAAGAACATGCTAAAATGTGGTTTAAAGAATTACACGGAGGAAGTGTACCTGGTACTTATGAAAATTTGGAAGATGCTGCAAATGGAGAAAACTATGAATGGACAGATATGTATGCTGAATTTGCTAAGGTAGCTCGTGAAGAAGGTTTTGATAGAATTGCATTTCTTTTTGAAGGCGTAGCTAAAATTGAAAAGGCACATGAAGAAAGATATCGTAAACTTTTAAAGAATATTGATGAAAAACTAGTATTTAGTAAAGATGGAGAATGTATTTGGATTTGTCGTAATTGTGGTCATATTGTGGTTGGTAAAGATGCTCCGGAAGTATGCCCAATTTGTGGTCATCCAAAAAGTTTCTTTGAATTAAAAGCAGAAAATTATTAAAAATACTAGCATTAATAAATAATTTGTGGTATATTAGTTTTGTAAAAACGAAGAAAAAGGATAAGTAATTATTGATATTATGTAGAGAGCTCTTGGGTGGTGAAAAAGAGTTAGTGGAAATAATGAAATCTACCTTTGGAGTTGGGCATTTGCCTCGGTTTTGGACCGTTATCAAAATAGAGTTAAATAAAGAATGGCACCGTCAGAAAAATGACTTCTTTTGGGCTATTCTTTTTGTTTTGGAGGGAAAAATATGATAGATATTAAACTAATAAGAGAAAATAGGGATTTGGTTAAGGAAAATATTAAGAAAAAATTTCAAGATGAAAAACTTGGACTAGTTGATGAAGTTTACGAATATGATAAGACATATCGTGAATGTAAGATGAAAGTTGATGAACTTAGAAGTAAAAGAAATGATTTGAGTGCATCAATTGGTAGTCTTATGCGTGAAGGTAAGAAAGATGAAGCAGAAAAAATTAAGCTAGAAGTTGGAAATATCAATAATGAAATAGTTGAATATGAAGAAAAAGAAGAAAAGTTAGAAAAAGAAATTAGAGATAGAATGCTTGTTATTCCAAATATAATTGATGCAAGTGTGCCAATTGGTAAAGATGATAGTGAGAATGTTGAAGTTGAAAAATTTGGTGAACCAGTTGTGCCAGATTATGAAATTCCTTATCATGCTGATATAATAGCTAGTGTAAATGGAATGGATAAAGAAGCGGCTGGAAGAACAAGTGGGGAAGGATTTTACTATTTAATGGGAGATATTGCAAGACTTCATGAAGCAATGCTTGCTTATGCTCGTGATTTCATGATTAAAAAAGGTTTTACTTATTGTGTACCACCATTTATGATTCATAGTAATGTTGTTACTGGTGTTATGTCATTTCCAGAAATGGAAGCTATGATGTATAAAATTGAAGGTGAAGATTTATATCTTATTGGTACAAGCGAACATTCAATGATTGGAAAGTTCCAAGGTCAAATGATTAAAAAAGAAGAACTTCCAATTAGAATGACTTCTTATTCACCATGCTTTAGAAAAGAAGGAGGTTCTCATGGTCTTGAAGAACGTGGACTTTATCGTGTACATCAGTTTGAAAAACAAGAAATGATTGTTTTGTGTGAACCAGAAGATGCAATGGATTGGTATAATAAAATGTGGAAATATACTGTAGAAATATTTAGAAATATGGATATACCTGTTAGACAACTTGAATGTTGTAGTGGAGATTTAGCTGATTTAAAGGTTAAATCATGTGATATTGAAGCTTGGAGCCCAAGACAAAAAAAATATTTTGAGGTTGGTTCTTGTTCTAACTTGGGTGATGCACAAGCAAGAAGATTGGGTATTAGAGTTAAAGGAGAAAAAGGAAATTACTACTTAAATTCTTTAAATAATACTTGTGTTGCAACTCCGAGAGGGCTTATTGCATTAATAGAAAATAATTATCAAAAAGATGGAAGTATAAAAGTTCCAGAAGTTTTACAACCTTATATGGGTGGTTTGGAAGTTATTGTTCCACAAAAAAAATAATATAAAAAACGGGGGATTACCATGTTTTTTAGTATTGGATTTTGGTTTTCCACGGTGGTTTTTACTAAAATAGTAAGAAATAAAATTAATAAATTTATAATCAATAATTATAAAAATTTAAGTAAAAGATTAAAAATGCAAGTTGATGAATTGATTGATCTAAATTTTTTTACAAAAGCTGGTATTATGGATTATATTCCAATTTTAAATGTTTTAAATGTTTCTATCAAATTAGAAAATTTGTGTGAAGAATATGAAATGGTAAAAAAAGATATTTATAGAGATTTTCCTGTGTTAGAGTTTCAAGAAAAAGTTGATAAAAATAATTTAGGCAGAACTTATGATGAAGAAAAAATGTATTTTATTGGTTATTTTTGGAATAGTAGACCTATGAATATATTTTTTAAATTTAATGGTGAAGAGTTAATAATTTTAGATAAATCGGCATCAATATTTAGCACATTATCTGATGAAGAAAAAGAAGATTATTTACTTTATTTGCTTTATTCTTGGTATAATGGTGGTTATTGTTATTTAAATGGAAGTAATAATTTAAACGAAGTATTTAGTGAAAATTTAGTTAATGTATTAAACCAAAAATATGATGGTGTACAGATATTGTGTCAAGAAGAAGCAATGATATTATCAAGAAAACGTAAATAGTTTTCTTGTTTTTTTGTATAGATGTGTAAACTCGTGCATTTTAGTGGGTCGCTTTATGACATGTTTTGTCGAAAGCCTTGAAATATGAAAAAAAGCTGTTAAAATGTTTACTTGAAAGCGGGTTTTGGTTAATTTGTTTAAATTTTATTTGTACTTATTAAACTTCCATAACTATATTCCTATTAATTAACCAAAACAGCTTTCATTAATTTAATTATTATGGTAAAATAATGTTTTGAAGGGAAGTTGTTTTATGAATTTACCAAATTTAGCTGTTGCTGCAGATAGGAAAAAAACATTAGTAAAAGAAAGAAAATTGGACATGGAAATTAAACCTATTTATAAAGGCAAAAAGTATTTCTTGAGAACTTATGGCTGTCAAATGAATGTTCATGACTCAGAAGAAATTAAATATTATTTGGAAAGTTTAGGATATGAAGCTGTTGAAGAGTTGGAACTTGCGGATATTGTTGTTCTTAATACATGTGCAATTAGAGAAAATGCTAAGGATAAAGTTTTTGGCTATTTGGGAAGATGTAAACATTTGAAAAAAGAAAAGCCTGATTTAATCATAACTGTTGCTGGATGTTTAATGCAAAAACCTAATGAAATTGAAGAAATACATAATAGACATAAATATATTGATATTGTTATTGGTACTCATAATTTAAATGAACTTCCTAATTTGATTGAGGAAGCTAATAATAAAAAAACTCAAAATATTGAAGTTTATTCTAATAGCGATGTTGTTTTTGAAAATGTAAAATATAATAGAGATTCTAAAATCAGTGCGTGGATAAATATTATTTATGGCTGTGACAAATTTTGTACCTATTGTATTGTTCCTTTTACTCGTGGTAGAGAAAGAAGTCGTAAGATGGAAGAAGTTCTTGAGGAAGTTAGCAATTTGAAAGAACAAGGTTACATGGAAGTTACTTTACTTGGACAAAATGTTAATGCGTATGGAAAAGATTTAGATTTAGGTTATGATTTTGCAACACTTTTGGAAGAAGTAGCAAAAATAGGTATTCCAAGAATAAGATTTGTAACTTCACATCCATGGAATTTTACAGATAAAATGATTGATGTTATTGCAAAATATGATAATATTATGCCTTATGTTCATTTGCCAATTCAATCAGGTAGCGATGATATTCTTAGAAAAATGAATAGAAAATACACAATTGATGAATATAAAAAGCTTTTTGACCAAATTAAAAACAAAGTTAAAGATGTTGCTATTACTACAGATATTATTGTTGGTTTTCCAAATGAAACTGATGAGGATTTTAAAAAAACTTTAGATATTGTAAATTATTGTAAGTATGATGGTGCATATACGTTTATTTTCTCACCAAGAGAAGGTACAGCGGCGGCTAGAATGAAAGATAAAGTTTCAATGGAAGTTAAGGAAAAAAGATTACAAGAACTAAATAATCTTGTTAATAAATATTCTTTAGAAAGTAATCAAAGGTTGGTTGGAAAAGTTGTTGAAGTTTTAGTAAATGACATTAGTGAAAAAGATAATAATAAAGTTTATGGTTATACTGACACGATGAAATTAGTTAATATTGTTGGCGGAAATGAATTAATTGGTAAGATTGTGCAAGTTAAAATAACAGATGCTAAAAGTTTTAGTTTAGATGGTGAAATTAGTCAAGAATAAATTACTTGACTTTTTTGTTTTACTTTTAATCAAAAGGTACGAGCAACCATAAAAAAAGTCCATAAGGACTTTTGGTTTTTAAATGGTGGCTCGTCTGGGATTCGAACCCAGGACCCTTTGATTAAAAGTCAAATGCTCTACCTACTGAGCTAACGAACCAAAAACAAAAATATAAAATGGCTGCCTCGGCAGGATTCGAACCGGCGGAATGTCAGAGTCAAAGTCTGATGCCTTACCACTTGGCTACGAGGCAATATACAATATTAAATGGTGGGGAGACATAGATTTGAACTATGGAACCCGAAGGAACAGATTTACAGTCTGCCGCGTTTGACCACTTCGCTATCTCCCCAAAAAATGGTGCCGACAGAGAGAGTCGAACTCCCAACCTACTGATTACAAGTCAGTTGCGCTGCCAGTTACGCTATGTCGGCAAACAAAATATATTAATTAAAATGGTGGGCGCTATAGGACTCGAACCTATGACATCCTGCTTGTAAGGCAGACACTCTAACCAACTGAGTTAAGCGCCCATGTCTTGATGACAATTTAGATTATACCAAAAGGCAGACGCAAATGCAAGTAATTTTTATCAATTTCTTCTAATTTTTAGAAATTTCCTCTCTGTCGGTACAAATTTTGGGGAGATATTATACAAAATATGCTTATTTTAATAAAAATAATAGTATTTAATTTATTTTTTGATAATACAATTTTATAATTAAAATTATTTTTTTCATTTTCTTTGCTTTTTTGAAATAAAATTTTTTAAGGACTAGGGGTTGCATGAAAAAAACTAGGATGACCTAGTTTTTTTGTTTCAAATCTGGTCGAGAAGACAGGATTTGAACCTGCAACCCCTAGGTCCCAAACCTAGTGCACTACCAAATTGTGCTACTTCTCGAAAATAATTAAAAAATTGGTACGCCCAAAGGGATTCGAACCCCCAACCTTTAGATCCGTAGTCTAACGCTCTATCCAGTTGAGCTATGGGCGCGTATTCTTCTGGTGCATTTACATTATATTACATTAATTCTATTAAAGTCAATATTTTATATCAATTTTTTTATTATTTTCATATTTTTGAATAAGTTTTCGTTAAAAAATTCTTAAAAAATCTTATTTTTTAACAAAAAAACAATAAAAATATTAAAAAAATGAAAAAAATCAGCATCCGTGACAAAAAACGACAAATTTTGTATATTTGAAGTGCTATAATAACTAACCATGAAAGCAGAATTAGATGAAAATGTTAAAAAATTATTAGTTGAGTTTTATTTAATTCAATGTAAAGGCTGGGTAAAGAGCCAAGGAAAAGGTACTAGTGCTGCAGGTAGAACACTTGAGTACTTACTTGGTAAAAAGGAGGATGCAAAATCTTTACCTGACTATTACGGGATTGAATTAAAAACAAAACTTTGTACAAGTAATTATCCACTTAGGTTATTTAGTGCAGTGCTTGACAATAGACCTAATGTGATGAATGAACTTTATGAAAAGTGTTCTTGGAAAAGAACGCGAAATGAAGGTGAGCGTGAATTATTTGATTTTATAAGTTCTACAAAATTTTCTAATACTCATAGAAAATATGCATTTAAGTTAAAGGTTAATCGACCTAAAAGGCGTGTAGAACTTCTTATGTATAACAATTGGAATAAAACTTCTGTATACAATGATATGTCATGGTCTTTTGATGAGTTAGAATTAAGACTTACCACAAAACTATCATGGCTTGCAATTATTCATGCTTGGAAAATGACTTTAAAGGAAACAGATACGGAATATTTTAAATATGCAAGTATAAATTTATATCGATTAAAATCTTTTGAAAATTTTATTGATTTAATTGAGGAAGGCAAAATTGATGTTGATCTTAAATTATATCCATATTACATAGGTGAAAACAAAGGAAAGCTACGTAATCGTGAAACAACTTTTGTAATAAATGAAAGTGATATTTCTTTATTATTTGATAAAATTGATATAAAGCTTAATGATATTCTAAAAGAAATTCCTAAAGAAGAAAATAAACAAATTTAAATTATAAATGT
>Ga0256404_1012272_pt1 | contig 11180 bp, 7 predicted proteins | sample RumenRJG_01DNA_FD_185990 | JGI IMG/M metagenome (GOLD analysis project Ga0256404, IMG submission 185990) | Bovine rumen microbial communities from Lethbridge, Alberta, Canada - RJG_01 | ecosystem: Host-associated > Mammals > Digestive system > Stomach > Rumen | place: Canada: Alberta | collected...
CATTGAAGTGTTGGGCCACGACGAATACTCTGTCGGGCCCAAAGGGGATGATGCCTATCGCCTGAGACTTTATCTCAAGAATTATGAAAACGGTTACTTTGCCATAGCCGGCTTCATCAATCCCTGTGCATCCAGAGACATACGATAAATGGAAGTATCTATGAAATGACGGAGAGTTCGTGGAACTCTCCGTCATTTTTTAGGCATTTCGCCGATTGAAACAAAAAAAGCGGGGCAGGAGATACGTGGGCTTGCGAACATTTCGTATCTTTGCAGGTTAGAACGAACGTAGCTGTCTTTTTTGAGGTAGCATCAGAAATATAAAGTTATGAGTAATCAGACTGTAAAGCCCGCAGAGGGCAAATTGGGCATCATGGTGGTGGGCTGCGGCGCCGTGGCCACGACGCTGATGACGGGTGTGCTGATGGCACGCAAGGGATTGGCCAAACCGGTGGGCTCAATGACACAATATGACAAGATCCGCGTGGGACGCGGTGCGGAAAAACGCTATCTGGCCTACGGCGACATCGTGCCGTTGGCCAGGCTCGACGACATCGTGTTCGGCACATGGGACGTGTATCCGCAGTCGGCCTATCAGGCAGCGATGTATGCCCAAGTGCTGCAGGAGAAGGACATCAATCCCGTGCGCGACGAGCTGGAGCAGATCGTGCCGATGAAGGCGGCTTTTGACAAGAACTATGCCAAGCGTCTGGACGGCGACAATGTGAAAGTGAACGCTGCCGGCAAGATGCCTACCCGCTGGGAAATGGTGGAGGCGCTGCGCGAGGATATCCGCACGTTCAAGCAGAAGAACGGTTGCAGCCGTCTGGTGGTGATTTGGGCCGCTTCGACGGAGATTTACGTGCCGGTGGACCTGAGCGTGCACGGTTCGCTGAAAGACCTGGAGGCTGCTATGAAGGCCGACGACCGCCAGAGAGTGGCTCCCTCGATGTGCTATGCCTACGCCGCCCTGACGGAGGGCGTGCCCTTCATCATGGGAGCGCCGAACACGACGGTGGACATTCCCGCCATGTGGGAGCTGGCCGAACGGCAGCGCGTGCCCATCGCCGGCAAGGACTTCAAGACGGGCCAGACACTGGTGAAGAGCGGTTTCGCCCCCATCATAGGCACCCGTTGCCTGGGGCTGAACGGCTGGTTCTCGACCAATATACTGGGCAACCGCGACGGACTGGTGCTCGACGAGCCCGACAACTTCCGCACGAAGGAGGTGAGCAAACTCTCGACGCTTGAAACAATACTCAAGCCCGAGGTGCAGCCCGACCTCTACACAGACTATTTCCACAAGGTGCGCATCAACTACTATCCGCCGCGCGGCGACAACAAGGAAGGGTGGGACAATATCGACATCTTCGGATGGATGGGCTATCCCATGCAGATAAAGATCAACTTCCTCTGCCGCGACTCCATACTGGCCGCGCCGCTGGCGCTCGACCTGTGTCTGCTCACCGACCTGGCCGCCCGTGCCGGACGCTACGGTACGCAGCGCTTCCTGAGCTTCTTCCTCAAGAACCCGATGCACGACTACACGAAAGGCGAGGAGGCTGTGAACAACCTCTACCAGCAATACACCATGCTCAAGAATGCCCTTCGCGAGATGGGCGGTTACGAGGCAGACGAAGAAATAGACTAATAATACCCACGACATTGAAACGACTTCTCCTTTTCCCGATTTTCCTGCTGCTGACCGCATTGTCGGCAATGGGCCAGGCCACACGCATCACCGGCGTGGTGACCGACGCCAAGACCGGTCAACCCGTGCCCTTCGCCACGGTGCGCTATGAGGGCAAAACGGTGGGAACGACCACGGCCTACGACGGAAAGTATTCCATCGTCCGCATGGACGGCACGCTGATCTTCTCCAGCATCGGCTACGGCAAGATAACCAAAAAAGTGAAGGAGGGCGAGCGCGTGGTCAACGTCAGCCTGCCTGTGGAGGAGCGCATGCTGAAGGAAGCCTCTGTGAAACGCAAGCGCAAGAAGTACAGCCGCAAGGAAAATCCGGCCGTGGAGTTCATGCGCAAGGTCATTGCCGCCAAGAAGAACAACGACCTGCGTAAGTACGATTACTTCAGCTACGACAAATACCAAAAACTGACGTTTGCCATTAACGAATTTACTGAAAAGGTGTTTCAGGAAGGCAGTTTCAAGAGCATGCCGTTTCTGAAAGACCATGTGGAAACGTGCAAGGAAACTGGAAAACTCATCCTGCCCGTGGCATTTCAGGAAAACATTTCGCGTCACATCTATCGCAAGAATCCCCTGTCGGAAAAAGACATTGTGACCGGTGAACGGGCTTCGGGGCTGAACCAACTGTTTACAACGGGCGATATCTTCAATGCCGTGCTCGAAGATGCATTCACAGACGTGGACATCTACGAGGACAATGTGCGCTTGCTGCGCTTTCCTTTCATCAGTCCTATCAGTTCGCGCAATGCCATAGGTTTCTACCGCTACTTTCTCGGTGACACCGTGATGATAGGCGGCGACCGTTGTCTCGAAGTGACACTGACACCGAACAACCCGCAGGATTTCGGCTTCATGGGCAGCCTCTACGTCATGGTGGACGGCACCTACCGCATCCGCAAGGTGGCGCTCGAGATTCCGCGCCGCTCCGACGTGAACTGGGTGGAGCACCTCAACGTGGACCAGGAGTTCGTGACGTTGCCGACGGGCGAGCAAGTGATATCAAGCGACAAGATGATAGTGCAGCTGAAGGTGACCGATGACTTGACGAAGTTCCATGTGCAGCGCACCACCAGCTACACCGACTATGCTTTCAAGGAAATAGACCACAAGGAATTCAAGTTCCCCGGCAACAAACTGACGCTGGCCGATGCCAAACTGCGAAGTAAGGATTTCTGGACCGAAAGCCGCTCAGTGGAGTTGACCAAGTCTGAGAGCGACCTCGGCGGCCTGGTACATGACATGAAGAAGATGAAGAACTTCAATTTCTTCCTCTTCCTGGCCAAAGCCTTCATCGAAAACTATGTGGAGACATCCACTTCGGAGGACAAACCCAATCTGGTGGACATCGGACCGGTAAACACCTTTATCTCGCAAAACTTCATTGATGGCCTCCGCTTGCGTGCCGGAGCCCAGACCACGGCCAACCTTAACCCGCACCTGTTTGCCAAGGGTTACGTGGCATACGGCTTCAAGGACCACCGCGTCAAGGGGCTTGGCGAGCTTACCTACGCCATCAACAAAAAGGCCTACATGCCCGGCGAGTTTCCCATGAACAATATCACGGCATCGTATCAGACCGACGTGATGAGCCCCACTGACAAGTTCATGAATTCCGACAAGGACAATGTCTTTGCCTCATTCAAGTTCCAGACGGTGGACCAAATGATGTACTACCAGCGTTTCAAGTTGAAATACCAGCGCGAGTGGCGCATCGGTCTGCGGTTGGAGACGGAGTTCAAGCGGGAACGCGACGAGCCGTGCGGCCGTCTGTTCTACCAATACCTCGACGGCAACGGCGCTCCGACGAACGACCCCGCCAGGTGGAGCCGTTATCTCAATACGTCCGACTTCACCGTGAGCCTTAACTTCCAGCCCGGCGTAAAATACGTCAACACCAAACAGCGCCGCTTCGCCGTCAACCACGAGCCCCCCGTCTTTGAACTGAAACACACCGTCGGCCTCAACGGTTTTATGGGTGGCAAACATAATTACAACTTCACCGAGGGCCACATCTACAAGCGATTCTGGATACCTACGGCAGGACGCATTGACGTTCACCTCAAGGGTGGCATCGAGTGGGACCGCGTGCCCTTCCCGCTACTTATCATGCCGGCCGGTAACCAGTCGTACATCCTCAACGACGGCACGTTCTCCATGCTCAGCAACATGGAGTTCCTCAACGACCGCTACACGTCGCTCATGGTGTTCTGGGACCTCAACGGTCGTGTCTTCAACCGCATTCCGCTGCTCCGTAAGCTCAAATGGCGCGAATGTCTCGGTTTCAACATGCTCTATGGCGCCCTTTCCGACAAAAACAATCCCGAGAAGAATCCCGGCGACAGCCGCCTGATGTACTTCCCCGGCCACTTCATGAACGACGGCAGTTACCAATACTCTTCTTATGTCATGGGGTCGCAGCCCTATTGGGAGGTTTATGCCGGCGTGCATAATATATTTAAGGTACTCCACGTCCAGGTGGTGCGCCGCATGAACTATCTTGACAATCCGCGTGCCCACAAGTGGGGACTGCGGCTGAAATTGAATTTGACCTTCTGATCTCCAAGTTTTATAAAAAGAAATATCCGAAGCGATGCCTTGTTTGTACGAGGCATCGCTTTTTTATGTCCGTTTTTTCGATTTTTAGACGGAAGTTCGTATCATTGCAACTAGTTTGGACTTTTAAAGGCGGCGCCTCAAAATTTTGAGGCGCCGTTTGTGATTTTTGAAACGCCGTTTTGTTCTTCGGCGGCTCGGGCAGACATGAGCAAAACGCATACGGAATGGACTATATCGGATATGGACGGACGCGAATCGGATATAGTCGGTCTGTGACGCCGGCGGGAGTTTATGCGGGCGTTGCCGAGGAGAAATGGGCGGAAGTTGGCATATATCAGAAAAAAGTTGTAATTTTGCATTCTCTATATAAATAAGGTATGAACGAAGCGGCATTGCGTCAAGTGAAACAGCGCTACGACATCGTGGGCAACTACGAGGGCCTGAACCGTGCGCTCGACGTGTCCCTGCAGGTGGCGCGCACCGACCTGAGTGTGCTCATCACAGGCGAGAATGGCGTGGGCAAGGAAGTGATTCCCCGTCTGATTCACGACCACAGCGCCCGGAAGGGCAAGAAATATTTTGCCGTGAACTGCGGTAGCATTCCCGAAGGCACCATCGATTCGGAACTGTTCGGCCACGAAAAGGGGTCGTTCACCGGAGCCATCGATTCGCGCGAGGGTTACTTCGGCGCGGCCAACGGCGGGACACTTTTCCTGGACGAAGTGGGCGAACTGCCCCTGTCGACGCAGGCGCGTCTGCTGCGCGTGCTGGAGACGGGCGAATACATCCGCGTGGGGTCGAGCGAGGTGCGCAAGACCGACGTGCGTATTGTGGCCGCCACCAATCTGAACATACCTAAGGCCATCAGCGAGGGCAAGTTCCGCGAGGACCTGTACTACCGTCTCAACACCATTCCCGTGGCGGTACCGCCGCTGCGCGACCGCGGGGAGGACATTGTGCTGCTGTTCCGCAAGTTTGCCCTGATGATGAGCGAGAAATACCAGATGCCGCCCGTCAGGCTGACGGAGCCGGCCAAGCAGTATCTGATGGGTTACAGCTGGCCTGGCAACGTGCGCCAGCTGAAGAACGTGACGGAGAACATGTCGGTCACCTCGGAGGAACGCGAGATTACGCCGGAAATACTGGAACGCTACATACCGCGCGACAGCGGCAGCCGCCAACTGGTGGCCGTGGGAGGGCAGGAGTCGGCCCATAGCTACCAGAACGAGCGCGAGTTGCTCTTCAAGATCCTCTTCGACATGCGCAAGGACATCACCGAACTGCGTGAGCAGATGAAGACCCTGGCCGACGGCCACGGCGGAATGAACTACAGTCACGTGACCCTGCCGGCGCAGGTGATGAACGAGCCCGGTGAGCCGAAGACCGTGGACGAGAATGTGGAGACCGAAAGCACCTTGCTGTCGATGGATGACGTGAAAAAGGATGCCATACTCCGCGCCCTGGAGCGTCACCACGGCGTGCGCAAGGAGGCTGCGGCCGAATTGGGCATTTCGGAACGCACGCTCTACCGCAAAATAAAGGATTACGGGCTGGAGTGATTTTTTAATTCATAAGTCATAATTCAGAACTTATTTCATAATTCATAAAAACAGAACGGTAGTCTGATGCTTCGTAGTTTGAAACATATAGCCTTGTTGCTGTCGGTCGTGGCACTGGCCTCGTGCACGGTGTCGTATAAACTGAACAGCTCTTCGATAGACTACAACACGACGAAGACCATCCAGTTCGGCGACTTCCCGCTGCGCTCGGCCTATGTGTGGGCTCCGATGCACTCGATGTTCAACAACCAGTTGCAGGATGTCTTCGCCAAGCAGACCCGCCTGCGCCAGGTGAAGCGCAACGGCGACCTGCAACTGTCGGGCGAAATAGTGGACTACAGCCAGTTCAACAAATCGGTGTCGGCCTCGGGATACTCCGCGCAGGTGCAACTGAAGATGACGGTGAACGTACGCTTTGTGAACAACAAGAAACATGCCCAAGACTTTGAACGCCGGTTTACGGCAACGACAGAATACGACTCGTCGCAACAGCTGCAAGCCGTGCAGGAAACACTGGTGCAGCAAATGATAGACGACATCGTGGACCAGATATTCAACGCCACGGTGGCCGATTGGTAAAAAAACGGATGGAAACGGAAGGTAAACTGATAGAATTGGTCAGAAACAGCGAACGTCTGACACGCGATACACTGCCTGTGCTCCGGCAACTGGTGGAGCGCTATCCGTATTACCAGACGGCGCGCCTGCTGTTGCTGGAGAATCTTTACCAGCTGCACGATCCCGAATATAACGACGAACTGCGACGTTCGGCCGTGTTGCTGGCCGACCGTGCCGCCCTGTTCAATGCCGTGGAGGGCAAGCATTATGAAATATCGCCCGAAACGCTGCCCACAGACGAAACGACGGCCGACGAAGGCGCGGACCGTACCATGTCGCTGATAGAAAACTTCCTGACCGATTTGCCCGTGGAAACGTCGCACCGCAAGCCTGTCACGGCCGATGCGGCCCAAGACTATGCCGCCTACCTGATGCAACTCGACGAGCAAGAACGCCAGAAGGAGGCAGAACCGGTGAAGGAAGTGCTGGAAGAAGATTTCGTAACCTCACCGAAGAAAAAACGCACCCGGAGGAAGCCGCTTTTGTCCGAACCGGTGGACATGGAAACAACCGAACCGGACGCGCAAGATGACGAAGATGAACGCCCCTCGGAAGCATTTTTTACCGAAACATTGGCTCAAATCTACATAAAACAACAGAAATATGAGCGCGCATTGGAAATTATACGGGCTCTATACTTGAATAATCCAAAAAAAAATGGTTACTTTGCAGACCAAATCCGATTTTTGGAAAAATTGATACTGATAAACAAAAGTAAAAAGCAATAAAAGCATGTACGCAATTATCATTATTTTGATTGTATTGGCATCCATCCTGATGTCGCTGATTGTACTGATTCAGGAATCCAAAGGCGGTGGCCTGGCATCTGGCTTTGCCTCGTCCAACCAGATTATGGGCGTGCGCAAGACGACCGATGTCATTGAGAAAACCACCTGGGGCCTGGCCATTGCCATGGTCGTTCTGAGTGTGGCCGCAGCCTATGCCCTGCCGAAGCAGAATGTGGATTCTTCCGTTCTGATGAAGACCAACACCACGGCTCCCGTGCCTACCGTTCCCCAACAGGGTGCTACGACCACGATGCCCACTGGCGGTAACGCCCAGCAGCAGGCTCCGGCTCCCGAAGGAGGACAGCAGTAAATCAAAATTTCTTTTTAAAAAGAAGATATACCTAACGAAGACCATCAGAGCAGTCCGATGGTCTTTTTGGCGTTGAAAATGTAGAATTATAAAAAAGCAGTATGAATATCGCAGTAGTTGGTACAGGGTATGTAGGACTCGTCTCTGGCGCCTGTTTTGCCGAAATGGGCAACAACGTGACCTGTGTCGATGTGGATGAGCGAAAGATTGAGAATCTCAAAAGAGGTGTCATCCCCATTTACGAACGTGAATTAGACATCTTAGTGCGCAATAATCAGACGGCCGGCCGACTCCATTTCACCACCCGTTTACGGGATTGTCTGAACGATGTGGAACTGATATTCTCTGCTGTTGGCACGCCGCCCGACGAAGACGGCAGCGCCGACTTGAGTTACGTGCTTGAAGTGGCCCGTGAGGTGGGAGCCCACATGACAAAATACGTGGTGGTAATCACTAAGAGCACCGTCCCCGTAGGCACGGCCGAAAAAGTACGCCAGACCATACTGGAAGAACAGCGCAAGCGCGGTGTCAGCATACCATTCGATGTGGCCAGCAATCCCGAGTTTCTCAAGGAAGGCACGGCCGTGAAAGACTTCATGAGTCCCGACCGCGTGGTCGTAGGTGTGGACAGTGAGCGTTCCAAAGAATTGCTGTCGCGTCTGTACCATCCTTTCCTGCTGAATAACTTCCGTGTCATCTTCACCGACATTCCTTCGGCCGAGATGATAAAATACGCCGCCAACGCCATGCTGGCCACGCGCATCAGTTTCATGAACGACATTGCCAATCTCTGCGAACTGGTGGGAGCCGACGTAAACATGGTCCGCAAAGGCATCGGCACTGACACGCGCATCGGCAGCAAATTCCTCTATCCCGGCTGCGGCTATGGTGGCTCGTGCTTTCCCAAGGACGTGAAGGCGTTGGTTCATACCGCCGAAGAGAATGGTTACGACATGCGTGTGCTCAAGGCTGTGGAAGAGGTGAATAAAGAACAGAAAACCGTACTTTTCCGTAAATTGAACGCCTACTATGGCGGTCAGCTTTCGGGTAAGACCATTGCCATTTGGGGCTTGGCCTTCAAGGCCGAAACTGATGACATGCGAGAGGCAACGTCGCTCGTCACCATTGACTTGTTGCTCAAAGCCGGTTGTCAGGTGCGTGCGTTCGACCCGCAGGCCATGAACGAAGGTCGCCGTCGTCTGGGCGAGACAATCTATTTCGCCACCGACATATACGATGCCGTCGAGGGAGCCGACGCCCTGCTGGTGCCTACGGAGTGGATGCAGTTCCGCATGCCTGACTGGCGGAAAGTGAAAGAACGTATGAAGGGCAGTTTGGTCATTGATGGGCGCAACATCTACATGCCCGAAGAAATGCACCGCATGGGTTTCGACTACACATCTATCGGTCGTCCTTAAAACTTCATTTTATAGCTCAAAAGTTATAAGTATGGCGGCTGACGCTCTCATTTCAGAGCGTCAGCCGCTGTTTTTTGCAAAGCAGTGAACAGTGGAGATTTTGCCCGGAAGCGTATGCCGTGTACACCCAGCGACAACGCCGCGCTGACGTTCTATTGTGGCACCAAAGAAAGGTTCGCGACGGGCGTCATCGTTGAAGTCGGGCGCCCCCGTTGGCGAAGTCTCGTTTCTGTGGCAACGCGTTGTCTCGGGTGCGGTGAACGCGCCAAATGGGGTAACGAAAACGGAGTTAGTCCAAACTAACTCCGTTTTCGTACGTTCCAAATGCGTTTTCGTTGTTCAGAGCGGAGAAAACAGTGCATTCTTTCTTGGCTCTTTTCTTAAATATTCGTACCTTTGTGAGCAAAGTGTATAAAATAAGTTGTTTATGAAGAAATCAGTATTGTTTTTTGCTGCGGTGCTGTGCGCCCTGCAAGGCTTTGCCCGCAACGAAGTGTCTCAAATTTCAGTCAATTACCCCATCACTCCGGTGCCCTTCACCTCTGTGAAGGTGGACGACGGTTTTTGGAACGCCCGCCTGCAGGCCAGCCGCGACGTGACCATCCCCCTGGCTTTCCGCAAGAGCGAAGAGACGGGGCGTATCGACAATTTCGTGCGTGCGGCCCATCCCTCGGCCGACAACAAATTGCCGCAATACCAGTACGACGACAGCGACGTCTATAAAGTCATCGAAGGGGCCGCCTACAGCCTGCAGACTTACCCCGACAAGCGCCTGGAGCGCTACGTTGACAGCCTCATCACCCTCATCGTGGCCGCCCAGGAAGCCGACGGCTACCTGTACACGGCCCGTACGTGCAATCCCACGAAGATACATCCGGGCACGGGCAAGACCCGTTGGGAAGGCGAGGAAGGCGGTTCGCACGAGCTCTACTGCTTCGGCCACCTGGCCGAGGCTGCCGTGGCCTATTGGCAGGCTACGGGCAAGCGGGCGCTGCTCGATGCCACCATCCGCTTTGCCGACTGCATCTGCCGTGAAGTAGGCCCCAACCCCGGCCAGGCCATGGTTATCCCCGGTCATCAGGGCATTGAACTGGCCATGGTGAAACTCTATCTGGCCACCGGCAAGAAGGAATATCTCGACGAAGTGCGCTATTTCATTGATTACCGTGGCAAGACGAAGACCAAGTGGGAGTATATCCAGTCGCACAAGCCTGTAGCCGACCAGACGGAAGTGGTGGGCCACGCCGTGCGCGCCATGTATCTCTACTCCGGAGTGGCCGACCTGGCCGCATTGACCGGCGACGAGAACTATATCCACATCATCGACCGCCTGTGGGACAACATTGCCAACTGCAAGCTCTATATCACCGGCGGCATCGGTGCCACGGCCAACGGCGAGGCCTTTGGCAAGAACTATGAACTGCCCAACGAAACGGCCTACAACGAGACCTGTGCCGCCATCGGCCTGACATTCCTCAACCAGCGCCTCTTCCTGCTCCACGGCGAGAGCAAATACATCGACATGCTGGAGCGTACGCTCTACAACGGCCTGCTCTCCGGCGTTTCGGTCGAAGGCAACAGCTTCTTCTATCCCAATCCGCTGGCCTGCCACGGCGGTTACGAGCGCAGCGAATGGTTCGGCTGCGCCTGCTGCCCGAGCAACATTTGCCGTTTCATCCCCTCGCTGCCAGGTTACGTCTATGCCGTCAAGGACAAGACGGTTTATGCTAACCTCTTCCTTTCCAACCGCGCCACACTCGACGTGGCCGGCAAACAAGTGGTGCTCTCGCAGCAGACGGGCTATCCCTACGACGGCGACATCGCCTTCACCGTGGAGAAAACCGGCCAGAAGGCTTTCGACCTGGCCATCCGTATCCCCGGTTGGGTGAAGAACAAGCCCGTGCCGAGCGACCTCTACACCTATGCCGACAATGAGCGGCCGAGCTATGAGGTGCGCGTGAACGGCCAACCGGTGAAGGGCGACGAAGCCAAAGGCTATCTGCACCTCAACCGCCAATGGAAGAAGGGTGACAAGGTGAGCGTTCACTTCGACATGCCGGTGCGCACCGTCAAGGCCAATCCTCAGGTGAAAGCCGACAACGGCATGGTGTGCTTCGAGCGCGGTCCCATCGTCTATTGCGCTGAAACGGCCGACAACCCCAAAGGCGTGTTCACCTACGCCCTGCCCAAGCATCCGCAGGTGGAGCAGACTTATCCGACCAAC
>Ga0256404_1012273_pt1 | contig 11179 bp, 7 predicted proteins | sample RumenRJG_01DNA_FD_185990 | JGI IMG/M metagenome (GOLD analysis project Ga0256404, IMG submission 185990) | Bovine rumen microbial communities from Lethbridge, Alberta, Canada - RJG_01 | ecosystem: Host-associated > Mammals > Digestive system > Stomach > Rumen | place: Canada: Alberta | collected...
GGCGACATGCTGCGATTCAGAGCATAGCGTACAACTTCCATGTCAGCCTCTTTGCAGAGAATGATGCCAATGCTTGGGTTCTCATTCGAGCGTCGTTCTTCTTGATCCAAAGCCTCTAAATAGAACTCCAACTGCCCTAAATCCTTTGGATGAAATTCGGTAGTCTTCAGTTCAATGGCAATCATACATTGCAGTAGCCTGTGATAAAACAGCAAATCCACCTTAAACGTTTTGCTGCCAACCGTCACTCGGTGTTCATCGTCTATAAACAAGAAGTCCTTGCCCAACTCCAAGATAAAATCCTTCATGTGAGCAATAATCTCTTTCCTTAGTTTCGATTCCTTGTACTCCAAAGGAAGTCCCAGCATTTCAAGATACACTTTGTCCTTGAAAAGAAGCGGTGAGGTCGGATAAGTCTTAGTCATCACCTCCGATTGCACATCCTTTCCGCCAAGCAACGAATTAATTGTGTCGGTTTTTATTGTTCGCAGAAGTTCTTTGTTCTCCAGATGTTCCTTCCCTGCATAAAGCATATAGAATAGGCGTTCCGTGTCAGATTTGCATCTGTTCAAAATTATCTGGTGATTCGTCCAGCCTGTTGCAAATAGCACGTTCGGAATTTGTGCCATTTCGAATGGCACAATTAGTTTTCCATCAATTTGTGCCGTTTCAAATGGCACGATATCACCATACTTCGTCATATCCGTTTTTTCTATCAATGCAGAGAAAGATGCGGTGGTGTAGGTATCGTACAATTGAACCATTTTATATAGTGTACGATAACTCCAGCCTCTTGCTGCCGGATATTTTGTCCGTATATAATCAGATAATTGTCTGACGACTCCATCACCCCATACAGATGTCTTTAGTTTGTGCGAGACATATCCTCCAACTTCCCACACCATTGACATTGACTCGTTGTTAACAACACGTATAACCCTCTTCCGATGAGTTGCAATGATGCTGCAAACAGTTTCAAACTCTTCCTTATATTTCATGAGGCTTGTTGCACCTTCTGTCTGTTCTACTTTTTTCATATTTCGTTTGCAAAGTTAATCAATTATTTTGGACTTTTGCTCTGACATCATCGGGGTATGTCCTAAGCCAGATATGAAGTCACGCAAGTCTTGCCTGACTTGCGACAAGTCATAGCATGTAGAACTTATAAATATGTTTACTCCTGCCATAGTCCTTAATTATTTATCATTTGCTTCAATCATATCCCACAACCCCATCACAGAATCATAAATCAGTAATAGAAAATAGACAAAGGAAAATACGGTTACTGCATTGGAACCAATAGTTATATACTTGCTCCACTCATCTGAAACAAAAGAGCCAATAGCCCCTCTTACCACATAACACACAAAAGCGATACATATAAGGGAAATCTCTATACTAATATCGTGTCTCATGCTCTTCAATACTGTTTTTATTTCCTTCCCAGTCTTTTCTTTATAAGAAGCCAATTCTTTAAGAATTAATCCTAGTATAGTAACATAAAAAGCAAGAATCGTTATTAATATTGGAATCAAATTACTACTTATCTTCAAAATGAAGTCATCGTCATTTCCGCTGAGGTTAGAAAACCACCCCAAGCCTAATGACAATGCGGCATATCCTAAATATCGAAAAAGATTGTTGATCCACTCCATTATTTTACAGAATTAAGACATTCAATAATTTTCTCTGCCGTTTTTTGGAACAAGTCCCCTTCCTGTATATTCGCTTCAAGATCTTCGATGTATATCCTTTTGGTTGTATTTCCTGTTTGAATAAACTTTCGAATACCTTTTGCCTTAATCGTTATAGGATGCCCACTACTAGCAGAAGCATCTACCAAACCTGAAAGTTGAGGATTATTCTCCTCTAAAGTCAATTGTTCTGAATTATCAGACTTGTATTCTAATGTTGTTTGCTTGCTATGAACAACCTTACTTTCTGAATTGATAAGTTCATTAATACTTTGATGTACCCTCGGCAGATTTGGATATGAGAAACTAAATCTCACCATAGAGACCCCTTTTGTTTGACTACCAATCAAATCCCAGAATTCCTTTTTCTCATACTCTTTCTTTATCTCAATATTCAATCCATATTCTCGCAAGCAACGCCTCAAAGAATATTCAATAATGTTCCTAACAACATCCGTACTTGAAAAAGCCGTTATATCTTCTTCTATAGCTATGCGCTGAATGTTAGTTCTGTTGTCGATAATAACATAACAGCTTGGCGAATAATGGTGTTTCTGCTTCCTGAAATCTTCTTCAAGACTCAATTGTTTGTTGTTTGCAATTTTCAAAACAATGATTCCGCCTTCTTCATAATAAATCCTAATGTTGAATTCGCCATCTTTCTTACTCTTAAATTTGAAATTCGGATTTGTGATAATAGAATGGATATACTCCAATTTCCTATCCATACGTTCTTGCATAGAGGGCAAATTCTCAAAAAATTTACTTTCTAGTTTTGTGATGGGATCACATTGATAAGTGTATAAAATAAAACTAGCCATTCTTCTTAATATATATTTTTACGTTTACTTTTATGCTATATCATCTCTTATTAACTTAGCCATTAAGTGTAATATACTTACCCTTTAATTCTTTCAAATTAAGCAGCAAGTTATTTCTTGCGTATCAATTCGCGATTTATGGTGTCAGTATTAATTGTGCCAACTAAACTATCTTGCTTTGTATTATCGATTATTGTTTTTTGATAATTCACATCATGTGAAAAATCTTTTTCAGTATCTTTTGTGGAGCAACTTATAATAATGACTGATGCGACAGATGCAATAGCTGAAATTAGCGAGACAATAATAGCAATTATTGCTATTGTATTTGATTTCTTCGCTATTGCATTTGATTTGTCGGCAAATAAATTGGCATCTTTTGCATATTTAGCAGAGTCCTCCGCTGCTTTAGCAGAGCGTTCTGTGGCTTTTAGGGCTTCTTCGTTAATTAATAATTCACGTTCACGTAGTTCGTTTTCACGTTTCTCCTTTTCCAAATCATTAATTAATAGCTCATAGTACTTACTGTCATACATTTTTTTTGCAACTTTCATGTTTACACGCAAACTCCCATAATTCGCATCATCAATACCAGCTTGAAGACTTTCCATCTCAGAATAAATTGCCCTTGCATATTCTGGAGATATTTCAGTACAGCCTTCTAAGGTAAGATTATGCTCCCGCATTAGTTTTGATAATGCATCAATACAACATTTATAAAATAGAATTCTGTCCATAGTTATTCTTCGTTTAATTCATCACCCATACGATACTTGATGTCGTAATTGATGATGAAGTCTAATTCTTCTTCGGTGAAACCGTAATGAGAGGCGAGAAGTTTGTCTATTTCGTCTATGATAGTTTTTGACTTCTTTATAAAGAAATATTGCTTCTGCATCACAAAACTTCTTCCACGTTTAGAATAATTTCTGGTTTTAACGACACTGTTTTTCTGATAATCTTCTTGCAGAAGAACCCCTTTTTGGCTCAATAAGGATTGCATGTCTTGATGCATTGCACTATAGTCAAAGTACATGTTAAAATCTCTACTATTTACAACCTGACAACTTGACCATATTATATAATGCAAAAAGTATGTACTTGATGACAATAATGAAATAAACACATCTCGTTGTTTTTGCGAGGTAAAATAGAGAGGTTTCATTTCACCAGTTGCAGTTTCCACCCCATCTTCTATAAGAATCGGTTTCCTGTCTAATATTTTGAACCAGTATAATACTGCCCTGAAATAATACAAATAATTATTGCTTGGCGATAAAAGAGCAGAATTGGACATCAAAAGGTTCTTTGAAACTTCCCTCATTCGCTTGATAATACTTATAGCAATTTCAGAGGGGATTTTAGGAATACTTCCTTTTGTCATGACATCAGTAACATCTGTATACGATACACATCTAAATAGGAACTGGCGATATTCATTATTCCAACGATGATATATTGTAGTTTGTACAGTTGTTTTCTGACTTCTAGAATTCAAAATGATTGCGAGTAGCATGTTTGCGCCTTCAAACAATTTTGAAGGTCGCCATGCATAATTACTAATCCAACAACATTTCTTTTCAGTAATTTCTTTCTGTACAGGCATCATCTTGTCTGCAGAAATACTGCTATTCGGTACAATCATACCAAAACGGCAATAGCTATTAAGAATAGTATAAGACCGTTCAATACAAAATGCGTAAAGGTTTGCACATTCTCTTGTCTTATAACCTATTACATTATATTCAAAGTTTCTTTCACTATATACGACATACGGCGGATTACCAATAATCACATCAAAGCCGCCGTGGTCATTGATGATTTCGTAGAACTCGGCGAGCCAGTGGAAGGGCTGGTGAGAACTGAGCCAGGCCTCGTAATCGACGGTGGAAGATACGGAGCCATACATCTGATGGTTCAGCAGGTCGTTGAGGGTAGCAAGGCGCACTTTCAAGTCGTGCTTGGCGCGTTTGAAGGCTGCCATATCCTCAGCCTGCGTCAGTTGGACGGTCTTGAACACATCGTAGGTCAGTGACACCTTCTCCATTTCCTCCGTCACCTTGTTGCGGAATTCCTCAGCCGTGAAGAAATCAGAATAGGCAATGCCAGCCTCTAACTCCTTCTGCGTGGCATAGCCCACAAGGGTATTGCCACAGCGGATGTTGAAGTCGATGTCTGGCAGCGGGTCGAGACCTAAGTTGGGGTCGCGCTTGTCCACATCCACCACGGCTACCATCTTCAGGAACAGGCGGAGTTTGGCAATCTCGGTAGCCTCCACCATGATGTCAACACCATAGAGGTTGCGCAGGATGATGCTTTTGTAGATGAAGTACTGGATATTGGAGCGGTATTTGTTTTGTATCTCATGCAACTGACGGTTGAAAAGGTGCTGGTTCTTCTCGTGGAACTTCTGCATACGGGCGATGCACACCTCATAAAGCGGTTCAAGAATGTTAAGGGCAGCAAAGAGGAAAGCACCAGAGCCGCAAGTGGGGTCGAGGATAGTGACACGCTGCAAAGCGTCGTAGAAATACTCCACAAACAAGTGGTTCTGCGTATGAGAAAGATAGTCGTAGGCAAACTGTCGGATGTCCAGATTGTAGGTGATGAAATCGTTGATGGCAGTAATCTCGCCATTCTCTATCTTCGCCTTGATGCTGCGGTATCGCTGCAGTCGTTCAATGGTCTCTCGCCAAATCTCAGTAGGCAGTGCCAAGGCATCAGGTGTACGCTCGTTCCAATGACTGCGACGCTCCAAGAGATTGGGCTGCGTGGTATCAATGCCAACGGCTATTTCTTCTGGGATGGGCTGGTCGTGCCCTTTCTTTACCGCATCAAAGATGTATCGGTCGCCGCTGTCGCGGAGGAACTGCCACAGTTCGCCATTCGTCTTGAAGAGTTTCTCGTCCTTCTGCTTCACCGCATCCATCAAATAGGGGATGATGGTGTTGCGGCCTATGTACTCCGTAATGTCCTCCTTGGTGTAGTAGGCTCCCATCTGGGCACGGTAGTTGATATACTGCTCAAAAATATAGCCCAGCACATCGGGGTTGATGTCGCGGCCCGTAGCCGTCATGCGGTCATCGAGATGCCAATGCCACTTATCGAAGAAATCGAAGAGACTTTGGAATGCCTCGTCAGCTATGTCAAGTCCGGCATAGTCCTGCTCTATCTGGTGAACATCGAACATGCCGCCGTTCAGATAGGGGATGCGCCCATAAACGGATTCAAACGCCTGATCGTGGTGGGGTGCGTTCAGTCCGTCGTGGAACAAACTGATGAGAAAGCCTTTGTAGAACTTGTTGAAGAAGCGGTCTTCGCCCTCGTTCTCCTGTGTCCACTCCAACTTATGGCGCAAGTAATCGACATCGCCATCGAGGAAGCCTTTCTTCTGGATGAAGTAGCAGAACATAAGGCGGTTGAGCATGACACTGGTGTACCACTGCTTGTTCTTGTTGTCCTTATCGGCCAGGTGGTCGTCAATGCCTGTGATGAACTTGGCAAAATTGGTGTGCTCCTTCTTGAAGCCAGCATAGAAGTCCTTGGTGATTTTCTCGGAGTTGATGAGGAAAGCCGCCTGCACCTTCTCAATGATGTCAAGGATGGTGGGCGCCTCGTCATCGAGCGAGAAGGAGAGTCCTTCCATCTTCTCGAACAGGAAACTGGCCTTATCTACCGTGTCGTATTCCACCAACACCAGGTCTCGCTTCTCCACTTTCTTTACTGGGGCAACCCAAAGGTGGTGCATCGTACCGGGTACCACGAAGATGCAAATATAGTTCTCGGCATTCTTGCGGAGTTTGGTATCCAGTTTCTTGCAGACAGACGAGACGGGTATCTCGTCAACCTTGCACTGCAGAATCTGGAAACCGCTGCGCTCGGCTATCTGCTCTATCTGGAAGGTTCGTTGACTTCGTCTTCGTCCGTCACGACTCGGCCATTCAAACGAGTTTGATGGCTCTCGCTGTTCCGTCCGTTCATCAATGGTATATTCGGGCAGCAAGGTCGCACCCGAAGGATTGTTCCATCCCATCTCCGTGATAAACAATTCACGGAAATTACTCTCTGACAGATATTGATTAAATACGTTTCTTTTCATCTTGTTTTAAGCTTTTAGTCCCATTGAGCAAATGATGGTGGGGTCTTTATGTTTTGTTCGGTCTTCATCGATGCGGCAAAGATTGGCATTCTCGTACATCTCGATGACAGTATCCACAATATCGTCGTGGGTGCTGCCAGTGCGCATCATTCGCCCCAGGATAAACTTGGAGTTTTCCAACAGCGGATAGTTGTAAATCTGGTCGATGGCAAACTTCAACAATGCTTTCTTCTCCTGCGTGTAGAAGAGGGTCAGGGGTTGCTCGTAGTAGTGATTCAGTAGGTCGTAAATCTTACGCTTCGTGCTGAAACGACTACCGAGGATGCCCCCGACATTGGTATTCTCGTTTTTGATGCCCTTGATGGCTTTCTCAACTAACGCTAAGTGGTTGTCCTGTGGCTCCAGTCTCGGCTCGTTGAGCGAGCAGGCCATAGCCTGAAGAATGCGCTTCTGCGACTGGCTGACAATCTCACCTTTAGAGTTGAACCATGTCAGCACGTCGAAGTCATTATAGGTTCGGGCATACGTAATGACACCATCCTCGATAGCACTATGAGCCTGTTTGGTGGAATAAGCAATATTGGGTATCTCTGGGATGATGCGTTTCAACTCAGGGTTGGCATCGGTGGCGTTTTTCCAAATCTGGAATGCCTGTGAGCCGAGGTCCACGTCCACATCGTCCTCGTCTTCATCCAAACTGCCACTTTTCTCGTTATACATATCGCGGAGGTTCTGCTCGTTGCCCTCAAAGAACACTTCGTCGCTGCCCACAATGCCAGCATTCTCGTTGATACGGGCATTCAGGCGGGTTCGCAATCGGATAATCTCTTCTACCTTGTCGGCAGGGAAGAACGAATAGCAATAGATTTGCTCAGAACTTTGGTCGATACGGTCCACACGTCCTGCACGCTGAATAAGGCGGATGATGGCCCAAGGCAAGTCATAGTTCACTATGACATGCGCATCCTGCAAGTTCTGGCCTTCACTGAGTACATCGGTAGCAATCAGCACCCGCAGTTCATTGTCAGCTGAGACATCCGCCTGATTGCTTAGTGGCGAGAAACGCTCTACTATGGCTGTAGGATTCTTGCTGCCGCCCGTTGCCTTATCTATATGCTGTATGCCTCGCTTCTTCAACTGGTGATATATGTAGTTGGCGGTATCTGAGTACTGGGTGAACACAATGACTTTGTCGCTTGGGTGCTTCGCACAGAGCAGTTCTTGCAGTTCGTTGAGTTTCTGGTCAGTCTGCGGGTTCCAGGCTTCGCAGAGGTTGATCATGGCTATCAACTGCTCACAGTCCTTCTTCAACTGCTGCTTCAAAGTGCGCTTAAAGTATCTGGCATCTATCCACTGCACATTGTTCTTGCCTATCAAGCCATTGTAATACTCCTCGGCTTTCTTCATATAAACAGCCATGTCGTTGGGAACCTGTATGAGATTGTCGCCGGATGCCTCTTCCTCCTGTTCGTCATCATTAGAAAAAATATCGTTGATATCGGCATCGTCAATGAAGTCTTCGGGAAAGGTGTTCTCGTCGCTGATAGGTAGTTTGAGCTTGTTGTCAATGGCATAGATAAACACAGCATTGCGCAAAAGATGACGGTACAGCGTCAGCAGGAAAGAAAAGCCGCTGCTGTCAATACGCTTGAAGAAAGTGCTTTTGCAGAACCCCATCATGCGCTCACCAGCACGGGAGAGATTGGCAATCAGGTCACTCTCATATTTGGAAGCATCTTCAGCCTTCTTCTCGTCCAAATAATGAATCAGTCCGTAGCGGGGCAGTTTCAGACTTTCCATCAGACCTATCATCTCCACAGAATAGAGCCTGCTATACTGGTCACCACTGACGGTTTTGAACTTTATTGCTTTGGGTACGCGGTCAGGGAAATAGGATTTGTGCCCATCCTTAAATTCCAGATATTTACGTCCGTTCTTAGGGTCGGTCTTGGCATAGTTGTCTTTGATGAAGGTACGGGTACGGCGAACCAGAAAAAGTTTCATCAGTTCCTGCCAGTCCTCCTGACACTCACTGCGCTCAAATGCCTTGATACTCCGAATGAAGTCCTCGTGCTTCTCGGCAAACTTGCGCTCACCGCCAATCTCGCGGATGTAGGCTTCGGGACGAATGCCCAAATCGGTATCATCATCTACGAACAGGCGCAGTTGGCTGCTCAAATCCTTGTATTGCTTATTATAGGGGGTTGCCGTCAACAACAACACCTTGCAATCCTGTTTCTGAATAAGATCTCGGATGTTGCGATAGCGTGTGCCCTGACTATTGCGAAGGTTGTGACTTTCATCGACAATAATCAGTTTGTAGTATCTTGCATTATCCACATCAATAGGCTTTGCCATCGACATGATGTCTGCCTTTAGGTCATATTGCCTGCGATACTTTGCCCACATATCTTGCAGATTGGCAGGACAGATAATCAGTGTATTACTGCCAAAGGTATTTTCATACATCTTGGCAATGGCACAGGCAGTGATGGTCTTTCCTAATCCCACCACGTCGCCAATCATGGCACCACCACGCTTCTCGTTGTTCAAATGACGGGCAGCAATCTTGACTGCAGTCTGCTGGAAATCGAAAAGGCTGCTCTTGAATTCTGGTGGGATGGTAAACTCCTTGATGCCAGTTCGAGCTTCCTCACTCAGATGGTAAGCTGTCTTCAAATATATATAATAAGGTGGTATTTCCTTTTCTCCGGCCCAACTATTGTCAATAATCTCTATCAGTTCTTTGGTAATGTCGAGGCAGAACTTGTCTTCCCAACGGTCATCGAACCAACGGGATAATTTTTCGGCGCTATCGCTGTCGCCAAATTCGGCATTCAGTTCTCCTTGCTTGGTCAATCCCGAATAAGTAAGATTGCTGCTACCCATAATGGCCTGAATCTTATTGAAGTTGTCATCAGGGCGATGGGCAAGGTATAACTTGGCGTGAAGTGGTTCGCGTAGATACAACTTCACACAAACCTTCTCATCTTTCATCTGTGCCGAAAGACGACGAAGGGTAAACTCGTCTTGCTTAGTGGGCAGGCCCAACTGAAGCTGACGCTTGAAGTCGCGGGCAATCTCCAGTTTGCACTGACTGACATAGTTGGCATCAGGTAAGACCTGTTCTGTATAGAGTTGTCGAATCAATTCTTCTGCAGGCCGATGCATACCAATCAACAAACGACATTTGCGAAAAATGCGTTTGTCGTTTTCATAGACATAATCGCCCGTAAGGGTATCTATCTGTTCTACTACGAGATTCCACCCCCGCAGATTAAAATAGCCGACGCAAAAGTCCACACGTTTTACGCCCACATTGGTAATAATGCCCTGTAGCCCTTCTGCGAATTTTGTTTCTATATTATCGTAGATTCTTGCCATAATTAAAATTCTAAAACACTATCCTTCTTCTGTCCAAAGTAAATCATCTACACTCACACCCAATATCTTTGATAACTGGATGAACATTTCTACATTGGGCTGGGCGGCATTAGTCACCCATTTTGATATGACAGCAGGATCTTTATCAAGGATTTCCGACAATTGTTTGTTGGTCATTCCCTTCTCTGCAAGTACCACCTTCAGGCGGTTAATTCGTTTACGTTCCATTCCATAACTATATTTGGCTACAAATTTACGCAAAAAATTTCAAAGTCAATGTTCGTTAAGTAAAAAAGTGGTAATTGTGAGCAGAAAAAATGTGCTTATATTCATTTTTTTACTCTTAAGTTTGAATTAGCAGACCGACTTCGGAGGACTGCCATAGCCCTCGGCAGAACAAAGAGTTTTGTGCTGCAAACGACGTTTCGTGCAGCAGAAAACATTCCTTGCTATGTTCTGGCGAACATAATAATCTGCTTTAAAACGGATGCTGCATATAGTAGGTTATTCTATCTATTGCAATTGTCTTTAGTGTTTTTGCGAGTTCAAGGTTAAACTATCTCAGAGCGTCCTCAGCCGTGCAAAATATGCCAGAACATGTATGTTTTTTCGAGTCGTTGGAAATCTCACAGACTTCCACATTATGACCAAGTGTTAACAGTTACCTCAACGTGTCTCTTCCTCGATGCTCAAGAAATATCCCAGTTTGTGGAATTTGAAAAGCAGTAAAGAGGGGTGTGTTGAAATCAGATTTTTGCGTATCGGTTTTTGTGTAATGCGGTATAACGCTCGTATAATGCCGTCCAACCTGTTCTTTTTGAGGCGGTTGGCTGTGGTGAGCAGTTGGGAGAAACCCTCAAGTTGGTCCTTATAATTATATAATGTGTGTAAAGCCGTTTCCGTCTTTTGGAGATAGGTGAGGTTGTCTTCAAAATCCACGAAGAGCACGGGATTGTCGATGTGGCTGATGGTGATGCTGTTCTCTTTTAATGTCCGTCCCCATAACACATCCTCGTAACCATATTCCTTAATCTGTTCATCGAACGGATGTTTGATGAGCACTTCCCGCTGCACTAAGAAGTTTGAAGTGTGAAACTGCTGGTAAGGGTGTTTCGTCCGTTGCTCGCAGGAGTGAGTTTCTTCTCCCTCCACCTCATACAAATATCTGAGATTGCCCTTCC
>Ga0256404_1012274_pt1 | contig 11179 bp, 13 predicted proteins | sample RumenRJG_01DNA_FD_185990 | JGI IMG/M metagenome (GOLD analysis project Ga0256404, IMG submission 185990) | Bovine rumen microbial communities from Lethbridge, Alberta, Canada - RJG_01 | ecosystem: Host-associated > Mammals > Digestive system > Stomach > Rumen | place: Canada: Alberta | collected...
GACGAGCAGCGATCCCTGATACAGCCCGCACCTCTTGATCGCAGCCGGGACGTATTCCTCTGCAGCAAGGCCCTTCTTCGCGGCCTCGTCCTGCAGCAGGTACATCCACAGCGCCCTGTGCTCGAGCTGCTCGCGGATGCCGACTATGAGCGGATTCTTTACTTTTGCCTCATTTATTACCTTACTCATCACCGCACCTCACATTCTCTTCTCCGGACGCAGCTTGCAGACCGTTTCTGTGACCCGGATCCCGCAGCACATTCTCTCCGGTGCACTGCAACTGCATCCCTTCTATGAGTAAATAATAGCACAGTTCCGGCTGCCTTATTCTGATAATCTCCACACATCCCCCGCCCTAAAGTTTAGGAGTACGCGAATCTTCAGTCACAGTCGCGTAGTCCATCGCAGCAGTCACAGTCGCGTTATCCATGGCGGCAGTCACAGTCGCGTAGTCCATCGCAGCAGTCCGCATTCTCATGATCCACGGCATCAGTGCCAGTCGCAAAAGGAGTTTTTTCAAAAACTGTACATTTTTTTGAAAAAAACGTAATAAATGTATAGTTAGTACGATTGCCTCCCAGGTCTTCTCTTTTACACCTGAACATTACTGTTGCTCTCTTTGCTATTTCAGGCAAAACTCCGAACTCTACTGCGCAGATGGTAAATATCGTTCATGTAATTTTGACCGCTTTCTTTTGCAGTTGCGCAAATGCCTGAAACTAATCTCATTGCTTAACAAAAACTATACATTTTTTGCGAAAAAAATTTAAAAATGTACAGTTTTTGTCAAAACTCCTCTCACGCAACATAACCGGCAGTCACAGGGCATCGCACGAATTGTTTCCTCACAGAAAAACAGCGCCGTGCAGGCGCTGCTCGTTTCTTTTTAAATGTCAAGAAGGTCATTGTTTAGATTATCCGAAAACAAACAGCAGCACCCTTTTGTTACAAAATCGGGTGCTGCTCTTATTATTAACCTCTCCGGCTCGGGTTCCTGAACTCGCACGGCACTCCGACCTGGCACTTGCCGCAGCCGTACCGGGGAGCGTATTTTGCCTTCATCTTCTCAACGTGCCTGTTGCATTTGATGTTGTTCTTGCCGTGCTCCAGCGAGATAGCATTCGCCGGGCAGTTCCTGACGCAGGCACCGCATCTGATGCAGTAATCGTCGATGCCTGTATATGGGCGCTCGGTCGGCTCAAGCTCCTCAGTGATTATGATGCTGGCGAACCTGCCCGCCATGCCCTTCTCCGTGATGAGGCCGCGCGACAGGCCAAAAGTCCCGAGTCCGCATGCATATGCTGCGTGCCTCTCGGACCACTTGCTGTCTGCGTGGAAGTCCGGCCTTAGGCCCTTTGCCGTGAACTCTATCCTGAGCCCGAATCTCTCATCGAGCGCAGGCACGCAGGCTTTCATCCCCTTCTCCTCGAAGTGCTGTTTCAGCGCCGCCATGAATCTGCCGATGAACTCCTGGCCCTCGATCCTGGCGTAAAGCCACTCAGTCGAAGGGTCCGTGCGTGAGATGTCATCCGTATCTGCCTTGGCGTATTTGCCGCCTGATACTTTGATTCTGTTGCTGTAGCGCACATCCTCCGTGAACGGCAGGAAGAAAGACACCACCGTCTTCGCGCCCGGCAGCCATTCATCCGGTCCCATGAAGTTCTTCCCGATGACCTCTTTCCTGCGATAAGTATCGAAGATGCTGTCCCCCGCAGGGGCAAAACCGACGAGCGGCTCCTCGTACATCAGCACCTCACCGATGCCGGGTATGTCTGCAGTGTTGCCCTCAGTCTGCCTGAATATGCCGAGGCATTCGTTTATAAAGTCTGTGTTGGTATACATTCTGTCCCCCTTACGTATCCTGCCGGTGTCTCTGTGCTTTATCCATTCCTGAATTCCGCACATACATTGCCGGTCATTAATGCCCCTCTGCATTCTTTTCACTACTGATTCGAAATTCCCGCTAATAACCCGCTGCCGGGTCCACGACGTTGATAAGTTCCTCGCCCTCTGCATATCTTCTCAGATTCTCGCAGAAGAATTCGGCTGTCACGTCGTTGGTGTATTCAAGTCCCATGTCGCCCGAAGTGTGCGGCGTCAGTATCAGATTCTTTGTCGTCCACAGCGGATCGTCCTGAGGCAGCGGCTCTGTGCGCACGACATCGAGCGCCGCACCTGCGATTCTGCCTTCGTTCAGCGCACGCACAAGTGCATCCTGGTCGACCGTCGTGCCCCTGCCGACATTTATGAAGTATGCCGTTTCAGGCAAAACTTTTATCTTCTCTTCGTCGAAGATTCCGTCTGTCTCCGGCGTCTTCGGGATGCACATGACGACGATATCCGGGGTGAAATGCGGCAAAGTGCAGGCCGCCTCCCTGCGTTCGGCTGCTTCACTGCCGCAGCCTGATCCAGATGCCTTTCCGCCATAACTCCCGGGTCCGATAACTGCTGTGAAATCGTCAAGCTTATATACTTCATCGAATGGCTCTTTCGCTCTGCCGCTGCGGCTGAATCCAATAACCTTGCCGGCGCCGAGCGCCTTGAATTTCTTCGCGACGGTGCTGCCTATGTCCCCGGTGCCGATGATCGCTATGTTGCTGCCGGCTATCGAGCGGACAGGAAGATGCTGCTTCCACTCGCGGTCGTCTATCATCTTTTCGTACTCCGGGATGCGCCTCAGCAGCATCAGGCTGACCATGATCACATGCTCGGAGATGGCTCTGCCGTACGCGCCGGAGCTGTTGGTGAGAACCGCGCATCCTGTTTCAGAGCTGCCAGCGGACACAGTGCGGCCACTGTCTGCGGGAGTGCCGAAAAGCCCGGTAGCAATGAACTTGTCTGCTCCGGCGCTTGCCGTGTGGCACCACTTAAGAGCCGGCATCTCTGCAAGAAGCACCGGATTGGTGCAGAAGATGACCTCACCATCGGAGACTTTGCCTGTCGCATCTTCAGGGGCATTATAGAAAGTCATGTCGTATCCGTATTTCTCAGCTGAATCTGCGATCTTCCTGATCGCTGCTTCGCTCAGATACTTATTTACGCAATATGCTTTTATCATGATCACACCTCTGTTTCCCGATGGTTCGCCCGCTTTTCACTATTGTACCCTATGACAGCGGCATAAGGAACCTGCTGTTTTGCCCAATGGACCGGCGGAGTATTCAGGATATGAAAAACCGGGATCGCTCCCGGTCTGATAAGCGCCATTGTATGCACGCTTTCACTCTGCGGACTTGCATCAATCACACTGTGATGCCCGCAAGAATATCTGAGTCGATGAAGAACGACCCCGCCTCTGATTTGAGAAGAATGCCGCCGAGCGGATTCCTCCTGACTACTGTGACGATTTTGCCCTTGTCTATGCAGATGCCGGAAAGCACTTTCCTGAGCTCCGGTTCCACGAAGATCCATTTGATCGTGTATCTGCCTGCCGCTGCGTTGCTGAGTTTCTGCATCGTAGTTCTCCTTTCTGCTGAAGGGGAAATGCGGTGTAGCCGGGACAAGGTCCTGCTGCCTTGTCGCCAGATCTCCCGCTGCCGGTAATACAGAAAAGCACACCCGGGGATCTCCTGTCCCGCAAGTGTGCTGTGTCGCTCATCTCGCTGCCCGCATGGGGCCCGGCTCCTTCAAGGCCTGATCAGATTGAGTTCCATATGCTCTTCTGATTTCAATATACAGAGCCTGAGATGCGTTAGTCAATTGTAAACTGTTTGTGAAAAATGTTAACTTTCCATTCTTGACTTTCCGGCGTCTCAGCCCGCTATGCCATTTGCATCACACAGTTCAGCACCAGGTCTGCACACAACGTCCGGACCACTACACTAACTCCGCACCGAGTGCGCGCGCCTTCTCCTTCGCGCCCTCAGCCGCGTCCTTGACAAGAGTAGCCGTATTCCACACAGTCCTCGGACTGCAGTTAATTGCAACGATTTTCTTCATAATACCTCTGTCCTCTCTTCTTTCCGGCCGAATTATTAATGACACACATAGTCTATCATAAAAGTCAAAAAAGAGTTCAGCGGGCAGCCCGGGAACACGTCCCGGATACCGCCCGCTTAAATGAGGGATGCCTGTATCTGATTGCGGGCTGCCACCCTGTCCGGCCTCGATCACAAACCTGACTGGCCCAATTGTGATCCTCCTGCCAGGCTGCCCGCCTGCAACATTATGCCTACATGATTCCGAATCCTCCGGAGAAGACTATTACCAGACACATGCCGAGTATAATAGCCACGTGCCTTCCAACCTGTCTGCTGATATCTCTGAATGCGGTCATCTTACTGCCTCCTTCTCCATTTCATACCATCTTTCGCTGATTGAAACGCACCCCGAATATCTGTGTGTTTATCTGACTACATAGTACAGCGTGACAAGTCCCAAAAAAGTCACTCAATCATGCACATCCCTCCTCAATGGCTGAAAACCCGCAAAAAAGAGCAAAAAAAGCAGGCCCCGGAGAGCCTGTCTCAAGCTATTTTCCGTTTTGCCCGTTTGACCGCACTCGTCGCACTCGCCGCGGCGGATCACTAAACGAATCACTATGAAGTTTGCTGGCGCCATTTAAGTATCGCCATGGCAATGATTATCACGTAACCGCAGATGCTCACGGCGTCCGGCAGCTCACCGAAGGCGATGAATCCCCACGCCGCGGTGAACAGGATGTTCATGTAGTCGTATACGGATATCTCCCTGGCCGGCGCGTAAGTGTACGCGGCCGTTATCGTCAGCTGTCCTCCCATCGCTGCCATTCCTGCGCCCAGCAGTATCAGGAGCTGGGTCATGGTCATCGGACGGAAGTCAAAGAGCATGAACGGCAGGCACACGATGCACGAGAAGAGCGAGAAGACCATTATTATGACCGGACCGCGCTCTCCGCTGAGCCCGAGTTTTCGCACGTATGTGTAAGCAGCGCCGGCCCCGAACCCCGACAGGAGCCCCGCGAAAGCCGGGATGCTCGCGATCCCTGCGGTAGGCTTGATTACAAGCACTGCTCCCAGGAATGCTACAACTACTATCATCCAGTCTTTCCCTGTCACCTTCTCTTTGAGAATGATCACTGACATGATTATCGCGAAGAAAGGCGACATTTTGTTCAGCACGCTCGCATCAGCGATCGCTATGTGGTCGATCGCCCAGAAGTTGAGGATAACGCCCATCGTGCCGTACACTGACCTTTTGATCAGGTCCGGCCAGCTCTCCCTGCGGATGTGGAATTTCTCAGGCGTACGCGAAAGAATAACGATAGCAAACACAGCTGCTATCGCGTTCCTGAAGAAAGCCTTCTCCATCGTCGGCAGGTCGCCGGCCATTCTTACGAACAGCGACATCAGCGAGAAGAAGAAAGCCGATGCAATTATGAATAATATTCCTTTGGTCTTATTGTTCAGATTAACCATGCATGTATCATACCATCGATCAGCGGCACATTGACACCCCCGTCCTGAAAATCATAAGTAATGATCAGGTTGTCCCACGGAACGATGCCGTACTCCTCATAGCGCTCGAGTTTTCTACCATTGCGCTTCATATACTTCTCATCATTCACATCGCCAAAGTGCTCCCAGTAGAATATCTTTCCATCCCGCGGGCGCTTTATCATAAAGTCAGGCACATACGGCAAATCAGGAATTCCAGTCGAAGCCTCATACCTGAACGGGATCCTGTACTGACGCAGCTTCTCCGCGATCACGATCTCACCTCTCGACCTCATCGCAGTCCGGTCACCAGCCACAGACGTTTTGCCCTCTTCATAGAAGTCTTCCTGCCGCTCGTAATTCGCAGCCCACTCGTCAAGGTCGCCCGCATCCTTATATATATAGTCAGCAAGGTCCGGGTGATCTGCAACAAACTTCTTCATAACCGACGCTTCGTCAATACTCCTGTACTTGCCAGTCACATCTGAAAGGAGTTTTATATCAGCGGCCAGTGATTTAAGCGTATTCTCTATGTATTTCTTCCTGACGAGCGCCCTTATCTTCCCGTAATCATTACTAATACCGTATCTTCTCTCCTTCTTGCGATTCCCCTTCTTCGGAAATCTCTCACTATAGTATTCCTTATCGCCCCTTTTGAGAATATGGAGCGAACTATCCGGAAGCGCCCCTATTTCATCCGAAAGGCTCCCGTACTTTTTCTTCATTTCGGAGAGAATTATCTCCAGTTGCTCTCTATACATCATAGCTGACACACTTTCTCTGCCGTCCGGAAAGGAGTTTCATGTCCTCGTCTACATTTTTGCTTAATTATCGTCAAATATGTAGACAAAACACTCGTAATCCCCGCGTTTTTTGACTCCGCATCGCAATTCAGACTGGATCCGGTACTTTACAGTCTGCTTCAACGGGTGCAAAACGCTTATTGATATTAATAATAGCACTTTTGAAGCATCGCAGCGTTTTTTCTGTCTACATTTTCTCTCCTAAAATATAATATTTGTAGATAAGCCTGCAAAACTCCTTTTCAGAAGCAAAAAAATAGCCGAACCGGCCATCATCCTGGTCGCGATTCAGCTAAAATAATGTGTCTGTGCTCTCCGCACCTATACGTGTCACCGTGTGCTCACGCTAAGCAGCCACGCAAAACCCTTTGCGGTCCTCAGATCAGGCTCCTTGAAATGGTTCCCCTGATTCATCTCGAGGGTGCAGGCGTTGCAGCCGGCATCGCTCTCGAGCAGTTCGAGCTGCGAGCGGATGTTGTCTCCGACAGTGCGCATCACCGGGTTTCTGGTCCTCTCCTCTTTGTCGCCGAGGCTCAGGTAAACACGCGGAGCCCCGATGCTGTGTTCGCGGGCAAAATCCATCCACCCCGGGAACCACACTGAAGGCGATACTGCAGCGACTCCCGCAAAGCAGTCTGTCTGATACGCCGCCCACAGAGAAAAGAAACCTGCGAGCGAGTAGCCGCCGAGGTATAGTTCAGTATTGTGCTCCGTCCCAGTGCTGGTACCATACCCGGTCAGTTCAGGTATAAGCGACTCAAGGATATACTTCAGGGTATCCTCTGCCCCAGTGCCAAAACCCGCGTCACCGAATACCGGCGCCGCCTCCCAAGGTGACAGGTCAGTGTTCCAGTCATTCACCCTGAAGGCTGCAAGGGTGAAGCCACTTGACGGGTCACTTGCCGGGTCACTTGAGCCCTCAGCAGCACCCCCAACGGCACATCCTGTTGCAGATGCTGCGGCGCCGTTCAGCAGCTCGCAGATCTTATTCACTTCGCTGTCCAGCACCTCGATATCATAATCATCGACCGGCTGGATCAACAGTACATCCGGCGATCCGCAGTCATATATGAGACACTCCCGGCCGCCTATTATTCTTTTCTCAGCAATTACTTTCTGCATCGTTTCTTATATTGTTTATTGCCCCTTTTTTGCTTGATGTTTTCTGGTTATTTCTACTACTGATTGTCACGTAATCGGTACGCAATCAGTCAGTTTCTCTGAAACTCAGTTCCTGTAATCCGTTCCTTCAATGGACTGTTTATTCAGTAACCTGATCATGCAATGGCTTCTCCAGCACTACACACTCCCATTCGCGGCCGGGCAGTGAGAATACTTCAGCCTCGCCGGTCGCTCTGAAGCCGGAAGCAGCGTAACATCTCATTGCTTTTTCATTGCGCGTGAACACGGCGAGTGATGTCGTGTCTGCGTGAAGCTCATTCCGAGCAAAGTCGCAGGCGGCTTCAAGCATCCTGCTGCCGAGGCCCTGTCGCCTTTTCGCCGGGTCAATGATGACATAGCCAAATCTTACATAGGTATCATCATTCACATCAGGATAGCGGATCGCGATGTGTCCGACAGGAACGCCATCTTCGTCTACAAAGGTATAAGGTGTGAATCGTTCCTCCGCCATCGTCCTCGTATGGTGGGCATGGATATCCTCGCTGGTGAACGGGAACTTTGCGATCCTGTCAGCCGACCACTCGTACATCGAGTCCTCATCCGGGATCCAGCTGCATATTATTTCAGCATCACTCTTAATATATGGTCTTAATTTCATTATTTGCTCTGATTCTTAATTTCTTACTATGATTTCTCATACTCGTGACAGGACCGTATCTCGTCCGTCTTTCTCTGGCGTCGCTCTTCTTTCGGTCCCTTACTTCTTTTCAGGCAGATACATTTTGCGCAAAATGAACTCTTTGGTGCGGTCCGGGAGTATCCTCAGGAGCACCATCAGGGCTTTGTACTCAAGTCCGACAGGCACTCTTGCAGGCGGCTCCTTGCGGCCGGCGAGGGCCAGAGCAACTCTGGCGACGCTCTCAGGCGACCTGCCGTTCTGCTCGTCAGCCTCCATCTTGGCCACGCTGCGCCTTACTATGCTTCCATAACCGCCGGCCGCCTCATCCTGAGTCTCGCGGGCTGCGGTAAAGCCCGTCTTCGTGTCGCCGGGCTCAATGATCGTCGCCCTGACACCGTACGGCTTCATCTCCATGCGCACTGCATCAGTGAAAGCCTCAAGAGCATACTTGCTTGCAGAATACTGGCTCTGCATCGGAATGGACACCCTGCCGGCGATCGAGCCTATGACGATCAGCAGCCCGCGCCCCTGCCTGCGCATCCTTGTCAGGCACGGCTGTGCGGCATTGATCGTGCCGAAATAGTTGACCTCCATCTGTTTGCGGGTCATGTCCTGAGAAGTGGTTTCGGCCGGGCCTGCGACACCCATGCCGGCGCACAGGACAGCGATATCCACATCAGGCAGCTCTTCCACGAACTTCCTGACAGCCTCTTCATCAGTCACATCAAGTCTGCAGGTTGTGAGGCTGCCTCCACCGGGATATGTCCTGCTGCCTTCCTCAATGTTTCTCGAGACACCGGTGACACTGCAGCCGTTCTCAGCGAACATCCTCGCGCACGCCTCACCGATACCGGAGGAGGCCCCGGTCACGAAGACATTGCGGCCATATATGTTTTTAGCTTTGTCATTTTTCATAGTTCTTACTTCCTTCGCCACACGAACCTGACCGTATTCAGGTCCTGGCTCTCGACCTCAAATCCAAGATTCTGATATATCTGGAATGCATAGTATTCCCTGCCGATCTCGTACCTGATGGTCTCGAATCCCGAAGCGATCAGATCGTCCATCAGCAGCTCCAGCAGCTCGGTGCCGATGCCGTATTCCTTGTATGCGGCTTTGAGGTTCATCTTCATGCGCGCCTCTCTGCCAGGCTCGATGATTTCGGCATATGACAGCCCTGCAAGCTCATCGCCGATTTTCGCCATAAAGCGGTGGGCTCCCATTTTGTCGACATGGTAACTGTCCTCATACGGCCAGAACTGCCTTCTCGTATTCAGGTATTCTCTCAGTTTTTCTTTATCTGACATGATTTCAATTTTCCTTCTCCAAGATTATACCTCATGCCGGTGCAATCGAATAGGGGCTAACTCGTAGCCCCTTTCACACCACCGTACGTGCCGTTCGGCATACGGCGGTTCAACCCAAGTAATAATCTACACAACTTAGGAGTCCTCGCTTTGCGAGGATTTCTTTGTTGATGAGGTGCAGTCCTGTGGTCTTTGCGACCGCTTGGTAGTGGTCGCCGAAGCCGACTGACTGCTTTGCCATCCACTCGGGCGCCCCGAGTTTCCGCAGTCCCCAATATCGCTTCTCGCTCTTCTTCCATTGTTTCCAAATGACGATTCTCATGCGTGTTCTCAAGTGTCCGTCAATTCTCTCGAGAGCATACTTCATACTCCCTATCCTGTAATAGTTTATCCATCCGCGTATGACCGCATTGAGCTTTTCGATTCTGTCGTCCATACTTATCGACCATCTGCGTGATGTCAGCTTCTTCAGTTTGCGTTTGAATCGCACCACTGAGTCCTGATGAGGTCTTGCCTTCCATTCCTCTCTGTCTTTCCAGAATCCGAATCCGAGGTATTTGAGATTACTCGGCTTCGTGACTTTCGTCTTCGTCATGTTGACCTTCAGCCCGAGTTTCTTCTCAATCCACTTCGTTACCGTGTGCATGACCCTGTTCGCTGCGGCGCTGCTGCCGACAGCGATGACACAGTCATCTGCATATCTCACGAAGTGAAGTCCTCTTGCTTCGAGTTCCTTGTCCAGTTCATTGAGCATGATGTTAGACAAGAGCGGTGAGAGGTTGCCGCCTTGCGGCGTGCCTTTCTCCGTTGCCTCATACTTCCCTTGCACCATTACCCCTGCTTTGAGGTATTTGTGGATAAGCGACTCCGTGTCTCCGTCATCGATTATCCCGTGTACAAGGTACATGAGTTTGTCCTGTGGAACATTGTCGAAGAACTTTTCGAGGTCGATGTCCACGATGTATGTGTATCCGTCATTGAGGTATTCAAGTAGTTTCATTACCGCCTGCTGTGCTTTACGCTTTGGTCTGAAGCCGTAGCTGTGTTCGCTGAACAGCGGCTCCACTATTGGCGTCAGTTTCTGCGCTATCGCCTGCTCAATGATTCTGTCCACCACACTCGGTATCCCGAGGTTACGCATTCCGCCGTTCGGCTTGGGTATCTCTACCCTGCGTACCGGCTGGGGTCTGTATTTGCGGTTTCGGATCTGTTCGCGGATCTCCTCCCAATGTTCGATGAGATATTCCTTGACCTCCTCGGTCGTTATCCCATCCACTCCGCTCGCGCCTTTGTTTGCGACTACTCGCTTGTACGCTCGCATCATGTTTTCCCTTGAGAGTATCTCCTCTAAGAGTTGCGACATAGATTGCCTCCTTTCTTTCCTTCGCTCTCATACCCTTAATCCTACCTCCTGTGGACTGTTCGCTCCGTTACGTCTTCGCTGTTTAAGTCCTCGTCGGACATGGGTACTTACCTTGAGAGTTCCATTTGGCTATTTGGTTGTTCGGTCCTTCGCTCCGCTCCCATTACAGGGGTTTCATCACTACTATGACCTCTGCTGACTTCTCACGGTTCGTTGTTACTGCGGATTTCTCCGTCCGTGAGACCTCACGGGATAAGTCGTCAATCTTTCCTCGTCTACCTGCCTAATTTACACATACGGGTTACGACCAACTTTTGGACTTCGCGACTTCAAGCCCGCTTATCCGCCGTATGCGCCTCGGTATTAGGTTCCTGTTCGTCAGGCTACGATTTCGCTATCCCTTCTTCTCGCCCAAACCTCGCGATTTGAACCTTGGGAGTCGCTATGGGGTTCGTCGTTGGCTACGCCCCTTGTGGACTTTCACCACAGAT
>Ga0256404_1012275_pt1 | contig 11179 bp, 17 predicted proteins | sample RumenRJG_01DNA_FD_185990 | JGI IMG/M metagenome (GOLD analysis project Ga0256404, IMG submission 185990) | Bovine rumen microbial communities from Lethbridge, Alberta, Canada - RJG_01 | ecosystem: Host-associated > Mammals > Digestive system > Stomach > Rumen | place: Canada: Alberta | collected...
ATGCCATAAAAAATACACCTCCTTTCGGAAGCGTATTATAACACTTTTCTTAAACTGCTTTTTTTATGATGTCTACTCTAAAGGGTGCAGTTCACAATTGTGTGATTTTTTTAGTATGTTTTTTCTGAGAAACTATGAGAATAGATAATTGGTTCCATGAATTCAACATAGTTTAAATAAATTATTCTAATTAGGTACCAAAGGTTATTTGTGTTATCTCTGATTATAAGATGATCTCTGCCTGCTTCTTCAATAATACCTTCATATACCTTGTTTTGCCATGCACTGCTATCAGGATAAGAGACATAAGCTTTAATTTTTCTTCCTTTGTTAAGTCTTAGAATATTTTCTATATAACTTTGTTCATCTGGTAAATTATTATTATTTACCTCTGTTACTGACAAATTTCCTGGTGGAGTTTGAAAACTTTGACTAGGAAATGTTGGATTTTGATAGAAATTACCATTCATTTTTAAATTCACCTCTAAAACAATATATGTTTTTTAATATTAATAATTGCTAAAAAGTTAATAATCGTTTATAATTAATATAGAAAAGTGGTTGAAAAAATGGAAAAAGTAAATTATAAAGAAATTATATTTGATGGATGCTCTCTAGTCTTTGGGTTATTCTTTTATGCTCTTTGTTTTAATTTGTTTTTAACTCCGAATGATTTAGTTGTATCTGGTTTTAGTGGTATTGCTATTGTTATGCAAAAATTATTTGGGTGGACACCATCAATATTTTTGTTATGTGCCAATGTAATTTTACTTATTATTTGCTATATATTTTTAGGATGGGGTACAACGAAGAAAAATATTGTGGGTTCATTACTTTATCCATTAATGGTTACAATTTCTTTTCCTATGGCAACTTTCTTAAGCAAGTATCTTATAACTGAAGATTTTTATTTAACTTTGTTATTTGCTCTTATTTTGTATGGCGTAAGTAGTGGGTTTATTTATAGAAGTGGATTTACTGCTGGTGGTTCTGATATTATAATGCAAATTATTAATAAGTATTGTAAAGTCAGTGAGTCAAAAGCAATGATATTTGCTAATGGTTTAATTATTATTTCAGGTATGTTTGTATTTGGCTTTACTAAAGGTGTTTATTCATTTATTATTTTGTATTGTTCAACATTCTTTGTTGATAAAATAATGTTTGGTGTTTCTGATAGTAAGTTATTTTATATTTATACTAGAAAAACTAGAAAAATAAAGAAATTAATTTTGGAAGAGTTTGAAACTGGTTTTACTACAATTCCTAGTACTGGTGGTTATTCACATAAAAATGGAATTATGATTATGTGTGCGGTATCTAATAATGATTATTATAATTTAAAGAAAAGAATTTTAGAAATAGACCCTAGTGCTTTTATGATTATTGATAAATGTTATGAAGTTAATGGAGGAGTTAAACGAAGTAATATTCCATTTTTGTAATATTTGTGATATAGTAATTACGTGATTAATTATGAAAAAAATTGTTATATTTGGTGGAGGAAGCGGTCTTTCTCAACTTTTAAAAGGTATTAAACTTTTTCCCGTAGAAATAACTGCGGTTGTTTCTGTTGCAGATAATGGAGGCAGTACTGGGTTACTTAGAAGAGAACTTAATATTCCTGCGGTTGGTGATATTACAAAAGTTATGCTTAGTATGGCTGATACTAATCAAGATGTTATAGATTTAATGAATTATAGATTTACTAAGTCTAAGTCTTTGGGTATTCATTCTGTTAAAAACTTGCTTTTAATTGCTTTGATGGATTTGAAAGGTAATTTTGCTGGTGCTATGCCTGTTATGGAAAAATTACTTGATGTTAAGGGTAATGTTTTGCCTTTAACTGAAGATAATGTTAATTTGGTGGGAATTACTTCAAGTGGTAAAAAGGTTTATGGAGAACATCAATTAACTAAATGTGCAAATAAAATTGTAGAAATTAAATATGATAAAGAAATTAAGGTTAATCCAAAAGTTATTAAAGCTGTTGAGGAAGCTGATTTGATTATTTTTTCATCTGGTAGTTTACTTACAAGTATTGTGCCACATTTAATTAACAAAAAGTTAGTTCATACAATTAATAAAGCTAAGGCTGATAAAGTATATATTTGTAATTTGTTTACTCAACCGGGAGAAACAGATGATTTTACTGTAAAAGATCATATTGATTATTTGGAAAAATATTTAGGTAAAGGTAGTATAGATGTTGTTATTGCTAATAATGAGGTTATTAATAGTGATTTAGCTAATAAATACGCAACAGAAGAACAAAAAGATCCAGTTATTTTAGATATGCATGAACTTGATGAAAGTAATATTTATGTTATTTCTGATAAACTCTTTACTATTGAAGATGGTTGGTATAGACATGATGCACTCAAAACAGGATATTTATTATTCTCATACTTAATGGATGGTAAAAGAAAATGACATTTACGACGAGTTTAAAAGAGGAAATAACTAAAAATGATATTAATTCTATGGAAGCCAGATATGAACTTGTGGCATTTTTAAATAGTGTTGCTAAGTTTAATAAAGAAGAAATAAGTATTACTTTAGAAAATGCTAGTATAGCTAGAAGAATTTATAAAGAAATAAAAGAAATATATGATGTTAATCCAAGTATTGTTATAAGAATGCAAAAAAGATTTAAAGTAAAACAAATATATATTCTTAATATAAAAGAAAGAATAGATTTTATTAAAAAAGATATAAGTGTTGGAATAAAAATAGAAGTTGATGACTTGGTTAGTGATGAAGAGAAAATAGCGTTTTTGGAAGGGGCTTTTCTTGCTGTTGGTAATGTTTCTAATCCAAGTACTAGTGGTTATCATTTAGAATTTATTTTTACTAAGGAAAGACTTGCTAAACAAGTGCTTAATTTGCTTGAGTACTTTAAATTAAAAGCTAAACTTATTAAAAGAGGATATAAGAATGTTGTTTATATTAAAGCTAGTGAAGATATAAGTGATTTAATAAAAAGATTTAAAGCTACCAATTCGTTATTTTATTTTGAAGATATAAGGATATATAGAGATCATAAAAATATGGTTAATAGATTAAATAATTGTGAGATTGCTAATCAAGAAAAGACTTTTAGAACTGGGCAAATGCAACTAGAAAATATTAATTATTTAAAGACGCATGATTTATTTAATTTACTTGAAGAAAATACAAGGATTGTTGCAGATGCAAGAGTAAAGTATCCTGAAGTTTCTATGCAAGAACTTGCAGATATTGTAAAGCTTGAAAATGGTTATAAAATAGGTAAATCTGGTGTTAATCATCATTTTATTAAGATAAATAGTTTGGTTAAAAGACATAAAGAAAGAAGTGAAGAAAATGATAGTTAGACTTGCTGCAGATATACAGCCTGATAGTATTTTAGATGGTTCTGGTATTAGAACTGTAATTTGGTTTCAAGGTTGTTTACATAAATGTGAAGGATGTCAAAATCCTGAAACTCATGATATGAATGGTGGTTTTGAAATTGATACTAAAGATATTTGTGAAAAATTAAAGGATTTAAAGTATCAAACAGGTATTACATTATCTGGTGGGGATCCTTTTTTTCAAGCTAAGGGTGCTTTGGAAATAGCTAAATTTGCTAAAAGTATTGGACTTAATGTTTGGGCTTATACTGGTTTTACATATGAGGCATTGCTTGCTGGTGATAAAGATAGATTAGAACTTTTAAAAAATGTAGATGTTTTAGTAGATGGTAAATTTGTACTTGCTAAAAAGAGTTTAAATTGTAAGTTTAGAGGAAGTACTAATCAAAGACTTATTGATGTAAAAAGAAGCATGGAAGAAGGGAGCATAGTTTTATATGGAGTTTAGTGATAATGTAAATTATGTTGTTCTTTCAAATAATGCTGATAAAAAGTTTATGTCTAAGTTTGGTATGTATCAAGTAATTGATGTATTATCGTTTGAAAAACTAAAAAATACTTTAGAAATGTTTCCAAGTAAAAGAGTAGTATTCAATGAAAGTTTAAGTGTACTAAGTAATAAAGAAAAAAAGGAAATACTTGAACTATTAAATAAACAAAGTATTCATTATATAAATGTAACTAGTAATGTCGAAGATGCTTTATTTGGTGATTATGTAATTGTGTATGATGAAGATATGAAAGTTCTTGAAGGTAATAGAGATGTTGTTTTAAAAAATGAAAAAATACTTAAGAAGCTTGGATTTGGAGTACCTTTTGTAGTTGATTTATCTATTCAGCTTATGTATTATGATATTTTAGATAGAGTTTATTTTGATGTGAATAACTTGTTGGAGGCTTTATGGAATTAAGTGGTTTGGAAGGAAATATTATTGGTGTAATTAGTGAAGATTATAAAAATGAAGATTATTGTGGTAAAGTAGTTAAGGATATTGTTTTAAAAAAAGCAAGTGATGCATTAAAAATGGTGGGACTTGGTGAAAATACACTTGAATGTAATTTTGATGATATAAGTCATGGTAATCAAAATAGGGTAATACTTGCTAGTAAACTTCAAGATAAATGTATTATTTTAAATAATTTTAGTATAGGTTTAACAAATAAAGATATTGATTTTTTTAAGAAATTATTTAAAAGAATATCTGGTTATGGAAGAAAAATAGTATTAGTGGATATAAATAGTAATTTATTTTTTAATCTTGTGGATAAAGTATATGTTTTAAGCAATGAAATTTTGTATGAAACAAGTGATATGTTTGATAAATCTTTGAGTAAATATATTGACTTACCTAAGATAGTGGAATTTACTAACAAAAGCGAAAATAAAGGAATAAAAATAAATCATTATAAGGAATTAGATGAGCTTTTAAAAGCTATTTATAGGATTAAGTCATGAGATATTTAATTAAGTTTAGTTATGATGGGACGAAGTTTCATGGCTTTCAAAGACAGAATGATGTTAAAAGTGTTCAAAAAACTTTGGAAGATGCCTTAAGTAAAGTTTTTGGTGTGGAGATAGTCATAAAGGGAAGTGGAAGAACTGATGCAGGTGTTCATGCACTTGATCAAGGAGCTCATTTTGACTATGATGGAAAAGTATCTATCAAGGAAATTGATAGATTAAATGAAATATTAAATAACGAGATAATAATAAAAAAATGTATGAAGGTAAGTAATGATTTTCATGCTAGACATAGTGTAAAGAAAAAAACTTATGTTTATAAAATAAATAATGGTAAGTATAGAAAAGATTATGATGGGTATTACTATCAAGTTAAATATCCTTTAGATATTAGAAAAATGAGAAAAGCAAGTAAGTTATTTATAGGTGTTCATGATTTTCATAATTTTGTGAGCGGATTTAGAGTTGATTATACTACTTGTATATATAAGATTAATATTAAAAGACGTGGAGATATTATTCTCATGAAATTTATTGGTGCGGGTTTTTATCGTTACATGGTACGTCATTTGGTTGGAGCTTTACTAGATGTTGGTAGAGGAAAAACGGACATTAATGTGGTAGAAAATATGCTTCTAAATGAAAATTTAAATAAAAAGCTTAGTATTGTACCCGCAGATGGACTTTATTTGGTTGAGGTAGATTATTAGTTTCTTAATCGTTGACATTATTACTTTATCGGAGTAAAATAACAACTTGTGATGAAGGAGAGATAAGGTCATGAATAGAATTAAAAACGGAATAAAATATAAAGTTAAGAAAATAAATAAAAATAATAATTTTAAACTTAGAGAAACAGCATTAGAAATGGGAACAGTTATATTTATAAATCGAGCTTTGAAATGCCAAAATGCATATGATCAAGCTCTTTTTGCGGGTGCTGCTGCGGGAATGTGCGCTAGTACCTTGTTTTTTAGTACTTTTATAATTGAGTTAAAGAAATATATTAAGAAATATGAATATTTAGAAAATTATTTACAAAGAATGTCATTTGATAAAGCTATAAAATATTGTGATCGTAAATTTAGTAAGACTTATATTAATGAAAATAATGTTTCTCAATTAGTTGGAATTGAAATTGTTTTTGGTTTATTGATGTTATTTGCTACAAAGTTTTTAAAAATAGATAATTATGCTGAATTTATAAATAGTATTATAATTATATTTAGTTCTTTGTTACTTGTTGATGGTGTTAATAATATTTTTAAATCACTTTTTTTAATGAAAGAAATGTATTATTATCAAAATAAATCTAAAGATTTGGAAAATGTTAGAAATTTGAAAAAATAAGGATAGATTTGACATTTGATGTGGAATAATGTACAATATTTCTTAACAAATGGGGGTTTGTTATGAAAAATAAAAATTTTTCTCCGCGTGAGTATGTTGTTAAAAATATTAAACATTGTAAGTGGGGTATTTTAAGTAAAGTTTATTATAACTTTATGAAGTTAGCTGCAATTTCTATGAGTGGTGTTTTATCCTATTCTTTACATATTGCTAAAATGCCCGAATTTACTGCATTTTCATCAGTTAGTACAATGCTTTTTATGGGACTTTATTCACAACTTGCAATGATGAAGAATGTAGATGAGTTGAGATATAAGAGATTAGAAGTTCAATTTGTTAAAAATGAGCTTAGAAATCATGATGATATAAGAGATTATATAAATGAATTTGCTCTTAGATGTCAAACTAAAGAGAAGTTTAAAACTGTTTGTGGAGTTTTTGATATGATTTTAGCGTTTGGACTATACATGTATAGTTTTGTTTTTGGTACTTCTTTAAGTGAAAATACTATAAATATGCAGATTGTGGCTAGTATATTGGGTGGATTTTTGACAGTAAGATTTATTGATAATTTTGAAAAAGCTATATGTTATGGAAGTTTAAATGATGATTTAAAATTAGATTTAGATATTGATGAAGCAATACAAAAAAGGATTAGGGGTAAATAGTATGTTAGAATTTTTAGATGTTGTTACTTTAGATGATAATAATGATTATATTGTTCTTAAAGTTATTAATATGAATAATGTAAATTATGTAAGTCTTGTAAATAAAGATAATTATTATGACTTTAAATTATTAGAAGAGGTAAATAAAAGCAATGAACTTGTATTAAGAGAAGTTGTTGATGATACTATTTTAGAAAAAATTAAGTTACAAACAATGAAAGACATGAGAAAATTGCTTAATAAAATAGTGTAAATTTAAAGAAATTTGTAAAAATATAGAGAAAATGGCTAAAAACGTTTGACTTTTGGCCATTTTTTTCATATAATTTAAATCGGTACATTTTATTTATGTGATTTGTTTAGTCGTGGGAAAATTAAATAAATTACATGATGAAAGGATTAGTATATGAAAACATTTATGCAAAAAAAAGAAAATATCGAAAGAAATTGGTATGTTATTGATGCCGAAGGAGAAACTTTAGGTCGTTTAGCTACTAAAGCTGCTCATGTTTTACGCGGAAAACACAAAGTTACTTACACTCCATATGTTGATTGTGGTGACTATGTAATCATTGTTAATGCTGAAAAGGTTGTTTTAACTGGAAATAAGCTAGAAGATAAGAAATATTATAATCATAGTGGTTTCCCAGGAGGACTTAGAGAAAGAACTGCTAAAGAAATGATTAATAATTATCCAGAAGAAATGGTTGAAAGAGCTGTTAAGGGAATGCTTCCTCATAATAGACTTGGTAGATCTATGGGTAAGAAATTATTTGTTTATAGCGGACCTGATCATAAACATGAAGCTCAAAAGCCTAAGGCTTTGGAAGTTAAATAGGAGGAATTATGGCTAAGAAACAAGAATGGACAGCAACTGGTAGAAGAAAAAGAAGTGTAGCAAGAGTTAGACTTGTTGGTGGTACTGGTAATATTACTGTTAATGGTGTTGATGTTAATGAATATATGCCATTTGCAACACTAGTTATGGATTTAAAACAACCATTAGTTGCAACAGGTAATGAAAATAGATTTAACATTGATGTTAATGTAACTGGTGGTGGATTTTCAGGACAAACTGGTGCAATCCGTTTAGGTATTACTAGAGCACTTTTAGCATTTGATGCTAATACAGATCAAACTAGAGAAGATAGTTATAGACATATTCTTAAGAATGCTGGATTTGTTACAAGAGATCCAAGAGTTAAAGAACGTAAGAAATATGGTCTTAAGAAAGCAAGAAGAGCTCCACAATTTAGTAAACGTTAGTAGATATTTTGATTTTAATCCTCATGAACCTTTGGTTCGTGAGTTTTTTTGTTAAATAAAATAAGAAAACATGAAAATATTATTTTACTTATCATTTATCAGAATAAGTGAAGAAAAAATATTGCTTTTTTAATGACTTTTTATAATAAATTTGGTAAAATATTTATGAAATGACTGAGATGGTGGTTAGTTATGAGAATTAGTAATGAATGGAAAGATTATGAATGTTTGGATGCTGGTAATGGTGAAAAGTTAGAACGTTGGGGTAATATTGTTCTTAGAAGACCTGAACCTATTGCTATGTGGCCAATTGAAATGGATAATGCTTGGAAAAAAGTTGATGGAGTTTATTATAGATTTGTTGATGGTGGTGGACACTGGGAGTTTAATAAAAAATTGCCTGATTTTTGGACTGTAAATTATAAAGATTTAAAGTTTAAAGTTAGTCCAACAAATTTTAAACATACGGGTTTATTTCCTGAACAAGCTTGTAATTGGGATTTTATGATGGATAAAATTAAAAATGCTAATAGGTCTATTAAAGTTCTTAATTTATTTGGCTACACAGGTGGTGCAACTGTTGCATGTAGTAAAGCTGGTGCAGAACTTGTTGTTCATGTTGATGCTGCACGTGGAATGGTTGAATGGGCTAAAGATAATGCAAAACTATCTGGAATAGAAAATAATTATATTAGATTTTTAGTAGATGATTGTTTAAAGTTTGTTGAAAGAGAAATAAGGCGCGGTAATAAGTATGATGCTATTGTTATGGATCCTCCGTCATATGGAAGAGGCCCAAGTGGTGAATTGTGGAAGCTTGAAAAGAATTTAGAAGAACTGGTTAGTAGATGTACCCTTCTTTTAAGTGATAAGCCATTATTTTTCCTTATTAATGCGTATACTACTGGTGTTTCTAGTACTGTTTTACATAACATATTAAAACTAACTGTTGGTAAAACTTATGGTGGTGTTGTTGATGCTGGAGAAATTGGACTTCCAATAAATAAGAATGATTTAGTATTACCATGTGGAATTTATGGAAGATGGCAAGATGAATAAAGTTATTTATGAAGATAATCATTTATTAGTGGTGGAAAAACCACAGAATGTACTTGTACAAGCCGATAATACGAATGATTTAGACTTACTTACTAGTTTAAAAAATTATATTAAGGAAAAGTATAATAAACCAGGTGAAGTTTATTTAGGACTTGTGCATAGACTTGATAGACCTGTTGGTGGTGTAATGGTGTTTGCAAGAACCAGTAAGTCAGCATCAAGGCTAAGTAATATGATAAGACTTGGTAAATTTGAAAAAACTTATTTAGCTGTTATGGAAGGTAAAGTTCCAGATGAAGCTGTATTTGAAGATTATTTATTAAAATTAGAAAATGAAAATAAAACTATTGTGGATAAAAAAGGTAAATATTCTAAATTAAGTTATAAATTATTGAGTTATAAAGATGGACTTAGTTTAGTTAAAATAAAACTTGATACAGGTAGATCTCATCAAATTAGAGTACAATTTTCATCTCGTGGATATGCTTTATTGGGTGATCAAAAATATAATTCTAAGGCAAAAGTAGGAGAACAAATTGCCTTGTGGTCTTATGAACTTAGATTTAAACATCCTGTGCGTGAAGAGCTAATGGATTTTAAATGTAATCCACCGATGAATAAACCTTGGAACTTGTTTGGAGATGTTTTGAATGGAAAGATATAAGGAAATAGAAAGAAGCATTATAAAAAGATTTAGAAAAGAAATATGGGCTAAGTTTGTAAAAGCTGTTAAAGATTATAAGCTTATTAATGAAGGCGATAAAGTTATGGTTTGCATTTCTGGTGGTAAAGATTCTTTTTTGCTTGCTAAATGCGTGGAAGAATTAAAAAAACATGGGGGAGTAAATTTTGATGCTTGTTATGTTTGTATGAATCCAGGTTATAATGAAATAAATAAACAAATGATACTTAAAAATGCTAAAATTTTGAATGTTGATTTAGAGATGTTTGAAAGTGATATATTTGATGTTGCTAATTCTTTAATGAAAAAAGTCCTTGTTATATGTGTGCTAGAATGAGAAGAGGTTATCTTTATAATAAAGCTAAGGAACTTGGTTGTAATAAAATTGCTCTAGGTCATCATTTTGATGATGTTATTGAAACAACTCTTTTGTCTATGTTTTATGGTAGTGAGGTAAAAACTATGCTTCCTAAGTTACATAGTGAAAACTTTGAAGGGCTAGAGCTTATTAGACCGCTTTATTTGGTAAAAGAAGTAAATGTATTTGCTTGGTGTAAATATAATGATTTAACTTTTATTAATTGTGCATGTAAATTTACTGATAGAGTAAGTAAAAGTGATGAACATATTAGTAAGAGAAAAGAAATGAAAGAACTTATTAAGAATCTTAGAGAAATAAATCCAGATATTGATTATAATATATTTAAATCTATGGATAATGTTAATTTGAATTGTGTCCTTGGCACTAGAAAAGATGGAGTTCATAAAAGTTTTATGGAAGATTATGATAAATAAAAAATGAGTTTTAGCTCATTTTTTATTATACATATTAACCCTTTTGGGTAACTTCTGTGCTTTCTTTGCTGTGTCTTCGTTGAAAAGCATTATAGGTTTGATATTAAGGGCTTTTGCAATGTGGTCTATATTTTTACATGTTAAATTAGCATCGCCATTTTCAATGGTACTTATATATGCCATTTTAAATTTTGTTATATTTGCAAATTCTTCTTGAGTTATTTTCTTTTGGTATCTAAACCATTTTGTGTTTAGACCAATTATTTCCATGGAAGTCATTAATTCACCGCCTTATTAAATTATGTCTTATTAAGATATAACTTATTTATAAATATTATAATTTTTATTTTAAATAAACTTAATACCATTAAAACTTATTAATATATATCTTAATAAAATTCTTATTAATTAAAAAGTCAAGTGCAACTTTTTATGAATAAAACTATATATGTTTATATGATGTTTTATGCCGAGAAAACTTTTGATAACTAAAGATATATTT
>Ga0256404_1012276_pt1 | contig 11179 bp, 9 predicted proteins | sample RumenRJG_01DNA_FD_185990 | JGI IMG/M metagenome (GOLD analysis project Ga0256404, IMG submission 185990) | Bovine rumen microbial communities from Lethbridge, Alberta, Canada - RJG_01 | ecosystem: Host-associated > Mammals > Digestive system > Stomach > Rumen | place: Canada: Alberta | collected...
CCATACCCCCCTCTGCAAACAAAACCGTCGCCACTCAATCCCTCGTATTCTGGAAAGACTTCAATTGGTTCCAACAATTTAATTGTAATTATGATTTCCCACGATACAACGTTCTCACCACGATAGAGAGGTGTTCTCTTCTCTACTTTAATAATATTACCAAAATGCAATATCTTTTTGATAAGCATATTAAGGCGATAGTCCAGTGTATCTACATTATCATCGTCATTGATCGATGTATCAATATCATAGAGCCAAGGCATGTTTTTCGCCGAGAATAGATGCCGAATAATCCCATTACCATCATTGTTTTCATAGTTGTGATACTTTAACACTCTATCAATATACTCATCTTCTAAAGGTTTGTCTTTATAAAAACAAACGTGTAAACAATAATCTGATGAGGCCATAAGCAAGTAATAATTAGTCTAATTGAATTATATATGTAATACAAGATAAACAGTCATTCCTTAAAAGGTCACTTACGATCTTACCAGCTAAAACACGGAATATACTATTGTCTGTCCTTAGATTGTCATTATTAGGGATAGTAGTAGATTCAAAAATAATTCTTGATGAAGAGTTTTTAAAAATCCACTTATAATTAGAAACATCCCGTGAATGACCATGGAACGTTATATCTCTAAACAATGCAAAATAGGTCATGCCATTCTCTATCACTTGAGACCATCCAAATCTGCATAATTGTTTGACAATCACGTCCACATCCGAAAAATTTGATGATGATTCAATTTCAATTCTCATAATGTATTTGTTCTAGTTAAACATAAACGAATCGAGCTTTGAGACTACATGCGTTTAAAAACATGAGAGTGTAAAGCTGTGCTTATCCTGTTAGAGGCTCTGGTAAGCCCATGGACAGATAAACAATACCCAACACCGGTATGACAACCTGCGCATTGGACGCCAGAAATATCATTACAAGTTATGAATGGCATACCTACCCTAGTCCAAAAGAAATGTACCAGATTCCTAACAGAGGATGAAGCAAACACTTCCATCAATATGTCTCCGAATTGCCGGATAGTCTTAAAGATAAGAATAATATTATTCATCAAGGGGTATTGTTGAACAATTATCATTCGAATGCTCCCCATGTTCATTATTCGTGGAGTATTGCCTTATTCTTTCACTCGAATTCCCTAATTACCAACGTTCGATCCAGGAGGATTCCTTTAAGAAGTGGGTCGGCTCCTGGAGGGATTGGTCGTTGATCAATAAAGCCAAGGTCATATAAATAGTCTACATAGTAGTTCCTCGCCAGGCGTTCGTCGAACTTGGAAATAAATGCGGCCTTAATCCTGGAGCACTTCTCATTGACGGAGTTGTCTAAAGGATTCAGTAGCCTTTCAACACTAGATCCCACCGCTTTTATGTCGCAGCGTCTAGAAATTTTAAGATAGTACTCCATAAGTTGTTGCCGGTGTCTTGACAAATGCTTCAGAAGCATCCCCTCAGGATGGGCGAGAAAAAGAAGCCAGAGAGCCTTGGGCAACGGCTCCATTTGGATCTCAATATTATTCCAATCTGTCAAAAATATGCGGAAATCGTTCGTAACCAATAATCTAGAAGGAGTTACTTGATGGTCGAACAGAGAACGAATCACATACTCTTTTACCCCGAACAATCTAAGTTTCTCGACTCTTTCTGCGATTTCTGCCATTAGGCTTGTAGTTACCTCATTATAAAACCTTTCGTCATTGTCAGCGCCAAAATCACCGATATCATTGAAGAGACTATACAAAGAAGAGTCTTCTTCGGCAAGTCCTGTGAGTTTCCCGAATATTTCCAACCCTTTCAAAATGAGTGAAAGATTCTCTGTTACAGGAAAATAAGTTGAAACTATTCCTGGCTTAGATGCGTCTGCATGAAGGAATACTCCGAAATACTTAGGATTCTTAATCTTTTCATCAATCTTTCCCAAAATGCTCCCTGCAACCTCATACATATTTGCTGGCATGTCAACAGCTTCCATGTCAGGATAGTTGTACATAACCCTCTCGCTGCCAATGTTCCCAGAAAGAATATCCTTAAGTGAGTAAATAAATACCTTTCTTTTCGATGAGACCGCTGCGGCAAGTTTCGAACTCATATTGCCTACAATATCGCTGATAATAGATTCCCCATCGAGATAAAGGATCTCATTTCTTGAATTCAATGAATAGCCCTTATCTCCATCCTCAGTTTTTAAGGTAAGGAAAGTCCCAGCTCTCGTTATTCTTACATTATCGATCATAGTTCATTATTTCCTTTACAAAACTACAAATAATGTGACCTACAACCAAACTATCGCAAGCCTTGTGGATTCTTAATCTGAGAATCTATAGTTTGTCTGGCGTAAATGCACCAGCAGAATACAAATTACTTTATATGGCAGGGAACTGAATAAATAACCCCGGTTTCCGGGATAATCCATTTGCCTCCGCATCCGAGAGTCGGAACATTGAGCCGGCAGTCCGCATCAAGAACATGGATGCTTCCATTTGGATGCTTCAGCAAGTTGAACTCATTCAAGTCTCCAATATATAGATTATCTGTCTTGTAGTTGAGTTTCATGCCGTAATCTTCCCCAGCGTCTTCAAACCCCATTTTATACATGAATTCAACCCGCTCAGGTTCGCTGACGACGACTCCCTCGATGTACGGCTGTTCCACTAGTATTCCAAATACACCTTCCTCATCTCTTCCGAATCCGAATACTTTAAGGTAAGAATTAGGGAATAGGGCATTATGGATGATTATCCTGTCAAGGCCAGTTCGCAGAACATTGTAGTGTTTCAAGGTGATGAATTTCCTCACCAGACGGTGTGAGACATCAAAAAAAACGGTACTTCAGTACCGAAATCATATACTTGTGAGATAGATGATAGAAAAAGCCTCGCATCGTCGAACCAGCAGCCGACGATCCGGGCCCAATCTTCTATGAGCGTTTCTTGAACACGTCCTTCGCCGAAGAGATCGTCCGTGCGGTAGATCTCCCGTTTTTCCGACTCTGTTCCAGGACATCCTCGACAGATAACGGCCGCCGAGCAGAGGACCGAAGAGCCTCTCGACAAGCCTGGCTGTTGCGCTTGTGGAATTCGTTCAAATACCGTGGTGCCATCGTATATCTCCTTTGCGATTTTTGTAAGTTCACTTAACGTTTCCGTGGTAAAGCCCGAGTCCCATATCTTTTGATTCAAGGTATCTAATCTCCTTGATGACATTGTGATAAGGTCTTCTCTTTTCACCGTAGGCATATTACAAAGGTATTCATTTTATATAAAAATACAAATACCAACAGCTCCTTATGACGCTGAATAGATTGTTTTTCGGAAATACCTGATTGTTAGATCATTAAATAATCATCCCCGTTCGTTTCCGAACAGGGATGATATCATAAACCATTAATAATAAGCTATTTACAAATAACGGCCGATTAGTAGCTCTGGGCGATGGCGATGAAGTCGTCGGCCTTGAGGGCGGCGCCACCGATCAGTCCACCGTCGATGTCCTTCTGGGCGAATAGTTCCTTAGCGTTGGAAGGCTTGCAACTTCCACCGTAGAGGATGGTGGTGTCCTCAGCAACAGTCTCACCGAATTTGCCGGCGAGGACCTTGCGGATGCAAGCGTGGATCTCCTCAGCCTGCTCGGCTGTGGCGGTCTTTCCGGTACCGATGGCCCAGACGGGCTCGTAGGCGACGACGATCTTAGCCATGTCCTCAGCGGTGAACTGGAACAGGACGTTCTCGATCTGGCTGGTGACGACCTCGAAATGCTTTCCGGCCTCTCTCTCGTCGAGATTCTCGCCGACACAAAGGATGACACCAAGACCAGCGCCGAGGGCGAGCTTGACCTTCTCGACAAGTTTCTCGTCAGTCTCACCATAGTACTGCCTTCTCTCTGAGTGACCGAGGATGGTCCACTGGCAACCGACGGAAGTCAGCATGCCGACAGAGACCTCACCAGTGTAAGCGCCCTTCTCATGGTCAGCGCAGTTCTGTGCGGAGACCTCAACCTTGGAGCCCTTGACAGCCTCGGCGACAGAGCAGAGGTGGGTGAAAGGAGCGGCGACGATAAGTCCCACATTCTCGGGAGTCTCAACTGATTTGGCGGCAACAGCCTTGGCGAGTTCAATGCCTTCCTGGAGGTTGGTGTTCATCTTCCAGTTACCGGCGACGATTTTCTTTCTCATGTTCTTTGATATTCTTTAGATTGTTTATTTCGTAACAGCCTGCAAATTTAACTTATTTTTGCCTAAATTCGCGAGATTTAAAGAACAAAAAAAACATACTATAAGAAGATGAAAAATTTCGTAGAGGAACTTAAGTGGAGAGGCATGATCCAGGACATCATGCCCGGGACTGAGGAGAAACTCATGGAAGGCCCGCAGGCGGCTTATGTCGGGATTGACCCGACAGCGGACTCCCTGCACATCGGACATCTTGTCAGCATAATGATTTTGAAGCACTTCCAGCAGTGCGGTCACAAGCCGATCGCCCTCATCGGCGGTGCCACAGGCATGATTGGTGACCCTTCGATGAAGTCCCAGGAGCGCAAACTCCTCGACGAGGAAACCCTGAGACACAATATCGAAGGCATCCGCGCCCAGCTCTCCAAGATCCTGGACTTCGATTCTGACGCTCCTAACAAGGCCGAGCTTGTCAACAACTATGAGTGGATGAAGGGATATTCCTTCCTCAATTTCATCCGCGACATCGGCAAGCATATCACCGTCAACTACATGATGGCGAAGGATTCCGTCAAGAAACGCCTTTCCGATGAGTCCCGTGAGGGCATGTCCTTCACCGAGTTCAGCTACCAGCTTCTTCAGGGATATGACTATCTCTGGCTTTATGAGCACAAGGGCTGCCGTCTCCAGCTTGGTGGAAGCGACCAGTGGGGCAATATCACCACCGGTACCGAGCTGATCCGCAGGATCCTTGGCAAAACCGACGCTTTCGCCCTCACCTGCCCTCTCGTGAAGAAGGCCGACGGCACAAAGTTCGGAAAGACAGAGAAGGGTAACATCTGGCTCGACCCAGAGAAGACCTCCCCCTACGAGTTCTACCAGTTCTGGCTCAATGTCAGCGACGAGGACGCCGAGAGGTACATCAAGATATTCACTATGCTGGATAAGGAGACCATCGACGCCGCTATCGCCGAGCACCGCGCCTATCCTGGCCGCAGGACCCTCCAGCAGCTCCTGGCGAAGGAGATCACCACGATGATCCATGGCGCCGCTGAATATGAGAACGCCGTCTCCGCTTCCAAGATGCTTTTCGGCAACTCCACCTCCGACGAGCTCCGCAAGCTTGACGAGAAGACTTTCCTGGCGGTTTTCGCCGGTGTGCCGACATTTGATGTTCCCCGTTCTGAGCTGCCCTGCGACATCCTTGACTTCCTCGCCGTCAAGACCCAGGTTTTCCCTTCAAAGGGTGAGGCCAGGAAGATGACCGTCGGAAACGGCGTGTCGATCAACAAGGACAAGGTCACTGATCCCGCATATCAGATCTCCGAGGCTGACATTGTGGACGGGAAATATATCCTTGCCCAGAAAGGTAAGAAGAACTACTTCATAATCAATATCATATAATTATGGAAAGACAGGCCACGACAAGACAGCTCAAGGTCGCCAGGGAGATCCAGAAGGATCTTGCCGAGATCATCAGGAGCAAAGGCATGGCCTTCTTCGGAGGAGCCATGGTGACGGTCAGTGAGGTACGGGTCAGCCCGGACCTCTCGATCGCGAAGACCTACGTCAGCATATTCCCTTCTTCCAAGCAGGAAGAGGCGATGAAGACCCTGAATGACAACATGGGAGAGATCCGCGGGGCTCTCGGCCGTCAGATCGGTCGTCAGCTCAGGATAGTTCCCGAGATCGTCTATTACCTCGACACCACCCTCGACTACGCCGAGCACATCGAGGAACTGCTGAAGAAATAATCCCACTCTATGAGAAAGGTTTTAGCGATAATCATTGCGGCTTTCCTCATGATCGCCGCTCAAGCACAGGAAAGGCTTATCCCGCTGAAGTACATTCAGGACAAGGAGAAGCCAACATTGGTCATGTTCACCGCATCCTGGTGCGGGCCATGCAAGTACATGAAGGAGTCCATCATGAAGGAATCGAAAGTGAAAAAGGTACTTGATGGGTTCAACGTACTGATCCTCGATATCGATCAGAATGACGGTAAAGTATTCTCAGAGAAATTCATCCCTGTCGGTTTCAAAGGCTCTATCCCCTATTTTGCCATTCTGGACAAGTCCGGGAAAGTGGTTGACACATTGCTCGGCTCCGTCAAGCAGAATGAGTTCCTCGCATTTTTGTCAAAGGCTGAAGAGGAGGAATGATGGGAAGGAAACTGGCTATCGCACTAGTGGCGGCATTGATCTGCAATCTCGCGTCAGGCCAGGTGTCCAATCCCAGGAACCTTAAAGTCCTGTGCTTTGGAAATTCCAGCCACATCATGTTCGTGGATTTTAAGGAAGCCATTGACACATCAGTAGTTCTGAAGACAGCAGCGACTACATACAATCTCGAGACTGTCGATCCTGACAACCCCGGAGAATTCGCCATGTATCTTCCAGTCGCACGGGCTTTCCCTTGTTTCATCGCCTTGAACCAGTCAGGAGACTACCTTGCGAAGCTTACAGGATTCGTCGATTCCGAGGAACTCATGAGCTTTTTCAGCAAATTGGACACACTGAGTTCAGAGCCTTATTCCAAGGAGTCGATGGAGAATCTTTATAAGAAGTGGCGCAAGAAGATCAAGAAAACAGAACGGTATAATAATATGATCGCCGCCGGAAGATTTTATGATTTTCAAGTCGGCGGAGGCTACGCTTTCCTTTCCGGGGATGCCGTAGAAAGCCGTTCTGGTCTCGTGATGACCGCCGGCATGTCTTTCAGGCAGCATATTAAAGGAACCAGATTGTTCCTGAGCGCTGGTCCCGCATTGGACTGGCTTCCCGAGAAGGAATTCAGACTTAGGCTGCCGGTCGATGCGGAACTCTTTCTCGGCAGGACATATCCGATTGACTGGAGAGTCAGAGCAGGAGGCTGGGGAGGTTATTCATTGAATAATTGGGACGCCGGCTTGAGTACCTCGATCGTCGCGGAAATGGGATCCTTTGACTTCTCTATCGGGTATGTTCGAGGATTGATCGACAGGAATCCTGCCGCTGACGCGTCATCTTTTAGCAACATGGTCATCGCCAGCATCAGGCTGCGGATCGGAGACTAAAGTCTTCAATCGCTGAATGGGCTTACAATGTGAGATTTAATCCTTAGGATCTTGTACGGGAGGAGGTTTTCCCATACTTTCGCGGGAACTTCAAACTCAACTCAACTATGATTTCTTCATCTACAATTCTCCAAAAGGCCCGCGCCCAGGATGACAAGCAATGAGTTCAGAGGGTAAGAACCGAGTCGGAGTAGAGGGCGCCGTCGTGGATGTCGTGGGTAGAGAAGATGATGGTGGTCCCAGTCTCGTGAGCTATGCGCTGAAGGGTCTGAAGGACCATCACCCTGTTCTCCACGTCAAGAAAGGCTGTGGGCTCGTCAAGCATCAGGACGTTCGCCCTGCGGGTCAGCGCCGCGGCGACACAAGCTTTCTGAAACTCGCCATCGCTGATCCTGCTTAAATCCTTGTCCGACAATTGGTTTAACTCCATCATCCGGATCGCATCCTCGACCCGGCTCTCCGCTCCCCTGTCAAGCTTTCTGAAAGCCCCGGACTCAGCCAGCATTCCAGTCCGAACGAAATCACTGACTGTGAATCCTTTGACTTTTGGAATACGGGTCGGAACAAGGACCGCTGAGCCGCCGGTTTCGAGGGTTCCGGACAATGGCGGCAGGATCCCGGCTATGGTCTTCATCAAGGTAGTTTTGCCGCTTCCGTTCCTGCCTCTGAGCATGACGCATTCCCCGTCCGCATATTCAAAGGACAGAGGCCCGGCGACTACTGGCGAGAGGTACGACTCCTGCCTCGCTGCGCTTTGCGCCCTATCCGGGTCAATGCTCGGCAGGAGTCGTCCTCTCGCCGTGGACAGATAGCCAACTACTATGTCAGAAGCCTTTATCATCTCCGTAAAAGAATATAGATGATTATCGGGGCGCCGATTATCGCCATAGTGCTGCCGACCGGAAGTGGACGGCTGAAAACCTGTGAGAGGATATCCGCCACTACGGAAAGACCAGCACCAGTCAAAAGCGTCACTGGAATAGTCTTTATATGCAGGGACGATCCGGCTAAAGCTCTCGCGACGTGTGGAGCCACAATCCCGACGAAACCCAGCGGACCGCAAAATGCGGTGACCGCTCCAGCCATGAGGCAACTTCCTATCATTGAGATATTTCTGGTACGAACTGGACTGACTCCCGTCATTGAAGCGTAGTCCTCCCCGAAAAGAGCCACATCAAGGCGGCGGTTATTGACCAGCGACAGCAACAGACCGGCCATAAGGGCAATAGTCATGATCGCGATCCCGCCGTATCCGCCTCCTATGAAACTGCCGGCCGACCAGCTGTAAAAGACTTTAAGGCTCTCGGCATTGGCTGAATATTCAAGGATAGAGGTCACGGCGCTGAACACGAAACCAAGCATCACTCCGAAAACCAAAAGTGTTGTGGCTCCGCGGATTTTCGAGGCTACCAGGACAACGAGGGCAGAGGTCAACATGGCACCAAGGAAAGCGGCCGAGACCACCGTCAGCCCGGACAATGCCACAGGCAACGAAGTCCCGATAAGCAAGGTCGCAACCGCAGCCCCGGTACCTGCCCCGGCGCTAACTCCCATGATATGAGGATCAGCCAAAGGATTACGGAATATGGTCTGCATCTGCAGTCCGGCCAAGGCCAGGGAGGCTCCGGCAAGAATGGCTGTCAACAACCTCGGGAATCGCAATTTAAGGAATATCACCCGGTCAGGAATGCCGAACCCGGTTCCTCCACATAACAGATCGGCCGCCGCCAACAAGATGACAGCCAAAACAAGGGATATGACAATTGCCGGATAGCGGTTCCTCATCACCAAACGATACGGGAAATTGATTGTCAAATATAAGTATTATCCCCGAGAATGCAACCGGATTGCGATTCCGCCTTCGTATCTTCGCGGACGGAAAAAGGGAAAAAGGATGAGAAGGTCACATATAATATTTGTCTTTATAATACTGGCTGTCCTGCCGTGGTCGCATCTTGAAGCGCAAAGCAGGAAAGCTGTGATCTCCGGCCATGTCCGCGACGCCGGAAGCGGAGAGCCGCTGACAGGTGCGGTCATATTCACAAAAGACAAGAAATCAGGTGTTTCCGCCGACAACGCCGGTTATTTTTCCCTCTCCGTTGACAAAGGAGAAGTGATAGTCCTCTGCTCTTTCACCGGCTACAAGACAATAGAAAGGACGCTTACGGTCAGTTCTTCCAAAACCGAGGACTTCGAGATGGAGCCGGACAACGAGACCCTGGAGGCGGCCACAGTGTTCTCCAAGACTAAAAGGGACGAGCTGAAAATCCCTCAACTCGGCAAGCAGAGGGTGGATGCCGCCCTTGTGAAAAGCCTTCCCGCCCTGATGGGAGAGAACGACATCATCAGGGTCATCCAGATGATGCCCGGGGTACAAACACCGAGCGAGGGAGCCACAGGTTTCAGTGTCAGGGGCGGGAGCGTGGACCAGAATCTTATCCTCATGGACGGCGCGCCGGTCTATAATTGCGGCCACTTCCTTGGGTTCCTTTCCATGTTCAACAGCGACGCCATCAGGAGCGCGGAACTGTACAAAGGCGATTTCCCCGCCATGTACGGCGGCAGGATATCCTCGATCCTGGACATCAGCGGCAAGGACGGCAACAACAGGGAGTTCGGTGGGAACGCCTCAATCGGACTTATCACCTCGAAAGTTTTCATTGAAGGGCCTATCATTCCGGAAAAGCTCTCGTTCATGGCGGCCGGGAGAAGGACATATCTGGACCTTTTCTTCCCGCTGCTCGGAGACAATCTTCCGGACCACACGAAGATGTTCTTCTATGACCTCAACGCGAAATTGACTTGGATAGCCGGGAAGAAAGACAGATTGTATCTCGGTGCCTTTGACGGGAAAGACGTTTTCGGTCTCAGCATGGAAGAGTTCGACATGGGGAATATGGATTTCGGCTTCGCCAACCACACCCAATCCCTGAGGTGGAACCACGTCTATGGCCATAAACTCACCTCAGACGTGACTCTTTACAACTCCATCTACCGTAACACCCTTGCCGGGGACATGAGCGAAGCCAAGTTCGATTATCTCCAGAGCATCCGTGAGACGGGCATCAAGGCTGGATGGACTTGGTTCATAAATCCAGCGAACACGATGCAGGCTGGAGCCGGGCTGGCGTATTATTCGATAGCGCCTGGAGAATGCTCTCCTCGCGAGGGAAGCACAGTGGTGAATAAAGTGGTGATGCCATCGACATTCGCCGCCCAACCCTTCGCTTACTTGCAGAATGAGAGCAAGTTAGGTCCATTGACAGTCCGCTATGGCCTGCGTTTCTCATCCTTCACGACTCTGGGAGGCACGACCCAAAGGTATTTCGACCCTGTGACCCATGAAATTACGGCTGTCAAGGACATTCCCAAAGGCGAGAAAATCAAGACGTACAACGGTCTTGAGCCGAGAATATCCGCATCTATGCCTCTCGGTAAAGACTGGTCTGTCAAAGGGGCATATTCCCGTTCATTCCAGTACCTCCAACAGGCCAGGATAAGCATAACCGGGAGTCCTATTGACACCTGGTTCACAGCATCGCCAAACACCAAGCCCCAGTGCTCGGATCAGTTTTCCATAGGCCTCAACGCATTATTCGCCGACGAAGCCCTGGAGGCTTCTCTCGAAGGATTCTACAAGAAAGGAAAGAACGTGATCGACTTCGTCGAGAACCCGGGAATAGTCATTGACAATGTGGACCGGGAGGGTCTGCTGAGAACCGGAAGCTCCACCTCATACGGGGTTGAGGCCATGCTCAAATACGACTTTGACAAATGGAACGGATGGATCTCATACACTTGGTCCCGAGCTCTCTACGACATCCCGGAGCTTAATGGAGGAAAGAGTTACCGCTCCCCTCTCAACCATGAGCACGCGGTCAACTTCGTCTTGACATACGATTTCAGCAAGAGGCTGTCAGCCGCGACTGAAT
>Ga0256404_1012277_pt1 | contig 11178 bp, 7 predicted proteins | sample RumenRJG_01DNA_FD_185990 | JGI IMG/M metagenome (GOLD analysis project Ga0256404, IMG submission 185990) | Bovine rumen microbial communities from Lethbridge, Alberta, Canada - RJG_01 | ecosystem: Host-associated > Mammals > Digestive system > Stomach > Rumen | place: Canada: Alberta | collected...
CGATGTCGGCTCGTCACATCCTGGGGCTGGAGAAGGTCCCAAGGGTTGGGCTGTTCGCCCATTAAAGTGGCACGCGAGCTGGGTTCAGAACGTCGTGAGACAGTTCGGTCTCTATCTATCGCGGGCGCATGAGACTTGCGCGGCTCTGTCACTAGTACGAGAGGACCGTGACGGACCGGCCGCTGGTCGACCTGTTGTGCCGCCAGGCGCACCGCAGGGTATCCAAGCCGGGATCGGATAAGCGCTGAATGCATCTAAGCGCGAAGCCGGCCGCAAGATGAGGTCTCACAGGGCCGTCAGAGACGATGACGTTGATAGGCTGCAGGTGCAGGGGCGGCGACGTCCACAGCCGAGCAGTACTAATAGCCCGCCGGCTTTGCCTGTGAAGGCGCATACGTTGGTTCGATGTCGTTTCATGATGTTGGGTCTCCAGTTCTCCTTTATCCTCTTCTGTTTCCTCCGGTCATCGGACGAATGACATATTCAGGTGGCTTTGGCCCCGGTGTTCCACCTCTTCCCATCCCGAACAGAGAAGTTAAGCCCGGGCGCGCCGATGGTACTGCACCGCAATGCGGGAGAGTAGGTCGCCGCCTTCTTGAGAGAGGGGGTTCCTTGCAGAGATGCGGGGAACCCCCTCTTTTTTGTTTTTCAATTTCTTTGTGCTCATGGAAATTTTTATTACCTTTGCAGTTGAATTTCAAAAAGTAATCAAATCATATTCAAAAATGCAGATGAGACGCGTTAGAAGTCTTTTGATATTGTGTTTGTTGGCTCTGCTGCCAATGATGGGAGTGGAAGCTGCGACCGTGTGGTCATATGTTGGTGCATTGGCAGGTCCTGCTGATGGTAAACGTGTGTTGCATGGTGTCGTAACGGATGAAAAGGGTGAACCGCTACCAGGTGTGGCGGTGTTCCCGACAAATTATGTGGAGTTTGGTGCAGCGACAGATAATGATGGTAAATATGTGTTGCAGAATGTACCTGCTGAGGCGAAGTCTTTGACGTTTTTGATGTTGGGTATGAAGAAGGAGATTGTGATGATTGGCAAGAAGGACAAAGTGGATGTGATGCTGATTGAAGATGTCAATTCGTTGGAAGACGTCGTCGTAACGGGTTATCAGAAGATAGACAAGCGCTATTCGACCAGCGCCGTGACGTCATTGAAGATGGAGAATGTGCATTTGCCAGGTGTGGCGAGTCTTGACCAGATGCTTGAAGGTAAGATTCCTGATATGGTGTTTACGACCAATAGTGGTGAAATCAATGCAACCCCTCGTTTGCGCATTCGAGGCACATCGACCTTGATTGGTAACCGTGAACCTTTGTGGGTGTTGGACGGCATTGTGTTGACAGACCCTGTGGCTTTAAGTCCAGATGTGTTGAATGATCCCGATTATGTGAACCGTATCGGTAATGCCATTTCAGGCATCAATCCACAGGATATTCTTCGTATTGATGTGTTGAAGGATGCCGCTGCCACCGCTTTGTACGGTACACGTGCTGCGAATGGTGTGATTGTCATCACGACCAAGAGCGGGCGTGAAGGCAAACCCGTCCTTTCTTATTCAGCCACCATGACGGGGCGTCGTCGTCCTTATTATACAGATTCCAAGATAAACCTGATGAATTCCGATGAACGTATTCAGTTCTCGCAATTCCTTGTCGATCAGCACTATTTGTATCCAAGCGGGATGCCGTTGGTGGGTTATGAAAATGCGCTTAATAATCTCTATGCAGGGGTTTATACTCAAAGTGAGTTCGACAAATCGGTGCAAGAGATGGCATCCATGAATACGGACTGGTTTGATATTCTGTGCCACAACTCCTTCTCCCACGACCATAGCATTTCCGTTTCGGGTGGTAGCGACAAGATTCGTTACTACGCCTCTTTAGGTTATACAGACCAAGACGATGTCATCAAAAACACCAAAAATCGTCGTTATACAGGGATGGCGAAGTTGGACATTCAGTTGATGCGGAAATTGGATTTGTCATTGAACATCAATGGCTATCATAACGATCGCAAATACAATGCCGACGGAATCAATCCCACCGATTATGCCTATAACACATCACGTGCCATTCCTGCTTTCAACAAGGACGGCTCATACTATTATTATAAGAAGAACACAGGCGGATATGCAGGCTATCTGAATTATAACATCTTGAACGAGTTGGATAACTCAGGACAAAACCAGTCAGTCAACAACATCATGGCGACGGCAAACCTGCATTTCCAGCCTCTGCAGTGGCTTCATTTCAATGGCATTTTGTCATTGAATTCATCCTCAAGTTCTTCCGAATTGTTATATGGGGAGAGCACCTTCCATAGTTCTTCGTTGCGTCGGAGTGAAGTAGGCGTTTTGCCAGGTACAGACAGCGAGATGCCGTATGGTGGTGAGTTCAAGAAATCCACCACCAGTACAAAAGGCTATACGGCTCGTTTGCAGATGGATATCAATAAATTCTTTGGAGAAGAAGAGCAGCATCTCATCAACTTCTCGTTAGGTGGTGAAGCATCATCCACCCTCTACAAAGGTTACGAACGTACCGACCGTGGATTTTATCCCGATAGGGGAGAGACCTTCGTGGTCAATGTGCCGACCTCCTATTCCAGTTATTATACATGGATGAGTAGCAATGTGCCGCGTATTCAAGACCAGAAGACCAACCTTCTTTCAGGATACGCCACCTTGTCATACACCTTCAAAGACCTGTTCACGCTCAATGCCAACACCCGTTACGACGGCTCCAACAAGTTCGGTAGCCGAAGCAATGAAAAACTCCTGCCCATTTGGTCCGTGTCAGGCAATGCCAACCTGAAGAGCATCGCCAACATCAATGCCGATTGGTTAGACAATCTGACCGTGAAAGCATCGTACGGTGAGCAGGGAAACATGCTTGACAACCAGACTCCAGTCATGGTCATCAAGAAAGGGACGATGGATGCATATTATGGTGAGATGGTGACCACGGCAGCCTACTTTGCCAATCCCGACTTGAAGTGGGAAAAGACCCATTCCACCAATGCAGGCATAGAGTCAAGTTTCTTTGCCGGACGCTTCCAGTTAGGTGTTGAGTTCTTCCATAAGCGCACCACCGATGCCTTCATGTCGAAGACCATCAGCGATGTGAACGGCTACACCTCCTACATTGTCAACTCCGGCACCGTCATCAACAAGGGTTATAACATCACCCTTTCGGCAACCCCCATCAAACTGCATCATTTCTATTGGATACTTTCAGGCAACTTCTCGATAATCAAGAACAAGGTGACCACCACGCCAGGAGGCGAGTCCTATGAGTTGAATGACTTCCTGACGGGTCAAGCCGTGGTGGAGGGACAGCCCGTTGGCACCTTCTACAGTTACAAGTTCGTCGGTCTGAGCAGCGAAGACGGCGGACCCATCTTCGAAGATTGGGAAGACCGCCAGAGCGAGATTGAGAACCTGAACAACTATGAGGCATACACCAAAGTCCTCGTTCCCAGCGGTAAGCGCGAACCCGACATCACAGGTAGCCTTTCCAACACCTTCACTTATAAACAATGGCGTTTAGGCATTACCTTCACCTACTCCTTCGGAGCAAGCACCCGTCTCTTCCGTCTCTACGACGGCTTCACGGGAGGCTATTCCAGCGAGGCAAATGTCAACCGCGACCTGATGGCTCGTTGGCAGCGTCCAGGCGACGAGGCACACACCAGCATCCCCGCCATCATGGGCAGTGGCAACAGCAGTTACTGGCAGTATGCCAACCACTGGAGTAGCAGCGACCTCTACACAGGCCCTCGGTTCAGTAGCAACGCATGGACCATGTACGATTACTCCACAGCCCGTGTGGTCAGTGCCGACTATGTGAAACTGCAGAACATCTCGCTCACCTACGAATTCGACAAGCACCTCATTCAGAAGTGGCATCTTGGTCGTTTGGCGTTGACCGCCTCAGCCACCAACCTCCACACCTTCTGTAACAGCCGTCTGCGTGGTCAGACACCCCTGCAAGGAGGCTTCTCCGAGGTACAGTTGAGCGACACCCCGACATATACGATAGGACTTAACGTGGAATTCTAAAGATGAAAAAGATACAAAACATATTGGCAACCCTTCTCACAGGGTTCTTTGCCACCCTCTTCATTTCGTGTGGTGATTTCTTGGAAGAATATTCGCAAGACACCGACTATGTGCGCACATGGAAAGACCTCGACGAACTGCTGATAGGCGACTGCTATCTTCCGGTCGAAGCATCCAATTATCTGAGCTACACCTCCAATGTCGGTTCTTGGATCCATCTGTTAGGCGACGAAGTGCAGGAATCACAGACAGGCTACACCACCCAATACGCCTCAGGAGACTACCGTGCCAATTCCTTTGGTTACTTCACTTGGCAACAACGCGTGGGGCAGAACGAGTCCTACACCGACTATTACACCGAAAACGGCACATGGACAAAGATATACTACTGCATCAACGTCGCCAACAACATCCTCTCCTCCGTCAACGATGTTCCTTGTGTGACCGAAGTGGAACAACAAGGTGTTCACAAAGTGAAGGGCGAAGCCCATTTCCTTCGAGCCTGCTACTATTTCTGGTTGGCAAACCTCTACGGAAAACCCTACAATGCAGCCACGGCAGAGACCGACCTTTGCGTTCCGCTCAAGACCAGCGATGTGGTCGAAGACAAAAAGTTCACCCGTCAGACCGTGGCAGAAGTCTATCGTCAGGTACTTGCCGACCTCTCAGCAGCCGAGTCCGAACTGAAACAAGTGAAGACCCCCAAACTCAGCATCTATCGGGCAGACTCCACCGCCTGCCACCTGCTCCAGAGCCGTGTCTATCTCTATATGCAGCAGTGGGATAAGGCATCCCTCTATGCCAAGAAAGTGATGGCTGCACATCCAGCTCTGACCAATCTGAACACCGCCACAGGCAAGTTCTTGGTGAAAGACAATGCCGAAAACATCTTCTCCATGGGCGGCAACGATGTTCACCGAATCTTCAACTACATCTGCCAGTCCTATTCCGTCAGCAAAGAACTCTACGATGCCTACAGCAGCAACGACCTTCGCAAGTCTCAGTGGTACTGGAAAAAAGGTCAGTTTATAGGGCCTGTACGAGTGGCAGTGAACAACCTCTACACCTCTTACGACGCCACCAATGGAAGCTACTATGAACGGGCATACTCCGAGAAAGGACAACAAGAAGAAGTCTCAGGGCAGTTCCTGATGCGTTCAGCAGAAGCCTATCTGAATGAAGCAGAGGCAGAAGCCTATCTGGGACATGATGAAGAGGCAAGACGGGTGCTCAACCTCCTGCGCGCCAACCGTTTCTCCGCCTCGTCCAATAACGAAGTGACAGCATCAGGTGCAGAACTCATCACCTCCATCCGCAACGAGCGTCGTCGCGAACTCGCACTCGAAGGACATCGCTGGTTCGACCTGCGCCGTTATATGGTGTGCAGCGTTCAGCCTGAGAGCCATGCCATCACCCACGAGTGGACCTACTACTCATCCCACACCTCCACCACTCAGATTGAGCGTCGTCGCTTCGTGTTGGAGGCAAACGATGATGCCTACACCCTTCCCATCCCTCAGGAAGTGCTCAATTTCAATACAGGAATGCCAAACAATGCGCGTCCATGGCGCGAATACACCGTTGTACAATGAAAAAGTTCTATTATATCCTATTGATGTCAGCGTCAGTGATGGCGGTCTCATGTTCTGAAGATGACGTGACCCCACACTTGAAAGACACCACGCTCGCCTTTCTCCCCTCCGCTGATGACACCAGCGAAGAGGCTCAATTACGCCGTGACTTCTATCGTGAATACGGCTCCTTCTTGCTCTTCAACGACACACTTCAGCATGAGGCATTAGGCAAGGATGTGAATGGCGACACACACTACTTCACCGAAGTGCTCGACTTGAACTATCAGGTAGGCATGAGCACCACCTCCAACGAGAAGTTCCGCTATACTCTCTTGGCGGATGTGGAACAGAAAAGCAATGCTGTGCAATATGTCAAAGACTATCTTCTCGTGCATCTGACAGGCAAGTTGAAACCCTATTCTTGGCTGTTGGTCGATAAGATTCAACGCGAGTATAGCGGTTCGTTCTCTTCTCCCAACGTGGCAGCAGGTGAACGCTCCATTGCATTGGCATGCAACATGTTGCCCCGACTGACCGATGCCCAGAAAGAGCAGTACGCCTCTCAAGTGATGAACACTATCATTGCCAAATTGGCAATCGACAATGCCGCAGCCTTCAATGCATTCCTGCAAGTGAGCGCGGCATACTACGATAGCGGGTTCACCGCCCCGTCTGCCAATGCCGACAACACCGCACAGTTGAACAAACTGGGTTTCATTTGTCGGGGAACCGACGATTTCAAGCAGGAAGTCAATGGGCTATGCCCCAACCAAGAGCAAGACATCAAGGCATATTCCCGTTTGGTTGTTTCCAACACAGCAGAGACTTTAGCCGCCAAGTATGCCGACTATCCTCTTGTGCTGGAGAAGAGTGAACTGATGCGTAAAACTCTAAAAACATTAGGTTATGTGGAATAAAGCAACATCTTATATCCTCCTCCTCTGTGTGGCATTCCTCGCAGGATGCTCCGACGATGACAGCGTCAGCGTGGAACAGCCCTCAGCACAGGGAACCTTCGTCGATGCACGTGATGGGAAAGAATACCACTACATTCATGTAGGAGGCTTGGATTGGTCAGTGGAAAACCTGGCATACGACTTAGGCAATCAAGACCTTGCACGTGTCTATCAGAGCGAGGAAGCCCATGATAAAGGAATCTATTCCTTAGACTATCTCGACAAGTACGGTATGCTCTACACATACGATGGGGCAGTGCAGGCAGTCCCCGACGGCTGGCGCCTTCCCACCGATGCCGATTGGGCAGCCCTCGAAGCCTCCCACGGCTATCTGAACGAAGCCTTTAGCCTCCTCTATGGCGGCTACTACACCAAGAACACGGCAGCAACCGCCTACAACGGCAGCCGTTTCATGGGCACCTGGGCATACTTCTGGACAGCCACCAGCGATGACGCCAAGACAGGTGAGTACTATTTCGCACGCAAGAAGTTCTACGGTGCTCAGCATCTGGAACGCCTGAGCATAGAACCCACAGCCTACTTCCTCAATGTGAGGTTCGTACGCTAACCCACACATCACAGGTATGCATCGGGTTCTGACCATACTTTTGTCGCTCTTTCTGTCATTGTCTGTGCAGGCTCAGACAGAAAAGGCAGACAGTGCCGAAACCGCACTTCCGGTCGATGTGTCAGCCTACTATGTGGAGGTCACCCCAGGCAGTACCCTCGCCTCGGTGTTTGGTCATGCAGCCATCCGCATGTCGTGTCCCTCAGCAGGGTTAGACTACTGCTTCACCATCAAGACCCCCGAAATCAACGACGAGTTCTTTGACATCCTCTTTGGACATCTGCGTGTGGGATTAGTGCCAGAGCAGACCTCCCAGTTCCGCGCCGATTACCTGCAACAGGGCAGGGGCATCACCGAATACCGTCTCGCCCTGACCCTTGACGAAGCACGTCAACTGTGGCAGACGCTCGACGGACAAGTGGCACGAGGACTGTACTGGGACATGGATTATGTCAACAACGGCTGCACCCAAGTCATCTTCGAGGGACTCTACGATTTGATGCGTCAGCGTCCCGCATTGAAAGTGGACGATGTCATCCGTGAGACCCTGCCCATGCACACGCGCCGCGAGGCAGTCTTTTCAGTCCTCAGCCCCGCCTCATGGTTAGGTTTCTTCCTCCATTCCTGCTATGCAGGACCGATAGACGAAGAAGTGTCGGCTCGCCGTCTCGTCATCCTCCCTTCCGATGGCGCAAAAGTGTTGGAGAACGCCAGACTCGTGGCAGCCAGGCAAACACTCGCCACCCCCTCTGTCACACCGCTTTCAGAGGACCACGCAGCGTTCACCCCGCTCATGGCATCCGTGCTGTTCCTGCTGCTTTGCCTGCTGCCTTACAGGAAGATAGACTATGTGACCCTTCCCTTGCAGACGTTGCTGCTCCTCCTGTTCTGCACGTTGACATTCTTCTCCCGTTCGTCAGGTTTTGGATGGAACTGGCTCATCCTCGCCCTCTTTCCCTTGACGGCACCCGTAGGCATCCTCTATATGCTCTTCCACATGGGGAGCATCTTCAGCCTTCCGCAATTAGTGGTGGCAGTCGCATTCATGATTCGGACTATATACAGGATTAGTTGGAAAAAGAGATTATTCACTAAATATTAACCGTAAAAAAAAGAAAAACTTATGAAAAAATTTTACGCATTCATTCTTTTTGCCGTAATAAGTGTCTCTGCCTTTGCAGAAACCGACGACAATTATTATTGGTTCTTTAATAAGGTGGAGGCATCCCCCACAGGAAAAGGCGTCATCTATGCCTCTGATGGCAGTGTCACCCCCGAGTCCGAGAGCGATTATGTCGCATCTCTCGATGTAAAATTCAATGCACACTCCTCCTATGGCTCCATCTATGCGTGGGCAAAACCTGCCGCAGGCTACCAGTTGGCAGGATGGTTCACTTCAGCCACCGACGAGACCACCATGGCTGAAAAAGTGGCAGATGGAGAAGAGGCTTCCATTGCTGTGACCACCGAAGTGACCACCGACAATGACACCCAGGAATATTATCCTTTTGAACCAGACGCCACCTACTATGCCATCTTCGCAAAAGTGAAGGTGAACGCAGCAGCAGGCTTGGAGGACGTAGCCGAACTCAGCATCAGCAAGGTGGCAAACGACACCGGCGACAAGATCACCCTCACGGCAACCCCTTATGACGCCGAGAGCGTTCAGTTCGACTATTGGTCAGACTCCAAGGGCAACAAGATCACCGAAAACCCCTACACGCTCACCGTGTCAGGTGTAGAGACCTACACCGCCCACTTCAAGGGCGATGGCATCCTCACCATCGACTTCGGCGAGGGCAAGTACATCCCATTCTCCAACGAATGCTCCACCATTCTCAACCCCGACGTAGTGGGCTATCGCATCGAGGAGCAGCCTCAGACATTCTTCGACGACGATTATAATGAGATTGCTTTCGATGAGACCGAAAACGCATGGGGTTATTGGACCAACGTGTACGATGACGAGGGCAACCTCGAATCTTCAACCTTCACAAAATATGAAGGTGCAATCCCCACATTCGACGCCTCCTACAAACTCTCTCAGTTTGGTTACACCTACAACGCTGGCGATGCAGTCATCCTCTACAGCAAGGGCCTGCAGTCCTTTGCGCTCACCCCGGAAGAGGAGCCTTCTCCATGGGAGGGTTCACTGTTGCAGCCAACCTGTGAAGGTGCAGTCAACATCGCCGACCTTCCAACCAAAGACGATGACGGCAATGCCATCACCTACTACACCTTTAACGGTCAGGACTTTGTCAAGGCAACCACAGGCACCGTGGCAAAAGACCAGTGCTACCTTATGCTGACAGCCGAGCAGTATCCTCAGCCCGACAAGATTCTGGTTGCTAATTCCGACCTCGTCGTAGGCATCGAAGCCGTTCCTGCCAAGCCTGCCGCACCTCAGTTCGTTGGCATCTACACCATCGACGGCAAGCAGGTGAAAGCACTTGTCAAGGGCATCAACATCGTGAACGGCAAAAAAGTATGGATTAAGTAATTGGCAATGAAAAAGCATCTTTCATTCATATCGTTGGTCTGCTGTTTAGTCTTCTTCGCTTCATGCAAGGAGGAGGCTGAACGGCAGACCTTCTGCATTCATGGCACCATCCCCGGGCTTACAGCAGGTGTGGAAATAGGACTGCTGAATGCAGAAGACCCCAATGCTGGCGAAATCGCCAAAGCCACAGTGCAGGAAGACGGTAAGTTCTGGCTCGAAGGGACGGTGGAACACCCGACCCTCTGCACCCTGACCACCAACAACCTTGCCCTCTTGGGCGACGAAGCCGAAGCCTCCGACTATGAGGGCGTGAAGTGGACCTACACCCCTGTCTTTGTCGATAATTCCGACATGGAAATACAAGTGCCCTCCTACGACCTTGTGCCCGATGCACCCGAGTCTGCCAACTTCCATATCGTCGGCAGTCCCGCCCATCAGGACTACTGCGAGTTCGTGTTGCTCTGCGGAAATGTAGAGTTCGAACGCCCCCGCACCGATGTGGCACTGCAATTCTTTGCAGCACACCCCACTTCGGTCGTGTCCGTCTATGCAGCCAACAAACTGCTCACCAATGCCTACAACCTCACCGCAGAGCAAGTCCGTCAGATGCAGCAGACCCTCACAGGCTGTCCTGCCGACACAGCCCGCTTCAATCGTTTCACCGAACGGGCACGACTGGCAGAAAAGACCACCGTGGGCAGTCCCATCGTTGACCTCGACCTCGTTACCCCCGACGGCACACGTTGCCAGTTGGCAGACATCGTCAAGTCCCATGCAGGCAAACACCTGCTCATCGACTTCTGGGCATCGTGGTGCGGCATCTGCAGAGCCTCCACACCCGCCATCAAGACACTCTATGGCACCTTCGACCATGCTCAGTTCGAAGTCATCTCCGTCTCCTGCGACGAAGACGATGCCGCTTGGCGCAAAGCCATGCAGGACGACCAGATGCCCTGGGCGCAATACTGCCTCACCCCCGACGGCTACAAGGCATTCTTTGCCAACTACCAGACCATTGGCGTTCCTTATTACCTGTTGGTCAATCCTGAAGGCAAAGTCATGGCCAATCCTTCTGGCATCGACGAGGTGGAACGACTGCTGAATCCGTGACGGGACACACCCTGTGCAATTTTTTCAGGCACTCCCCCAATTCTCGTAACTTGTTGACCCCCAATCATCGCCTTCCAGCACGAAATATTACGCGCTGGAAGAACGAAATATTTCGCGCTGACAGCGTGTAATGTCACGCGCACCGTGCCGATAAAATCCAACAATAATATTAACGTGAATTCGACGAAAACTACAAATAATTAAATTCATGAAAAATTCGTGGTTAATTGGCTACGCCGAGCTAACGGTTCGTGTCTTATTTTGAACATAAATTATCATGAACCTTTAGCTCGGCGTAGCCAATTAGCCACGAACCTTCAGCTCGGCGTAGCCAATTTCTCATAAATTTAAGTTTGACTTCGTCGAGCTAAAGGTTCGGAAGTGTTTTTCCACAACGGAT
>Ga0256404_1012278_pt1 | contig 11178 bp, 9 predicted proteins | sample RumenRJG_01DNA_FD_185990 | JGI IMG/M metagenome (GOLD analysis project Ga0256404, IMG submission 185990) | Bovine rumen microbial communities from Lethbridge, Alberta, Canada - RJG_01 | ecosystem: Host-associated > Mammals > Digestive system > Stomach > Rumen | place: Canada: Alberta | collected...
AGGATACACCCTCGAGGGATCATACCTCAACACTGCCAGCAATGCCCTTCCGGCAACATCCGACGGCGCGGTAGTTCTTAACATCACTGAGGACGGCATGTCATCCAACGGCGCAACAATAAAGGGTGGCAACGAATACACTAAGGAAGACAAGGCAATCTACGGATCAGTGAAGTTCAACAAGCGCGACTACGAGTCAAAGCAGGCATCCGCTCTTGGCGGGGCAACGCTTGAGGGCACCGAGGTGGAGCTTGTCAATGACGGCGAAGATCTTGTCCGCTACCAGGGCAGCGAGTTCAAAAAAGGAGAAACAGTTGCCACTGTTAAAACTGACGGGAACGGCTTCTACCAGTTCCCTGAAAGATCCCTCTCATACGGCGACTATGCCTTAAGGGAAAAGGCAGCACCGGACGGATACCTTCATGCAGGAATCCTTGAGCAGAAGTTCTCAATCCGAAAGGATGGCGAAGTTGTTGACATGACATCACCGGACAAATCGATCCTGAACAATGTTGAGCGCGGCGACTTTGACATGAGAAAGATCAACGGTGACAGCCAGCAGACTATGGCAAATATCGAGTTTAAAATCACTTCCATGACAACCGGGGAAAGCCATACAGTCATGACAGACGCGAACGGCTATTACTCCTCAGAGGCATCATGGAACAAGCACACCCAGGACACGAACGGAGGAAAGGCGGATTCTGGTTTATGGTTCGGCCTTTACAAGGAGGACGGATCTGACGAATACAGGGAAATGACAGAACCGGACGACAGCCTTGGAGCATTACCTTACGATACATACATGATTGAGGAGATCAGGGGAAAGAACAACGAGAACATGACAATGTTCCACGACATCTTCACGATCTCCCGTGACAAATATACCGTACATTTAAACAATGTCGAGAACGAAGAGATGGTAATCATCACAAAAGCGCATAACAACATTGACGGAAAGAAGATCATCCCTGCAACGGAAGAAGCTGTCATCATCGACACCGTTTCCTATGAAGGCCTTGTGCGAAACAAGGAATACACACTTGTCACCTACCTCGCTGACGGCGAGACAGGAGAACTCCTGAAAGATGCAAAAGGCGCAGTCATTACAGGCGAGACTGCATTTACCCCGAAAATGAAGACAGGAACCGTTGACGTGGAGCTGAAGTTTGACGCATCCCTGCTCCAGGGAAAGACAGGCGTCATCTTCGAATACCTGTACGAAGGAACAGGAAGCAAAAAGGAAGGCCCTGTTGCAAAGCACAGCGATCTTGAGGACAGGGACCAGACAGTCATCTTCTCTGAGATCCGCACGAACGCGAATGACAGCGAAACAAAAGAGCATGTCTCAAAGCCAGGCGATATCACTATCATCGATACTGTGTCTTACAAAAACCTCATCAAGGGCGACAGGTACACGGTAACCGGAACCCTGATGAACAAGGAAACCGGCGAAAAACATCTCGATGACAGCGGGAACGAGATTACGGCAAAGGCAGAGTTCAAGGCAAAAGATACTGAAGGCACCGTGGATGTCGAATTCACATTCAAGGGGGTCAACACTTCAGGGACTGCAACAGTTGCATTCGAGGAGCTGTACTACAGCGACATCCTGTTTGCGGTGCACGCTGATATTAACGATGAAGACCAGACAGTCTATTTCCCGGAGATCCATACGATGGCACAGTCCGAGACTGGCATCAAGAATGTGATGACTGGGGAAGAATCAAAGATCATCGATACTGTCTCATACGAATGGGCAAAACCCGGAATGGAATACAGGCTTGTCACAAAACTTTATGACAAGACGGATGACAGGGTTCTCGATACTGAAATCGAGCATACTGTCAAGGCGGCAAAGAAAGACGGAGAATGGCCTGTCGAAATTGTATTTGATTCCACGGATCTCCTTGAGCATGACATCGTCGTGTTTGAGTACCTCTATTACAATGATGTGGAAATCGCAAAGCACGAGGACAGGGAGGACAAGGACCAAACCATTACCATCGAGGGGCCTCAGCTTGAAAAATATGTAAACAAGGATGTCCACCAGGAACTGATAAGATTCCACGAGCCTTTCACCTATGACATCATGGCGTACGTTACAAGCGATGCTGACAGGGTCATTGTCACAGACACCCTCGTTGACGAGCTGTCATACATCTCTGACGAATCATCTGTAAAAACCCAGGTCATGGATGGAAAGAACAACCATACAGTTCACGGCACGGTTGAAGAAAACGGAACGGATATTGAAGCCAAAACTGAAATCAACGGGCAGAACCTCACTGTGACAATCGAAAACGCAGAGCCATACCGCGGAAAGTGGATCAGGGTCACATTCGATGCAAAGATCAATTAGGAAGGTTGTTTATGCTAACAAAATATCACTTGAAAATGCTTTATCCACAGCTCAAGCTGATAGGATAAAAGCTGATATGAATAAATCTGAAGACTTTCGATATGGCTGGGAAGAATTGTTCATAGAAATACAGGAACAGGAGAGGTATGACTGGAAAAGTATTTTTGATCAGGTATCTTGTCAAGAAAAATCTATTAACAGAAAAAAGAAAAAAGAAGAGCAGATCATATCAAAATGTATTCAGCCTGTAGTGTTTACGATCAAATAAATGTTTTGGTCTTATACACTGATAATATTATGAATCATATCTATGTTAATATTCCAGAATGTAAAGATGAAGTGTATAATACAGTTAATTACATTTATATACAGTAATTAGAGATACACATAAATAATGTAAATATACGAGGTTTACAGAATGACAAATTTTGGATATGTAAGAATTTCTCCGGCAGACGTTACAGATGAAGACCAGACACAGCTGCTGGAAAAATGCGGAATTGACATTTGGTACAATGAGATGGTCGGTGTGAAAGAAGAACATGCGCTTGTCCGAAAAATGCTGGAAACGATGCAGGAAGGAGACATGCTTTACATTCGTGATTTCACTTCTATTGCAAAGAGCAACGAAGTACTTCTGGAGATCGTGGAAGAGCTCGAAAACAAGAATGCTCATATCGTTAGCATAGAAAATGGCTTTGATTCTTCAACTGGTGAAGGCCAGATCATGCTGAATATGCTAAAGGTGCTTGTGGAATTTCATAAGAAAGTCGGATATGAACTGCAGCGAGAAGGTATCGCTCGTGCCAAGGATGAGGGAAAATACAAAGGTCGGGTAAGAATAGAAATACCGAATTTCAAGAAGTATTACAAGAAGTATGCCGAAAAGAAGGCTACTAAGACTGCAATTGCAAAGATGTTAGGCATCAGTAGACCGACACTGGACAGGCTGATCAAGGAATACGAGGAAAAAATGGAAAAAAGCGATAGGAAATAGGGGGAAGATCATGATAATAACAAAAAAGAATTTAATGATACTTGCAGTAATTTCATTAATTGCATGTACAAATTCAGCAAAAAAAAATGACAGAAAAAGATAATGAAGCCAAAGAAGAACCTGTATCTTTAAAAGAGGAAGAACCAGTTGATACTCACGATATTGTAGATACAACGGAGAAAGATACACTTATTACTTCCGACAAAAATGACGATAACGATGTTAAGAAAAATCTTACCTTGAATGATGTTTTTCTATCATTGTCTCCAAAAAGTACACGAGATGAAGTGGAAGAATTAGTCAAAGATTCAGATTTATTCATGTCCTATAGGAATAATGGCACTGGGACTTATATTTATCGTATAGCAGTTGATGAAAATGTTGCAAAAAGTATTGATCCGGTCAAAGGGTCTGTAGTAACGATTTCTTTCTATGCATTAAGAAACTATGAAGTTACCGAGATTACATATTTAAATACTTTTAAAATGGTTGAAGGGTTTTGGTATTCTGAATCTGAAGGGTCTGAGTCAGGGTATTGGTTAGCAGATTATAATGATCCATCGCTGACATATACATATTTGTCCGAAGATATAAATCGGACAGTGTCTAGGATTCCTGTACAATCAGCAGAAGAAATTATTGACTACATGCCTTCTAAGCCATCGGATCTGAACTTGTTGGAGCAATTATTTATAAAAGCAACTGATACTTTGACAGAAAGTGAGGTACTGACTTTTGTAGAAGAAAATGAGTTGTCATATAATTCAAGAGGTCCTGGAAATGAAAAGACAATTGCATATTCAAGTGATATAGTTCAAAAATATGGAAATCAAGGCTCATATATTACGTTTTCTTCTAAAGATGATAAAGTCATAATAATGGATTATATTTATTACCCTGCTATTTTTAAAAAGGGTATACATGGAAGGTATTATTCTTCTGATTATGCTTCATCAAATTCTCTGGATCCTGGATTTCAAATTACAGGAAATGGTGTCGAAAAGGAACTTTTTGATGATCCAGAAAACCTTGTTAAGAAGTTACACAACTAATTAGCTAATAATCCAACATGTTTTAATATTTTTTATATCCCTAACTTATTCTACTTTTACACCCGAGATGTCGTGTGTGCTGACTCTCGTCAACTAATGTCAGCGATGATCTGGTCTATTTCATCTATGTTTACACCCAGCATTCCAAGGCAAGTTTTCTGAAGCTTTGTTGGCAAGTGATTTGTATCAGTCATCCATTGACCTTTTCTTGTCGCACGAAATCAGACTGCTATGAGTTCTCCCTGGAGTGTATATATTCTGACGGAATCTGCAGTCGCACTGATTGAAACGAGCTGATTTATATAGGCTTTATCAACGCTATAATAGGCATTGTCAAAGCACACGTGATAATCGCTTGAGACTTTTGCCACTTTCCGCTCTGTATACTCGTACTGGACAGCCGGGAGTGGCATTAATTCTTCTCTTTCAAAATCCCAGTAATAAGATCTGTCATGTTCCTTTTTCTGGAATTTGGCATGGTTAAGTTTATCAAGATGATTCCAGAGATCGTTGTTGAATTCCCTGAGAGAAAAGTACTGTTGTTCTTCCATATCATGAAAGAATCCTTTTTCAAGAATGCCAACGGCATTTTCAACTGAACTTTTGAATTTCGGTTTTTTGACTTTAGCAGGAAGTATGGCTGTCTGATTGTGTTCAGCCCATGAGGCATAGTCCTTATTCAGCACTGGATCAATCCAGTCTTCATTGGCGATTACCGCCTGCTTGCAGTTATCGCATATAACAATTGCGGGAACACCTCCAAAGTAACTCAATGCGTTGTTGTTGACTTCGATCCATTGTGGTTCTTTCGTGGACGTCATTCCCTCTGCATATATGTACTGTGAATAGGGAAGAATCGCCACAAATACAACAATCACTGTTTTCTCTTCGCTGTATGGATCGTTCAGTTGGAATGTCTTTCCGGCAAAATCGACTTCCATAGACTGACCAGGAATATGAGTCTGATGAATTGTTTTGTCATTTTCTTCCAGCCAGTCATTGTAGTTACTGCAGAACTGACGATATTGATATCCTTTCTTTCCTTCAGCGGTACACTTTTTGTAATATCGGGACCACAGGTATACCAATGTCATGTTTTTACGAGTTTCCATTTGATTGTAAATGAATTCATAATCCGGGAATACATAACTGGGATCATGGGAACCTATGCCGGTTTTCCTTCCATAAACAAGTTCATAAATTCCTTCATCGGTCATATTTTCCGGCAAAGGAAAAGAAATCTTGTCACATTCCCGGAAAGCATTAAGAAAATCATTTACTCCTGATTTATTGCAATTCAGATCCCGGGCAATTTCAGCGCCAGACTGACGCAGGATGTAGCTGCGGACAATAACGTCCTTGTACTTCAGCATTTTTGAATCCTCCTTTTTCTGATTTCACCATTGCTGTACGGTTATTCTCATTATGGAGGATGATTTAGTTTATTCAGTTAATCGACCGCTCGCTATCGCATCGCGACTGTTACGCTCCGCAAACCCGACCGTCCGCTGTCGCAATATGCACCGAAGGTGCTGATTGTTGCGATTTTAGAAATATTAAAATTGAAAACAATATGTTAATTGCTGTTCTTTTGAAAATGTGTCTTGATTAATTGCTCCATGGATTTATCATAATTCTCATTAATGTATAATGTGAATAATATATCGATAATGTTAAGTTGAGAAACTCGCGAGCTCATAGCGCCTTTTCGAAAGACGGATTCATTTCCTGCGACATAAAGATTATGATCAACTATTCGAGATAATGAGTTTGTGGAATAGCGTGTAACCGCAAAAGTTGGTGTTTTATTGTCTTTTAAAGCTTTTGCGACTTCAATCATTTCGCTTGTATCTCCAGAATAAGAGAAGATTAAAGCTATATCATTTCTTGTGGCATTTTTAGCGATTAATAGCTGTGTATGCCAATCTTCTGCAGTCAGACAATTTTTGTTTAGACGAATAAATTTCAAGAAAGCATCACTAGCGCAAAGATAAGAACTTCCCATACCAAACAACAGGATTGTTTCAGAACTACTCATCTGTTTAACACATTTGTTGACAATATTTTCATCCAATAGAGCAGCGGTATCTTGTAAAGATTGCATGTTACTAAAAGTTACTTTATTTATGATTTCATAAATAGAATCGTCTTTTCGTATCTTGGAATCGGTGATATTGCTGTTTTCTAAAGTATTTAGATCGACTAGTAATTCCTGTTTAAATTCGCTAAAACTATCGAACCCTAGATCTCTTACAAATCGTACGATTGTGCTAGGAGAACTATATGATTTTCGAGCAAGATCACGTATGGTCATTTTTGTAACTTCATAGGGATTTTTTTCGATATATTGGCAGATGTTTTGCTTTGTATCGGTCATCCCATTCTGCAATTCTCTTATGCGTAATAATACATTTTTCATTTCAAATCCTTTCGCCACCAAATTTGCATTTATATATGAAACATTGTACCACAAATACTTTGTGTTATTGAAAATATGTTCTGCATAAAATACTATGAAAACAGAATTTATCTATCGGCGGTAAAACAATAATAATACTGCTGCAGAAGTGCTGTTTTGTAAACCAATGCGCCGACGGGTAGAGAGGAGAAAAAGAAAAATGAATATTACTGAATCAGCAAGTTTTTTCGTAGAAAGTCTCGGTGGAAAAGATAATCTAGTTTCCATTGAAAATTGTATGACGCGTGTTCGACTGATTGTGAAGGACCCATCAAAATGCGATATTGAAGCGATTAAGAAATATGAGGATGTTTTAGGTGTTATCGCAGAAGGAGAAGCTATACAAATCGTCGTTGGGCCTGGTAAGTCAACAAAAATAGCTACAGAGATGTCAAATATTACTGGTGTAAAATCAATTGAAGTTGATGAAGCAGAAATGCGGAAAAAAGAAGCGAGCATCAAGAATGCAACACCATTTAAAATGTTCATGAAGAGAATTGCAAACATCTTTGTTCCGCTGATTCCTGCTTTTATGGGATGTGGATTATTGCTTGCTATCTATGAATTCTGTGGTGTATTTGCGCCAGATTTCCAGGCTTCGGCTATGGGATGTATTTTAGGCGCAGTAGCAGCATCAATATTTGATATTATGAAAATTATTGTCGGATATAATGCGGCACGCGAGTTTGGCGGATCGCCTGTTATTGGAGCAGTTCTAGCTTATATTCTAGGGGCTCCTGTAATTAATGGAATACAGTTGCTGGGTGTTACTTTCGTTGCTGGAAGAGGTGGTGTTATTTCTGTGCTTGCAGTAGCAATTCTTGGAGCTTTATTCGAAAAGAAAATTCGTGCCTCTATGCCTGATGCCCTAGATACATTCCTGTCACCACTAATTGTCATATTTGTGATGACATTTGCAGGGCTGATAGTTTTACAGCCTGTATGTGGTTTTGTTTCGGAAGCTGTTGGTAGTTTTGTGACTTATATTATTTACAATGTACCGGCACTGGCTGGACTTGCTACCTTGGTTTATCTTCCACTTGTTGCTACAGGTATGCACCATGGTTTAATTGCTGTAAACACACAACTGATTGCTGATTTTGGTGTTACATATTTGCTTCCTGTAACTTGTATGGCTGGTGCAGGACAGGTTGGTGCTTCATTGTATATATTGTTGAAAACAAAGAGTCCAAAACTAAAGAAAACTTGTATAAATGCATTACCTGCAGGTATTCTTGGTATCGGTGAACCTCTAATGTGGGGTGTAACAATTCCTCTAGGCAAACCGTTTATTGCTTCTTGCATTGGTGGAGCTATTGGTGGTAGCGCTATTGCAATAATGAAAGTAGCTGCAAAAATTCCTGAGCTTTCAGGTATTCAGTTAGCTCTCATTACAGATGCACCTCTGAAATATCTGATTGGTATATTAATTTCATATGCAGCTGGATTCCTAGCTTGCATGCTTATGGGATTTGATGATTCCCAGTATATTGATGGATAATAATTTAAGGGAGAGAATTTAATTCTCTTCCTTAAATTTAAAAGGACTATAAATATGGAGTATATTCATTTTAATCAGAATTATGAAGAAGATGTAGTTGATTTATGGAACAGGTGCTGTTTCTATGATCATATAACGGTAGAAAGATTCAGAAACCAAGCCCTTTTTGATGATAATTTTGATGCATCTCTTACTTTTATGGCAATGGATAAAGATAAACTAGTCGGTTTTATTATGGCTACAAAAAGAAAGTTCCCATATATGGAAAAGGGACTAGAACCAGATAGAGGGTGGATTAATGTTATCTTTGTGGATGAAGATTATCAGAATAAAGGGATAGGAAGTCAATTGTATTTCTGTGCAGAGGAAGAATTAAAAAAGCGTGGTGTGACAGAAATTACTCTTGCATTATATTCGCCACATTATTTCTTCGCAGGGATAGATGAAAATAATTATTATAAAAGTGCATCTTTTTTCAAAAAACATGGCTATACTTCAACAGCTTTGCATTATTCCATGGGTAGAAGTCTATTTGGATTCTCGATGAGTGAAGTAAATCTATCAAAAAAGGAAAAACTTGAAAGAGAAGGATATTCTTTTCAATGCTTCACATACCGTTATTCCCTTGAACTATTAGCTTTTTTAAAAGATGAGTTTGGTGGAGGCTGGAAAAGAAATGCATTGATGGCGATGAGAAATGGTACAGCCGAAGATGTAATCCTCATTGTTTTGGATAAAAATGAAAAGATTTGCGGCTTTTCCATGAGCGCTATCGATGGGAATCCTATGCGTTTTGGTCCAATTGGTGTCGCAAAGAATGAGCGTAATTCTGGTATTGGATCTGTATTACTAGATTACAGTTTAGAACATATGGAAAACCGTGGTATTCATTACATGTTTTTTATGACAACCGATGAACCGGGTAAAAGATATTATGAGAGAAATGGTTTATCTGTTATAAGGACGTTTTCGGAATACAGAAAGAAGATATGATAACAATGAATTCTTTTTTACCAGAATATAAAAAATATAAGGAAATGATCGACTTTGATTATCAATATCTCTGTTTATTTAAGCATAGCAATTCTTTACCAAAATCGTATTTAAATGGATATGAATGGAAAATAACAAAGGCATATCGCAAGCTACAGGCAAATCAGAATACAATTTGGAAAAAGTATTATGAAATGAAACTGCATCGTTTGGAATTGAAAACAGGAATAAGCTTTGAAAACAATATGTCCATTGGAAGAGGTTTGATTATTGGACATTGGGGAAAGATTGTTATTAATGGTAAGGCTAGGTTCGGAAATGAAGTCTTCGTAACACATAATGTTACAATTGGAAGGGATATACGAGGTAAAAGAAAAGGAGTGCCTTCCTTTGGAAATAGAGTTGTAATAAGAACAAATTCAACAGTTGTCGGGAATATAAAAATCGGAAATGATGTGTTAATAGCTCCGAATACATTTGTGAATTTTGATGTACCAGATCACAGTATTGTGATTGGAAATCCTGCAACCGTACATTACAGGGACAATGCAACCGAAGGGCATTTGCCGCAGTTGGTTAATATATTATAAAGGAGATTAGCGTAATGGTAGGAATGGATAATTTAGATACGGAACAGCGAAATGAAAGAACACAAGATCTTGATTTGCTGTCTACCGGAGAAATATTACAAATCATGAATGAAGAAGATTTAAATGTTGTTTCTGCAGTGAAAAGAGGCCTTCCTCAAATTGAAAAGGTTGTAGAGGCAATTATCCATACATTGAATAATAAAGGAAGAATCATTTATGTTGGAGCTGGTACTTCGGGACGCACAGGCATAGTTGATGCAGTAGAGTGCAGACCAACTTTTGGTTGTACAAATGAATTTCTTGGCTTGATTGCAGGTGGATATGGTGCAATTGTCAAAGCTGTGGAAGGGGCTGAAGACAGAAAGGATCTTTGTGTGGAAGACCTAAAGAATAATGATTTTTGTTCCAATGATTTACTAATCGGTGTTGCAGCAAGCGGAAGAACACCATATGTCATTGGTGGAATTGAATATGCAAAACAAATTGGCGCAAAAACAGCTTGTGTCTGTTGCAATATCAATACAGAAATTGGTGCTCTCGTGGATTACCCGATTGAAGTTTCTGCTGGTCCGGAGATTTTGACAGGTTCAACAAGATTGAAAAGCGGCACATGCCAGAAAATTATTATTAATATGCTTTCTACAGCTTCTATGATTGGGGTGGGAAGAGTATATAAAAATTTAATGGTTGATGTTCGTCCGACAAACAGCAAGTTAATTGAACGTTGCCGCAGGATCGTTATGGATGCAACAGATTGTGATTATCAAACGGCTAATGAAGTATTGAAACAGACCAATAATGAATGCAAAGAAGCAATTGTCATGATTTTGCTTGGTGTTAATCTGGAAACTGCAAAAGAAAAACTAAAAGAAGCAAACGGAGTCGTCAGAAAAGCTCTTGTCTAATATACTTGAATCCCGGGTAATAGTTTTCCGGGATTCTTTACATATTTTGCATAAAGTGAAAGCTTCGTCTCATTTGCATTTTCTTTCGATTGGTCTAAGTTGTAAGCGCATAAGGCTATCAAAAAAGATAAACGAGTTAGTTCTAAGAATTAAAAATGCGATGAACTTCTACGCATTTGATGAACCCGGGTCTTTCGACTAGCCTAAAGTGTTTCCTGTTTTTTAATATTTCAGAATACTTTTCTAAGTTTGCAATATGAAATATAAATCCTTAACAATAAGTTGACAATCAAATTAATGATTGTCTTTTTTTTTTTTTT
>Ga0256404_1012280_pt1 | contig 11176 bp, 13 predicted proteins | sample RumenRJG_01DNA_FD_185990 | JGI IMG/M metagenome (GOLD analysis project Ga0256404, IMG submission 185990) | Bovine rumen microbial communities from Lethbridge, Alberta, Canada - RJG_01 | ecosystem: Host-associated > Mammals > Digestive system > Stomach > Rumen | place: Canada: Alberta | collected...
ATTATCATAAGTAATTTTCATAACAACTATTCCTCCTTGTTGCTATTAAATAATATCTTTATTACAGTATTATATTAAATACTTTATCCAGAAAGTTGAATAAAAAAATAACCGACCCACTAAGGGTCGGTTACATTTAAATCCATTTAATTACAGATTGCCTGTGAAGAAGTCTCTCAGAAATCTTTTCCAAGTAAAGTGACTTCTAAAGCATCCGTCTACGTCCTTGTACCAGTACTTATTGTAACACTTTTTCTGCACGTATGCGATAAGTGTTCCAACCAAGCCCATGATTCCCACCACGATCACAAGTTCAAATACTGATATGTACATTTACTATTTCCTCCCAAGATTATATTAAATACTTTTTATAGCATTTAATATAAATTCTTGTTAAGCAGAAATGCCGTTTTCAAATACAAACTTTGAATCAAAAGTATTTTCAGCCTTAATGTCAAATGGGGATACACCTGCTCCCTGGATAAGAGAGTAACCGTCATTCATTACGCTAATATCAGTATCTTTGAGGATATTGTTATTGTAGTGAATATTGAGGTCAGGTCTAAGATTAAGACAGAAGTAATGCTTGTTTGCTTCAGCAAGTTCTGCGAAGTTGGTATAAGCTTCAGAGATATCATTTCTCGGATTATAGCTATCTGTGAACGAGTAAATCATAGCAAGACGCTGTTCAAGAGGAAGATTCAATCCCCAATCTGTCAGCGGCATTGGCATTTTATTACCGTAGAACATGTCCTGAGTAGCATGATACTTTGCAGTGAATGCAAGTGCACGAGCAACCTGTGGGAACTGTTCGATAGTTTCAAGAAGTGTACGGCGTGTAAATTGTACTTCAGGGAGAACATCAAGTGCAATCTTGTTGCTTCCACTGAAACCAAACTTCTTTTCAAACAAGTATTCCATATCAGAAAGTTCAGGCAGATAACCTTTTTTCATATCGAAAATCATAGGGAATCTTACACCTTCGATATTGTACTTGTTCTTTACAAATGAAGCATAACTCTTGAAGCCATTGATTTCTGGACCATAAACAGGGTTTCCTCTGTCCATGTTGAGTTTTTCACCAGGAACAATGTCCATAATCTTAAATGACTGATAAATAAACTCTTTACCGCCCTTAAGCTTTTCACCCATACCGAGGAATGGAAGATATCTTGTTTCTTTATCAAACATTCCAACTTTCATTTCCTTAGTTTTATGGTTGATACAATGCAAACCAATGTTTGCTGCATCGATGTAAGGCTTCATCTTACGAACAAAGATGGTCCAAGCTTTTGCATCAAGAGCACCTTCCATATTTGAACCAAGCGAAGTATTTTCTTTTACTTCACCAGATTTATCGAGCTGTACCAAATCATCAACGCCATTTGGGTTAACCTGAGCTACAGAATCGACTACAATGTATGTAGGTGCAAGGAACAAGATTTCACGTCCATCAACATCTCTCAATCCTGATGGAAGAATATAATCTTTTCTACAAGTGGTTTTAATATTGTAAATCTTGATAATCAAGTTTGCAAGGTCGAGAAGTGTAATAGGTTTGTTTGAGTAATTACACTTTGTCATGAAATCAGCAGGTGACCAATTTGCCAATGCCATAAATCGGTTAGGAGGCGTATTGTTTTCTGGGTCAAAGTAAAACAATTCACTGTATCCTGGTCCGAAACGATTTCGAACGTAATCGATAGCAGACGAAATCGCGCCAATTGTGAACGAAGTCTTACCTGTACCTGATTCACCGATGTTGTTTTCAAGACGAGGGAACACACCACCATTGATTACAGGCATATTGTTAATACCTAAAACTGGTGCTCCGCAATACACGTTGTAAATTGTGTATTTTGTAGGAATCGCTGGAAACTGAATGAAGTTATTGTCTCCACTGTTAGGGTCTCCATTAAGTGCCATACGATTCATTAATTTACTACCAAACATAGCCATTTTATTTCTCCTCTGGTGCGGCAAAACGATTGCCATTATTTTCATTTTCAAACACTACAAAAATGTCATTCGACATGTACAACGCGTTATTAAGTTCTATCAAATAATTATTGATAACAGCTGCTTTATCGTCAATTCTATCTCTAAGAACCTCAAGTTCAGTTATGACTCGCTCACAATACATCTCGAGTATTCTTGCCACATAGATGTAAAGCATATCGCCATTAGATTGCTGAGCAGGCTGTTTAGCATCGTTTACTAACGAAGCTTCTTCCATAGATGTGTAATATGTATAATTCAAAGCGTATTCTCTATAGAAAGCGTTTTTCATATCTGCGCTCATCTTTGATATAATAGACGCTGTCATTATAGACAATTTCTTTTGTAAAACACCTTCCTTCTCAACTAACTCCGCCTCGAAAGCCGAACTAAAATCCGAGCTCACAAGTTTTGTGTTCTTAGTAGATTCAATCCACTGTTTGAGTTCAAACAGAAACTCATGGCGTATAAACGCGTTCAAAACTTTTCTGTAGTTTTGTTTTTGGTCAAACACCGTTGACTTCGATTTTGTATCTGTTGTAGGTCTGAATTTGAAGAATATATAAATCATTACAAAATCAATCAGCAGATTTATCGTAAATAAAATAATCTTTCCTGCCATTTGTTTTTTCTCCTAACTATGCAATTGTCTTATAGCAATCATCGTGATCGCAGTCATATTTCGCTGAGCTTGTTTAAGATTATTCTTGGCTTCTTTACACATATCAGCAGCGTCCCGTCTAGTTCGTTTTATATCCTCAACAGTCTTAGTAGAACGACGAGCAATAGCGTAGCATGGGTCTGACACGAACTGGAATACTTTAACGTATTTCTTATACAATTCTTCAGCTTTCTTATACTGGGTTTTGCATTTCCAATATTTATCTAAAATCAATTTAAGTCTTTTATTATCTTTCATACTCTACCTATTTAGTTTTTATTCTCGATAGCATTAAGTTTAGCTATCTTAGAATCAATAACAATCTTTTCAAACTCTTCTTCAAGCAACTTTGGAATTTTTGTCTGTAAAGTTGTTGGAGCAAATTCCAATATCTTTGGTATTTCAGGATTATCTTTAGTCTTTTCAAGTTTCATCGCATCTTCATATTTCTGAATAGCAGCTTCACTTAACCAAGGATTGTACTCGCCATAAAATTTCTTCCAATCTCCAATTACAATTTTTGGATGAACTGGAAGTACACTCGAATGCACAAGTTTATGTGCGGTAGGGTTCAATGGAGTGAGACCAACCATAAACCTATAATGAAGCATTATAACTTCTTCACAGATTTTCATCGTCTCGCAATAACCCTGCTTCTCCATGGACTTTGTACAACAAGTTTCAACGTAATCATACAGCGTGAACGGCGCATGATGTAACTCGATAGTAAAGCCATTCTTCATAGAGTATCCTTCATAGAAAGAACAGTGATTTACGTCGAGATTCTGTTTCATAAACTGTATAAAATCTCTATACTCGATTGTAGCACGACACATCTTTGTAACGTACTTGTAGTATTTCTCATTAACAGTTCTAACCTTCATGTCAAAATCTGCTTCTGGAATTTCTTCAAGATGCATTACATTATTCTTATCGTACTCAAGTTTAACCGAGTCTTCTTCAATATCTTTTTCACTAGGTTTAGTAAAAACACCCATTTTTAAACACCTCAAAAATTAAGCAAAACAAAAGAAAAATAAGATGCTACAGAAGAAAATACCGCTGTTTTATCAGACGAGTACTTCCCTCTGTAGCATTGTACTGTTTGTACAAGGAGATTATCCAAGCAGTACAGGAGTTTATATGACCTACAAGAAAAAACAAAACAAAACTCGTAAGTCTATAGGCAAATGATGGAGTTGAACCACACTAACAAATACATCGCGCCTACCATAAAGCGCTTTATAATTGCTAGCACACATCCTTCATACTCACGCTTTTGTGTTTTTAAACACAGTACATTTCCAAGCCAAGGTGTCACGACCAAGCGAACCCGAGGAATTGTCCTTTTCTGCATTTTCAGAAGTTTACACCACGTTGCTCCTTTGTGAAAATCAGAACAACTTTGTCTTTGCCAATATGTAAAAAGAAAGTAATCATGTGCGGTCCAAGCCAATGAGCATCCAGATAGTTGTTTTGTACTAGCAAAATACAACAACTCGTTACCAGCGCCCCGCAAAAGTTCTTGCCTTCCACGAGAACCTGTAGGGTGGTAGGCCACTACAGGAAACACTGCCGCTTTCGTTCGTCTCGAGAAACGACGAGTTTTATTAACCCTAGCAATTGTTGCACACCACATAGGAAACACACCTACTAACCAGCAAGCCCACGTCCTATGCAATGCTTAAGAAAACAAATTGCTTTACTAAACTAACACAACTCTTTCTTCTAACACCAAAAGAAAAAAAACCTGCTTCTCGTACAGGTGGCTCTAGACTGTTACCTCTAGAGGTTACGTGTTCGTCCTTGCTGCTTTCGTCCCTGAAACAAATGTCGTTTGACAGTTTCTACTCACTTTGTCACAGTTGGCAAGCACAACTCCAATCGAACACGATGGGTTTTGGCTAGTCCGACATCAATCCACTCAGGTGCCGAGACCGAAGGTCCATGAGATTCAAAAATGTCAGATGATATTCGGGTTTCTACCGACTTTGATATCGATTGCAAACGCTCCGAACAGTCGTCGACTAAGTCAAAAATCAGTTTCCTGAAAATCGACACGCATTTGCAACCCACCTAGGAGGTTGTTCTGGAATTCTATGTGTATTATTCGTGTGTAGTAACTGCTACGTCCGTTGATAATCCGATATCCAGAAGAAATTATCAACAGCTTCACAATCCTTCTCTGCTTAGTACTATTAAGGTTAGAATTAGAACACAGCTCAATCCAATGTGGACTCTGTAATCCGACAACCTATGCCGAAGCCTAGGAAAATTGGATACCGTATACCAATTAATGTTTAGCGATTCCACTGTTAAGAGTACGGACCTATTCGCCTATATTAACCTTCGTCTTTTATTTCTCATTTCAAATGTGCTACTCGCTTATAGTGGTCTCAGATAACCACCGTGCCACACGCTTGAAACTTGTGGTAAAGATATAAACCAGTCACTTGAACATTTCTTTCCAGACTCAGCACGAATCTGCGAGGACTATTCTTAGTCGACAAACACATCCTACTTTCTCGGACAAGCAGCCGCCGTATACTTCTACTCCTAGACACTATGTGCACAAAGAGATATTCTTACGGTCAGACAGTATTTCGAATTGACTCGAATCTTTTTATAAAAAAGAAGGTGCGCTAGAGCAGACATCCAGACCGCTCTAGCCACCTATACCATCAGGTGGACAATCATTAACAATGTGGAAAAACGTCTACGGGAGGGGAAAGAGTTTTCCACACATCTGATTGTCACAAAGCAATAATATACACCCTATATAAGTATTGTATCTATGTAAGGTCATTTATTATGTAGACAAGATTATAATAAAAAATAACCCAGGAAGAACCCGGGTTATTTATATTTGAACTAATCGTTACGCAACTTCTTCAGCTTTTTCAAAGTCATATTTGTCACAGTCGACGATAAGCCCATCTGACAGCTCAAATGCATTGTCGAACTCGTCTCCATAAGATGGGTTCCAAGCAGGCTCAACGTAAGCATCATATAGGGTTAAACTGTCGACAGTATTCTTTTTCTTTTCAGAAATATAGCTCATCGCCAAGATTTCTTTTCCTGTGAAATAGTTCTCGCTGTTCTCAAGAAGAGCTGTTGTTTTCTTGATTTTCGATGCACGAATTGGTTCAATCTGAACGGTTGAAAAGTTACCAACGCCAGTTTTTATTGCTGTCATAAAGCGTGTGTCGTTAGGGCACAAGTGCTCTACCTTATAATGCGACCTAACGATAGCAATACAAGTTGTTTTAAGAGCATCGTCTGCAACAACAACGTGGATTTTCTTCCACACCTGTCCAAGATGCACGTATACATCTTTACCTTCCTGGCAGAGCTTGTAAAGTTCTTCAACTGTTCTGACTTTCATTGGTGCATCGTCTCCGATACCAATACGACTGTGAATTTGTTCTTTCGAATTTAATAACATTTTGGATCCTCCCAGATCATTTTATTTATTCTACAATTATATTAAATAGTTTTATTTAGTCTTTGCCTAAATTAAGCAGTTTTACCGTTTGATGGTGTATTCAACAAGTGAACGAGTAACGTCGCCAGGAAAACCGCTCATCACAACTTTTATAAATACACTAGGATTGCTTCTAGTCAACGGTGGAAATGGTTTCCTAGAATATGGCCAATCTTTAATATCGGTTGTAAAAGAATGATACGGGTCGTCAAAACTAAGTTCAACAACTGTACGACTATCTTTCGACGTGTAACTATCAAAACCTGGAATATATCTCCTAAGCCAAAGCATCGATTCCGTGATACATGTGAGTTCATCTTTTGTTTTCTCAGCATATACTTCAGGAGGATTGCTCCAACGACCAGACAAATATTCCGATTGTAATTCGTGTACACATTTTAAACGATGTTCGATGTTAATTTTTATAGCACCGATACAACGTTTTGCAGCCTTATTTACACATTTCATGTCTTTCATATCAATATGACATCTTTACCGATTACACTACATCTTCCTTTCTTACTATAAGATATACATTTATCAAATTTGTTACCCTTATAGAAATTCACAGTAATATCACATGTGCTTAAAAGTACAATGTTATTTCCAACTGTGTACAAATTTGAAATCGCTACCGCAGCTTTATTGTTTTTTGGCACATAATAGTCATAACCATATTTACGCAGCCACAATATCGATGCCATTATTTTACGCATATTTGTGGTTATACGGCTTGCACAAACCACTGCATTAAGATCTCTACAATCATAGCTGTAATCGCGAGAAATAATGTATGATTCCATGACAGCATCGCGTTTAATATATTGGTAACGAACGCATACTTCTTCATCTCTTAACGTATCGCACAACGGATAATCAGTGGAATACACGACCTTATCAGAAATTTCAAGTATACTACACTTTTTATGATAATATTTATCAAGAAGTTTATAATCTTTATAAACTTCTTTCAGAAGTCTATCCAATTTTTTACAAAGAGTTTCAATACCTTTTTCCATGTGTACACCATGCGGTACAATTTTATATCTCTGTTTCATCATTTAAATTCGATCTCCTTTCTTAGTTTTTTAGTAATTATCTCCCAATGCTTTCCAGTCATCATCTGTGAAATTTGCATACATTTCAGCAGTTTTCTTCCTGGCTTCTTCTATCTGTTCGGGTGTCATTTCTGGACCAGTGAACTCGTTTATTGCATCAAAATCGGGTTCACAATAAGTGCTCTTTTCCAAAGTATTCATTACGTCCTCCTTTATTTACTCACAGCTGTTATCATCACATCTGACTTACTGCGTTTAAACAATTCAAACTCTGATGTATCTGGATTAAACTTGTAGACTTTCAACCCACGTTTATATCCAACATTTATCATATTGAGGGTTCCGGAGCCTCCAGGAAGAGCGACTACTATTCCATTAGGAAAAGACGAAGCATATTCTGCCATACGTCTATTTCTATTTATACCAGCAATCTTGTTATATTTATCACCGTGTTTGTTTACACCTATTGAAACTGGTTCAGTTGGAGATGAAGTAATGTTGTCCCAATATGCAGGAAATTCTTTTACAGGAATTCCAAGTTGTTTTGCAAACGACGCGCCATATTCGTCTGCTCCACGTGCCATTCCACACACCTCTTCGTCGACTCTCTCAGTTGTAAAAATCGCACGAAGCCCTGACTCCAGTTTCTCAGCAATATTTGGCGAAAATTGCTGTATAGCGAAATCTCTTCCACCACAAATAATACATTTTGACAATTTGTGCCTCCTCAATCTATTCATATACCTAAACAATATATATCTCAAACAAAAGAAAATCTCCCACACTGTAATGTGTGGGAGATAATTATTTGTTAATGCTTTACTGAATCGATTTCATTAGTGATATCTTTGAATTCTCCATCAATTTTCTTAAAAATGCGCTGATTTGTTGAACCACGCATCCTTAATCTAATATTTCGTAGCGATTCGATAAATGGACCTTCAATAACATAATCTGCACATGAAATAGCTTTATAAGCAGTAGTATTGACGTCGATATGCTCGAAAGTATAGCCTGTCCAAATATAAATCTCAATATCAGGATAAGCTTCTCTAACTTTCTTGCAAATTCTATAAACGTATTCCGCATTTTGTCCACAAAGAGGTTCGCCACCCAATACTGCAAATCCTCTTTTAATGCCATTGATAGTTATCGCCGACAATATTTTATCAACTAATTCTTCTTCAGCAATTTCTTTACCACCGTCAAAGTCCCAAGTTTGAGGATTATGACATCCTTTACATCTAAACGGACATCCCTGCATCCACAAACTTACAACAATACCTTCACGGCAGTCAACAATATCATTTAATTTAAGATCTGCATATTTCATATTACAAATGTAATACCCTTTCTTTAATCTCCTGAGTACGTCCTTGGTTCCAGAAATTAGTTCCTATGTAACCGCATGTACGTCTTGCAACATTCAATGTGTTTTCATCGGTATTTCCACAACATGGACATTTCCAATAAAGCTTTTTATTAGCGTCTTCCTCAATAACAATTTCTCCATCGAAACCACATTTCTGACAATAATCAGATTTAGTATTAATTTCAGCATACATGATGTTTTCATATATGAACTGAATAACTTGGAGAAGTGCAGGAATATTATCCTGCATATTTGCTACTTCGATATATGAAATAGCTCCACCAGGAGAAAGTTTCTGGAATTCGCTTTCAAACTTAAGTTTTGTAAACGCATCGATTTTTTCTCTTACAGGGACATGATAACTGTTTGTAACGTAATTGTGGTTCGTAACCTCTTCAATAATGCCATATTTCTTTTGAAGAAGTTTAGCAAATCTATACGTTACACTCTCAAGCGGAGTACCGTAAAGAGAATAATCCATGTTTTCAGCGGCTTTCCATTTTGCAGTAGCATCGTTAAGTGCCTGCATAATAGACAAAGCGAAATCTTTTACACTTGGATCAGTGTGACTTTTACCTGTCATAGCATAAACTGTCTCATACAGACCGCAATAACCTAAAGAAATTGTACTGTATCCGCCATACAACAGTTTATCAATGGTTTCACCTTTCTTAAGCCTAGCAAGACCACCGTTCTGCCAAAGAATAGGAGCAACGTCTGACAAAGTATGTTCTAAGCGTTTATGTTTTGTTTGAAGAGCTTTATGGCATTTTTCAAGATGATTATCAAGTACTTCGAAGAATTTTTTCTTAATATCCTCGAAATTAAGGTTATCAATAATACTGTGGATGTTTGTAGGCTTATCGATATTTTCAGAAGTATTCCATTCAGGACTCAGCTCTTTAAGGGCTCGCAGTGCTACGTCTGGAAGATTGATTGTAACGACACCCTGGTTAAAGCGGCCATAGTATTTTGGTTCACCAGTTTCAGGATCGATATATGGTGTAAGGAACGAACGACATCCCATAGGTGTAAAGCAATGTCCAACGCCATTTTTATCAACCTTGTATTCGAGCATTTTCTTTTCAGAAACGTAATCTGGTACGAGACGTTTTGCTGTACACTTAGCAGCGAGCTGTGTCAAATACCAATATTTTGATTCAGGCGTAATATTGTTTTCTTCAAGAACGTAAATCAATTTAGGGAACGCAACTGTTATATATACGCCAGCTTCATTCTTTACACCGAGAATTCGCTGATTGAGAACTTCTTCAATGCATTTAACCAAATCGTCTCTCTGTTGACCTTCAGGCAACTCGTTTATATACATAAACATTGTAACAAAAGGTGCCTGCACACCTTAACTTAGACTATCTCTTCATCTGTTCTAGATGGATGGCGCTTCGGAATTGTGATTTTCACACAATTCCTACTTCCTCTACAGGAATAGTCGTTACACCTTTACTCTATAAAGAGCACTTGGCACGGTATTGGCTTTTAATCATTATTAATATAATCATCAAAGCATTGTAAAATATTAGCTTTGCTCTTCACTGATTTAATTTTAGCACACTTCTTTGGCCAAACGATATATCCATCATCATCAATGTATCGAAAGACGCGGTTACCAGTACTTCCTCGTTCACCTCTAGCTACAGAGCAAACATGAGAAAACTCTAGATTCAACTCTTCAGCTGCTATTGAAGCAGACCCGTATGTCTTCAATGTACTTAAATCTATTACTTCTTTTGAAGAATGATTATCGTAACCGGTTTTACCATACATATGATTCTTAAAGCCCAATTGAGCTTCAGATATTTTCTTCTTGGTACTTTCGGCATGTTTACCGACGCTATTTCCACCGAGCTCAATATTGTATCCTCGATCAGGATTAGTAGAATCATATTTTTCAATATATTCTTTCTCTTTATCATCCAAATCTCTTTTTGACTCAGTTTCATATATTGGGGTAAATGTGAATTTTTCTATACCAATTTCTCGCATAGCCTCGACTATAGGTCTTTTAGACTTTGAAAATCTCACGTCATTTCTATATCCGCGTATTCGTTCATCCAAAGATCTAGTCGTTTGTCCTATGTATACTTTATCGTTTTCAGTGTTAGTGATTTTATATATGGTCATAAGGATTCCTCCAATACAATCATATACAATCGTTATTCTGATTAAAAGCTTTCGCCGTTAGCACAAATATTAACGAATCATAACTTCGATACTATACGTTATTTGTACACCCTAGATTTCTAGGTTCACCATCTTCTTCATCCGCATATCCCTATGCGGCGCGGCCAGACCTTTTCAGTTTACCGTTAGTTGTTTGTAATGTAACAAGCTGATACTGAATTGTCTGAATACCATTCTTAATTTCTTTCATAAGACGTTTTTCAGTAATTGTATCAACGAGAGATTTAAATTCATCGAATGACTTAGTTGTATCAGCAGCTTCAATAATCATTGTAACTTCATCGATAACATCTCGTTTAATCTTCTGTCTGGAAATATCGATGAATGGAACAAGGTGTGACAACGAAAATGAACAACCGCCATACTGTGACGATGCAACCTGTGCGATAATCTGTGTTGCA
>Ga0256404_1012281_pt1 | contig 11176 bp, 9 predicted proteins | sample RumenRJG_01DNA_FD_185990 | JGI IMG/M metagenome (GOLD analysis project Ga0256404, IMG submission 185990) | Bovine rumen microbial communities from Lethbridge, Alberta, Canada - RJG_01 | ecosystem: Host-associated > Mammals > Digestive system > Stomach > Rumen | place: Canada: Alberta | collected...
TGTTGTTCATAGCTGCATAGCTGTGAACCGAATCATCATGTCCGTAAAAGTAAACTTCGTGTATGTACAAGAAACTTAGCTTATCCCGAACTCAGGTTTAAAGATCTTAATGATTTTCGACTTCGCCGATTACGTGGTATTTTTGGACTCGACGTGTAGCTGCGAAGCAGCGTAACCATCTTTAAAATCTTTATGATCCGTGTGAGAAAATATTCATGTGAACATGTACGCATTTAACAAATGAACTCCAAAAATGTAACATTGTAACATTATAACAGCGTAACATTAAGAACAAGCCAGTTGGAATAATCAAGGATTGACTGTATTCGCGCCTTATAATATATCTCACCAAACTTAAAAGTTGGGCACCAGGAGCGACCTTTGCCTACGAGATTCCAATCACCCCGCTAAAGACTTGGACAACCCTTTGTCGCGATTTTGATGTGGATCTGAGCAATACGGAAACCACTACTTCCGGAATTAAAGCTTACTATGCAACCGCAGCAGGTAGCGGGAAGCTGACGCTTACGGAGACAAATTACATTCCTGCACGAACAGGAACGAACCATGATGAGTATAACGGAGTACTGATCAAAGTGGATAAACCGGGTACAACCTATTATTATCAGATTGGAGAAAACGACTACAACTCATCCAATCCTACGGCTGCTCCAACGAAGAATCTCCTTGTGGGTGTGCCTGCTGACACTTATGTTGAGCCGACGCCCTCGGGCTATGTCAATTATGGTCTGAGCAGTGGAATCTTCAAGAAGTACAGCCAGAGTGGCTTCGTGAGTTGGAACCATGCTTATCTGCACTTGCCAATAGCACTGGCAAAGTCTGCCAAGCCGTTTAACTTGGATGAGAGCACAACGACGGGTATCGTGACTCCCAAGGCCACCACGCTTCATGACGATGCTTATTATACCCTCGATGGCATTCGAATGGAAGGCAAGCCGTCGGCACCCGGAATATATATCAAGGACGGGAAGAAGGTCGGTATCAAATAGAAAGATGCACTCTATCATAAGATTTATATTTTCACACGGATCTTAAAGATTTTAAGGAAGGCTACGCTATTCGCTACGCGGTGATCTTTTGGTTCCGTCATTCAGGATGATACGGCAGACAACCTATCATAAGACAAGGGTAATAGTGCAGGCTGGGGTCCTGTGCCCCACCTCAAAAAATGTTCGACCTATTTATCGGTTGGGACATTATTTGTGATTCCTGTCCCCCGATAACGGGGGGAGCACGAGAGGGGTTGGCACAGGACCCTTCCCTGCACTGACACCACTGCTGTCCTATTGACCGATTTGTAATCGGCTTTACATCATTACTCGAAGAGGGCGAATACGGTCAAGGGTGATTGGTGTTGGAATATAACCATTTTCGCCCTCTTCGAGGCCGGAATTCAGGTCATCCGTTCCATTCCAACCCCACGTTTCGGCTACGCCTCACGTGGGGCTAACCATGTGGCACCTCTACGAGGTGCTTAGGGGCTAACCATGTGTCAGCCTCTCCGAGGCTGTATCACGCTAACAACCCGAAAAATGAAGAAACACAAAAAAATCCCCATTCCACGATCTCGCGACTCGGAATGGGGCACCTTTTAACCTTTTAAAAACTAACCTAAACCTATTGAAATGAATTAACGTTCCAAAGATAACACATTTCTCGTAATATGTTGTCAATTATTCGGTATTTTTGCGCCAAAAGGCCAAAAAACTCATTTCCTTTTACATTTTTGGTTATTTATCAATCATTTATACCCCTTTGGCATACTTATTGTAACAATCTAGGCAGTAATAATAAGAAAAAACTAAGATTGCAATGAAGAAAGGCAATATTGGGGTTACAACCGAGAACATTTTCCCCGTTATCAAAAAGTTTCTCTATTCAGATCATGAGATTTTCCTCCGCGAGATGGTTTCCAACGCCGTCGATGCCACACAGAAACTGAAGACGCTTCAGCAGCAGGGTGACTTCAAAGGTGATCCAGGCGACCTCACTGTCCATATCTCTTTGGATAAGGATGCAAAGACACTGACGATCAGTGACCGTGGTATCGGTATGACCGCTGAGGAGATCGATAAATACATCAATCAGATCGCATTCTCAGGAGTCACTGACTTCCTCGCTAAATATAAAGATGAGGCCAACGCCATCATCGGTCACTTCGGCCTCGGCTTCTATTCCGCTTTCATGGTGTCCGACAAGGTGGAGATCATCACGAAGAGCTATAAGGACGGCGCTGTGGCTCAGCACTGGACCTGCGATGGCTCTCCAGAGTTCACACTTGAGGATACAGAGAAGGCTGACCGCGGTACGGATGTCATCCTCCATATCGCTGACGACTGCAAGGAGTATCTCGACAAGGTCAAGATCACGGAGCTGTTGACAAAGTACTGTCGCTTCATGCCGGTGCCTATCGCCTTTGGTAAGAAGACGGAGTGGAAAGACGGCAAAGAGGTTGAGACAAAGGATGATAACATCATCAACAACATCGAGCCGTTGTGGACAAAGGCTCCGTCGAGCTTGAAAGATGAGGACTATAAGAAGTTCTATCGCGAGCTCTATCCGATGCAGGATGAGCCGATGTTCTGGATTCACCTGAATGTCGACTATCCGTTCCATCTCACGGGTATTCTTTACTTCCCGCGTGTCCATACAAACATCGACCTGCAACGCAATAAGATCCAGCTCTATTGCAACCAGGTGTTCGTCACCGACCAGGTCGAGGGTATCGTGCCTGACTTCCTCACACTGCTTCACGGTGTCATCGACTCACCGGATATCCCATTGAACGTGAGCCGTTCTTACCTGCAGAGCGATGCCAACGTGAAGAAGATCTCCACGTACATCACGAAGAAGGTAGCTGACCGCTTACAGCAGACGTTCAAGGATGACCGTAAGGACTATGAGAAGAAATGGGATGACCTAAAGCTCTTCATCAACTACGGTATGTTGTCACAGGAGGACTTCTACGATCGTGCCAAAGAGTTTGCTCTCTTCAAGGATGTCGATGGCAAGTACTTCACCTTCGATGAGTACAAGACCCTCATCAAGGATAACCAGACGGATAAGGATGGCAACCTCGTCTACCTCTATGCCACGAACAAAGAGGAGCAGTACACCTACATCAAGGCAGCTCAGGACAAGGGTTACAGCGTGTTGCTGCTCGACGGCCAACTCGATGTGCCTATGGTGAGCATGCTTGAGCAGAAGTTTGAGAAGAGCCGTTTCTCTCGTGTCGATGCTGATATCATCGACCGTCTCATCGTCAAGGCTGATGCCAAGAAAGAGGAGATGGAGAAGGATGACCGTGACAAATTGACAGAGGTCTTCCGCTCTCAGATGCCACAAGGGCAGAAAGCCAACTATGCAGTCGATGTGCAGGCACTCGGTGAGACTACGGCTCCAGTCGTCATCACCCAGAGCGAGTATATGCGTCGTATGAAGGAGATGAGCAAGTTCCAGCCCGGCATGAGCTTCTACAGTCAGATGCCCGACTCATACATGGTCGTCTTGAACTCTGACCACAAGCTCGTGAAAGAGGTGCTTGAGGACACGAAGAAGAACGTGGAGGCTGAGCTCAAGCCGATAGAGAGTGACCTCAAAGGTCAGGAGGCTCGTCTCGCTGCCTTGCATCAGAGTCAGGCCAACAAGAAACCGGAGGAGATCACCAAGGAAGAGAAGGACGACCTGCAGAACACAGAGAAGGTCATCAACGATGAGCGCAGTAAGAAGAACAAGATTCTTGACGACTACGCCAAGGACAACAAGATCGTGCATCAGCTCATCGACCTCGCACTCCTTCAGAACGGTATGCTGAAAGGTGAGGCTCTCGACAAGTTCCTCAAGAGAAGCGTCGAGCTGATTGGATAAGGATTGGTTGATTACATTAATGTTATATTTTCGGCACGGCAAAGAAAAAGATAAGACATTTCTTTGTCGTGCCGTTTTATTTTCTTATCTTTGCGGATATATTGCATATTATATGACACGGAAAGAGCGATACAAATACATCATTGATTATTTTAAGAAGAACCAGCCGGAGGTCACAACACAACTCGAGTTTGGTTCTGCTTTTCAGTTGTTGGTTGCTACACTTCTTTCCGCCCAGTGTACCGACAAACGAATCAATGAGGTGACTCCCGCACTCTTTCAGCGTTATCCTACGCCGGAACTCATGGCTCAGGCTGAACCCGAGGACCTGCTGGAATTCATTCATAGCGTGAGTTATCCCAATGCCAAAGCCCAGCACCTCGTCGATATGGCGCGAAAACTCGTGAGCGATTTTAACGGAGTGGTGCCGGATAATACAGAAGACCTTACAAAGCTCCCAGGCGTAGGGCGCAAGACAGCTAACGTGCTTCAGGCTGTGTGGTTCGGCAAAGCAGTGATGGCTGTAGATACGCATGTCTATCGGGTGGCACATCGATTGGGACTGGTTCCAGCTACTGCTAACACGCCTCTGAAAGTAGAGGAATATCTCGAAAAGAGCATTCCCGAAGAAGACATTCCACGGGCTCACCACTGGCTTTTGCTCCATGGTCGCTATGTGTGTCAGAGTGCCAAACCCAAGTGCGATAAGTGCCCATTCAATGAGATTTGCCCGAAACTGTTAGAGGGTAGTAAACTTGAATAAATCATTTAATAAGAAGAGATTAAATACATGGATATTAAGCTGATAGAGAATTTTCTTTCTGAGGTAGCAGCCAACAATAACCGGCCTTGGTTCCAAGAGCATAAGGCTGAATATGAGCGAGCCAAGAAAGAGTTTGAAGATGGGGTAGAGGCCTTCATCAAAGAACTCTCGACCTTTGACCCGGAGATCTCTCATCTCACGCCGAAGGACTGCTGCTACCGTTTCTATCGTGATATCCGTTTCTCTCCCGATAAGTCACCCTACAAGCGCCACTTCGGAGCTTATATCTGTGCACACGGCAAGAAATCGCTGCGTGGAGGTTATTATCTCCATATCCAGCCAGGTCACTGTCTCCTCGCTATAGGTTCCTACTGGCTCCCGACGAATATCCTCACGGCGATGCGCAATGAGATCATGGGAAACATCGATGAATGGCGCCGCTGTGTGGAGGACGGAAAGTTCATCCATTACTTCGGTTATCCGAATGAGACCACGTGGGAGGGCGAGTTCCCGACAAGTGACAAAGGTTTTGGCATCAGTTGTCTGAAGAAAGCACCGAAAGACTTTCCGAAGGACTACGAGTTTCTCGATTATCTCAAGATGAAAGACTATTGTGCGTGGCACAGTGTCGATGACAAGTTCTTCGCGGATAAGGACTGGACCAAGAAAGCCGCAGACATCTGCAAGGTAGCGAAGCCCATGATGGACTTTGTGAACGGTGTCGTGGATGATTATGAATAAAATTTGTAACATTGTAACATTGTAACATCGTAACACGTAACATTAAGCACTTTACAATAAACAACTAATAATCCATTAATCTTCAAAGACATGAAACATTTTCTAAGAGACGTATTCGTGGTCATCGTCGGATTGGTGATCTTCAGTGCGGTAGCCGCATGCATCGGACTGATGGGCATCGTAGGAACGATGGCATCATCTGGTTCATCTGCAAGTGTACAGGATGGCAGTGTACTCGTACTTAACCTTCAGGGCACTCTACAAGAGCAGGGTTCTGATCCTACTCCACGAGACATGGTCCAAGGCAACACTGAGGGTACCCCCGGACTGACCGATATGCTTTCCGCTATCAAGAAAGCCAAGACGTCAGATAAGATAAAAGGTATCTATATCGAGTCGAACGGTATGGACATGGATATGTCTCAGGCTCAGGAACTGCGCGATGCCATCGTCGATTTCAAAAAGTCGGGAAAGTGGGTCATCGCCTATGGAAAACTTTATGGCACGCTTGCCTATTATATTGCTTCTGCAGCTGATAAGGTGTATCTGAATCCCGCAGGAATAGTTGAATGGGAAGGAAACGGTTACAGTTTACCCTTTGTCAAAGGCCTATACAAGAAGATTGGCATCAATGTCGTTCCTTTTAAGTGTGGTAAATATAAGAGTGCCACAGAAATATTTACAGAAGACAAAATGAGTGACCCGAGCCGTGCTCAGTCGCAACGATTTGTTGATTACCAATGGAATACGATCGTTGATGCTGTATCGAAAAGTCGCGGTATCAGCGTGAAAGATCTTAATAACTATGCTGACAACGTTGTCACATTAAGCATCCCGCCAACATTCGTAAAAAGTAAGTTTGTCGATGGACTGCTTTATTATGATGAGATAAAAGATGTCATCAAGAAAAAGCTCGGCATTGATAAAGACAAGGATATTCCTCAGGCAACTGTCGCAGACATGCAATCGATTGATGAGGATACAGAAGGCGATGAGGTCGCTGTCTATTACGCTTCCGGAGAAATAGTGGAGAAAGTTCCACCACAGAATGCATTCATGCAAGCAGAATATATCGTTGGCGATGATGTCTGCAAAGATCTGAACGATTTGGCCAAAGACGATAAGGTGAAGGCTGTTGTGCTTCGTGTCAACTCTCCTGGAGGAAATGCATTTACAGCTGAGCAGATCTGGCATGCTATAGAAATGTTGAAGAAAGCAGGAAAGCCTGTTGTAGTATCAATGAGCACCTACGCAGCTTCCGGAGGTTATTACATCAGTAGCGCTGCCAATTATATCTATGCTGAGCCAACTACGATCACAGGATCAATAGGTATCTTTGGAATAATTCAAGATGCAGAGGGCCTCGATCAGAAACTCGGTATTACTTACGACGGCGTAGGAACAAATAGAAACAGTAACTCTATTGTGCCATCTTATTCTGGACTTTGGTTAGCCCATCCATTGAACGCAGAGATGAGCGCAAAAATGCAGGCACATATCAATGAAGGCTATATGCTTTTCAAATCTCGCGTAGCTGCTGGACGTAAGCTGTCGATGGCTGCCGTGGAAGAGCGTGCGCAGGGCCATGTATTCGTAGGTGCTGATGCTTTGAAACTGAAGCTCGTCGATGGTCTCGGTGGACTTGATAAGGCTGTGGCGAAAGCTGCCCAGCTTGCTAAACTGAAGAAATATCATGCTCAGGACTATCCTGCTCCTAAGAGTTTCATCGATCAGATACTGGATCAGACAGACAAAGCAAAGGGTACCAAACTCGATGAGCAACTGCAGTCTATGCTTGGTGTCTACTATGCACCGTTCATGCTCCTAAAGAGCGCTGAGGCTATGGGACCTGTTCAAGCCCGTCTGCCTTATATCATAACGAAAAAGAAATAAAAATTGCCTATGGAGGGTGACCTGATAAAGATTCACGAGTGGCTCTTGCCTTTGAGCTGGCTCTATGGCGCAGGGGTACGCTTGCGCAACTGGCTGTTTAACGTAGGTCTGCTGCACCAGCAGACTTACGATATCCCTGTTATCTCAGTGGGAAACATCACGGTGGGAGGCACGGGAAAGACGCCACATGTAGAGTATCTCATACGCCTCTTGAAAAACGTTGCCAAGGTAGCGGTGCTTTCGAGAGGCTATAAGCGCAAGAGCCATGGTTATGTCTTGGCTGATACTGATTCAACGGTAGCGGATATCGGAGATGAACCGTTTCAAATGAAACAGAAGTTCAACGATATCTATGTGGCTGTAGATGCCAAGCGTCGGGAGGGTATAGACCGTCTGACGCACGACGAAGAGACCAAGAACGTGGATGTCATCCTCCTAGACGACGCTTTTCAGCATCGCTATGTGAAGCCGGGAATCAACATTCTGCTGGTCGACTATCACCGCCTCATCATCTATGACAAGCTTCTCCCCGCAGGCCGATTGCGTGAGCCGCTGTCGGGGAAGCGCAGAGCCGACTTTGTCATCATCACGAAGTGTCCGGCAGATCTGAAGCCGATGGACATCCGCGTACTGACAAAGGCCATGAACCTCTATCCTTATCAGGAACTGTTCTTCACGACGATGAAGTATGGCGACTGCTTCCCGCTCTATCCACGGCAAGGGGCAAAGCCTTTGCAAGAACTCAAAGGTTTGAATGTATTGTTACTCACCGGCATAGCTTCACCAGAGGAGATGCAGAACGACCTTCAGAATAAGTGCCGTTCTTTGCAGTCTCTGACGTTTGGTGACCACCACGCCTTCTCACAGAAAGATGTGGCGAACATCAATGAGACCTTTGCAAGCATGGAGTCGCCGAAGGTTATCATCACTACGGAGAAAGACTCTACACGACTGCTACAGACCGAAGGGTTGAGCGAGGAAGTGAAGAAAGCGCTTTATGTCCAGCCTATCGAGGTGAAGTTTATGCAGGATCAGGAAGAAGAACTATTCAATAATAAGATAATAAGCTATGTACGAAAAAATTCAAGAAACAGCATCCTGGCTAAAAGAAAGGATGCCCGCCCATCCCACGACAGCAATCATACTGGGAACAGGCCTGGGACAATTAGCTTCAGAGATAACTGACACCACTGAGTTTGCATACAAAGATATTCCTAACTTCCCCGTATCAACTGTTGAGGGTCATGCCGGAAAGCTGATCTTCGGAAAGCTTGGCGGCAAGGAGATCATGGCGATGGATGGCCGTTTCCACTTCTATGAAGGCTACACGATGAAGGAAGTGACGTTCCCAGAACGAGTGATGTATGAGTTGGGAATCAAGACACTCTTCGTCAGTAATGCGGCTGGTGGCATGGATCCTTCGTTCAAGATCGGAGACCTCATGGTGATCGATGACCACATCAATCTCTTCCCCGAGCATCCGTTGCGTGGCAAGAACTTCCCCACCGGCCCTCGCTTTCCGGATATGCATGAGGCTTACGACAAGGGACTGCGCGATCTCGCTGATAAGATAGGTCAGGAGAAAGGCATCGACTTGAAGCATGGCATCTACGTAGGTGTCCAAGGACCAACCTTTGAGACTCCAGCCGAGTATCGGATGTATCGTCTCTTGGGTGGTAGTGCAGTAGGAATGAGCACAGTGCCTGAGGTCATCGTGGCGCGCCACTGTGGCATGAAAGTCTTTGGCATCAGTGTCATCACAGATCTCGGAGGATTCGACAAGCCTGTGGAGGTGAGCCATGAAGAGGTACAGGAAGCTGCCAACGCCTCGCAGCCTCATATGGCCGAAATCTTCCGCGAGATGATCCGACGTTGCGATTAAGACGACTTGATTAAGGCGTTGCATTAAGAAAAGATAAATATGGAGATAAAAGAATTGGGTGAGTTCGGCTTGATCCGCCGACTCACGAAAGATATTAAGCCGAAGAACGCTTCAACATTGAAAGGGGTGGGGGATGACTGTACGGTTCTCTCTTATCCCGACAAGGAGGTGCTCGTTACAACTGACATGCTCATGGAGGGCGTTCACTTCGACCTCACCTACAACAGCATGGCTCAGCTAGGTTATAAGAGTGCGATGGTCAACCTCAGCGATGTATTCGCTATGAACGGCACCCCACGGCAGTTGCTCGTCAGCATTGCCTTGGGCAAGCGCTTCAAGGTAGAAGACCTCGATGACTTTTATGCTGGTCTGCATGAGGCCTGTGATAAGTGGAATGTGGACATCGTTGGTGGTGATACCTGCTCGTCATTAACAGGTCTCGCCATCAGCATCACATGTATCGGTGAGGCGGCGAAAGAAGATATTGTGTACCGCAATGGAGCCAATGAGACAGATCTCGTATGTGTCACCGGAGACTTAGGTGCCGCTTATATGGGTCTTCAGCTGTTGGAACGTGAGAAGACTGTCTATTACAAACAGATAGACGAACTGAATGCAAAGATAAGAAAAGCACAGAAGGAAGGCAACGATGCGCTCGTAAAGCACTTGCAACAGGAGGGCATGAAGATCATTGATTTCCAGCCAGATTTTGCAGGGCGTGAGTATCTCTTACAGCGGCAGTTGAGACCTGAGGCTCGCGGTGACATCATAGAACTGCTGCATGAGAACAACATCCATCCTACAGCTATGATGGATATCTCGGACGGTCTCTCTTCAGAGTTGCTGCATATCTGTCATCAGAGTCATTGCGGATGCCGCATCTACGAGAAGAATATTCCTATCGATTATCAGACGGCAGTCACTGCCGAGGAGTTCAACATGAACGTCACAACGTGTGCTATGAATGGCGGTGAGGATTACGAACTGCTCTTCACTTGTCCGATAGGAGACCATGACAAGCTCGATGCGCTAGAAAGTAAGGGTATCAAGCAGATAGGTTATATCACAAAGGAAGAATTAGGTTGCCGCCTCATCTCTCGTGGTGACGGCAAAGAGTTTGATATTACGGCACAAGGGTGGAACCCGCTGAAATAGAAGCCTCTTCCCCGGCCCCTCCCCCGTAGGGAGGGGATGAGGAAGAGCTTATCTCAGATCAATCACATCCGCCTTCGGGAAATCCTTGGCATTGAATGAGAACTTACTGTTAGGCTGATTCTTAGCTACAAAATTATTCACGTAGATCGTTGTCCAGTCGTTGCCTTGGCGCATACGAACGACAGAAGGCTTATAAGATTTACTAATCGTGATATAAGCCTCGGGAACACTACGTTTCTTGTTCTGAGCCACCATGTGCACCACATAGTTACCACCTTTCGTTGTCATAGAGAGGTTGTAGCCGTTCTTATACATCGAGATGAACGTATAAGGATTCATGCTCATACGCTTAGCCTCATTTGGAGTAGAGATGTTCACCTCATTCGTCATCTTGAGGTAACTCCACTGCGTCTTACCGTTGTACCAGATAATGGCTTTCTTTGTGCGTGCCTGAAACATGTTACCTTTGATAGCGATTGTACCAGTCTGTGTACCCGTCTTCTTCCCGGATACCGTGAAGTCGGCCTGGGCACCACCTTTCCGCCCAACCACTGCAGCGGTCTTGTTCAACACTTTCATTGCTTGCTGACTGTTCTGGGCAAAGACACCCATGCAGAACAACAGCAGCATGTTTAATAACAAAGTCTTTTTCATAAAAGTCTTTATTTAGTTATCCTATATTATGCACCATGTATTTTATGCACCATGAATCTTTGAAAGCAGCACATTAAGACTGTTCTCATCCTGAATCATCACATCACGAGGCTTAGAGCCCTGTGCCGGACCCACGATACCAGCCTTCTCAAGTTGATCCATCAGTCGACCTGCTCGGTTATATCCGATTGAGAAGCGGC
>Ga0256404_1012282_pt1 | contig 11173 bp, 18 predicted proteins | sample RumenRJG_01DNA_FD_185990 | JGI IMG/M metagenome (GOLD analysis project Ga0256404, IMG submission 185990) | Bovine rumen microbial communities from Lethbridge, Alberta, Canada - RJG_01 | ecosystem: Host-associated > Mammals > Digestive system > Stomach > Rumen | place: Canada: Alberta | collected...
CTTTTGCAATACATTCTTTTGCTTTAGCTTCTTGAGCATTTGCTGCTTTAATTGCTGCAGTCATCTGGTCTTCAGCATCTTTATCTGCTTGGTCAGCAGCTGCGCCTGAACCGCCACTTGCTCCAACGCTGTCTTCTTCGTTGTCTTTGTTGTTGTCATCTTCATTATCGCCATCACTTTTAAGCAATGCATCTTTGAGTTTATTAAACTCTGGATTAGATGATTCAAACTCTTCTAATGTTTCATCTTCTGTATCACATCCTGGGTTAAACATTTCAGGTGGAAGTCCAACACCGTCAGGAACTTTTGAATATGGAAAAGTACCTTGAATGATCACACTAGGAATCATTCCATCAATTTCATTTAATAAGAAGTCTATTTTGTCATCAAAATTATTTTTTGGTAAAAACAAATTATCACCAAGGTCTCCACCTAAAGCAGATTGAACTTTAAGTTGACTTAATGGTATGTCATTTGAAGGCGATGCTCCGCCGTTAATTCCTGATGTTTTTGTCAAGAAGTTGTCATTATCAACAACTTCAGGTCTTTTGAACTTTGGAAGATTGGCAGCTTCTTTCTGAAGAGCTTTAATTCTTTGCTCGATAGTGTCAATGATTGCTGCTTGTTCTTCTTCCCATTCTTCTTCACCAGACTTTCTAATCTCTCGTTTTGGATTTAAGTCAGCATCTCCCCATTCATAATCAGAGCCGAGATATTGGTCATAAACTTTCTTTAAGAACTCATCATTATTTTCTGCCATAATAAATTAGTCATTAAGCATCAAAGTCGGAGTATCTCATCTTCATACAACTTTTCAGCAACTGAAACAATTGGTCTTGAATCCAATCCTCAGGATATGTAATTCCGATTTCTTTCCAATACTGATGCGTATCAAACAAATTTTCATTTGAAAGTTGATTATAAGCATCACAAAGATTATTACGAAAAATACCAATAATATGAGGCATGCGATCTCTTACATAAAGTTGAACTTCTTCTTTACATTTGCCAATGTTGTTGCTTACAAGCATTTGGTACAGTTCAATTTGAAGACTACAAAGCAATGAGTCAACTGCACTTTCAACAAGGTTAGTAAACACACGAGTTTTTGGGTTGTTCTTGTATGTCTTTACTTCTTCTACAAGATAATATGAATCACCACCAGCAGATTCAGAAAGATTCTCTCTTCCTGTCACTTTACGGGTTTCTTTTTCAATTCCTAATGAGTCAACCATAGCATCTTCAAGAATTGAATAAATTAAACGATTAAATATTGGACGAAGAGACTGTAAGAATGGTGCAACTAATGAAAATTGTCTTGATATGACATAACGAGTTCTTTCCTCAACCTGACGCTTTGCTTCCATCAGTTCTTTTGCATTAACACCAGTGTCACCTTTTACTGATTCTGCTTTTGAAAAGTCAACTTGAAAGTCACCAAGCTTCAAACTTTTCGCGTTTTTGAAAAGCAAATATCCTAATGAAAGAATTAAACAAATTATGCTTATTATTAAAATCACAAAAAGAACAGGATGCGCACTGAACAAAGTCAGTAATCCTGTTCCTGAAACTACTTCTGTGTCCATAACAAATTAGTTATAGGCGACTTGCATCAAATACAATTTTATGGGCAGTATCTGCTGTTGTTTCAACAACATACATCTTGTTGATTGTTTTCTTATTTTTGTCATCACCAACAAATGCGCCACGCATATCTGCACTGATCTTGAATTCTTTATCAAAAACATCAGCGGGATTTGGCTTAATCATATTTGTCTGTTTCTTACCGATTGTTGCCTTTGCAACAACCTGAAGACCGATGCGTTTTGCATAGAATGTTTTCTTCTGAAGAGAAGAAACCACGAAAAAGTTCACATAATTGCCTGCAGAAGTTTTAACATCTGCAGCAAGGATTGTACCTACTTCCATTTCTCTCCTCCTTAGTATGCTTTGTACTGATAAGAACCAGCAGGGCGGCGATGCCAGCGGCGAGCAGCCTGAGCTTTGCACTGTTCACAGTATGCTTCATATTCAGCGCGAGCTCGAGGAAGATAAACATTGTTGATAACTTTTGCGTGAGCTTTCTGAAGTTCGATAAATGCATCTTCTGTTTCGCGCTTTGCTGCTTCACGAATTGCTTCAACATCAAAGTCATTCTTTGCAAGAACGCCTTCAACCACTTCTACCTGACGGTTTGAAAGATAGCCTTTATCCTTGTACTGTTCAATGATTGAAGGTATGAAGTCATTTAAGAACCTGTTTTTTGGGTTTTTTGCAAGGATTTCGTCCTTTGCAGAAGCAAGAGCTTCAACCATTAAAAGTGCCTTGAAGCGGTAAGGATTTTCATCACGAGGACAAGCCTCAGAGAAAGCAAAAAGACGAGTTGCGTCCTTAAAAAGTTTGTCCTGAAGTTCTTGTCCTGTAAGTGCCATAGTATCCTCCTTGGCGGTTATTGTTCGTGATTTACAAAAATAATATAAAAGACACTCGTGCAAAGTTCAATTTTGCACTAAATAATATGAAAAAATATCGAAAGAAAATCATCAGTCCAGATGAAATTGACGAAATGATTGATGAACAAGTAGATGACGCCTGCCGTTTGAAACATCTTGAACCTGTGTTGACTTGTAGTGGAAAAATGTATCATCAGCAAGGCCATAAAGGTATGGCACACGGTGTTAAGTATGACTCTCAATGGGAATACGCGTATTCGCTCTATATGACCGAGAAAGAAGGAAAGATTGTTGAGAGAAATACTTCTGAAAGTATTGAATACATCGATGACTCTGGAAAGATTGCAAAGTTTTACCCAGACTTTATCGTATCTGGGCAATATGTTGAAGTCAAAGGTTGGTTAAGACCGAAAGACAGATGCAAAATGGACCAATGTTGGCAAGTGCAGTTTGTCTTTGGCGATGAAATTAAGCCAATGATTGCTTGGTTAAATCAGCATCACAAGAATTGGCGAGACGAGTACATTCAGACATTGTAACAACAAGAGGCTTGCTGTAATTAGGAAAGAACTTGCTCAAGTCAACACCATAGCCTGAATGAGGCGGGTCAAAGTTGTCATCTTTTGCAATAAACTCAACAGGAACGCCAAAGTTTTTCTTTTCAAGAACTCTTGTTGTTTCTTTGATAATGAAAGAGTCTTTCAAAACATTATAATCACTTGCAAGTTTATTTAAGATGTCTGAACAAACAACATACCAATGCTTTTCAATAAAGTAATCCCAATCAACTTTTTTCCAAGTAAACAATTCAGATTTAATTCTTATTTCTTCAAGAAGTTCTGTGACATAATCAACTTCTTCTTGGTCAAAGTCATAAGGCTCTTTAAAGAACAAACATATAATGCCGAACATTGAAAAATTCTCAACAGAGCCCTGTGCAGTTACATCAATGAATAAAGGCTTTGTAACGCCTGCTTTTGCACAGCGAATCATATCATCTTCGAAAGCAATAGCTCTTGCATTTTCATCGAGACCATTAAAATAAAAATTGATAAACCACTTGAAGATAGGATTAAACTGTTCAGGATTTGCAATAAGCCACATCGCAAACTCATCAGTGTTTGTGGCCTGTTCTTGAGCTTCTTCTGGTGTTCGATAATTTTTAAGGAATAAGTTTTTGAAATAAGGATCAGGTCCTTTATTAAAAGCCATTTATAGCCTCCACTTTATGTGCTTTATCAACTTTGTTATTTACATATAAGTAATTTACAAGTTTTGCTGCAATGTCTTCAGATACACTTTTTGCACCAGCTCTATCTGTTACCCAAAAGCAAAAATCTGCCTGCTCGACATCATAGCAGGCAAAATAGGAATCTTGTTTTGTTTCTTTGTTATGTTTCTTGACTATCATTTACAATTAGTCTTTGTAATACTTTGAAATGTGGTCATTGATGTAAGCTTCGATTCCTGCGTGTTCTGCTTCTTTGATAAATGTTGTAATGAATGCAATTTGACAACCTACAGAGAAAATAATTACGCTTCTTTCAGAATCTTCTGTATCAGGAAAGATTGCAAGATAATCATCTTCATTGTCATCACGCTCGTAATAAACTTCACCAAGGCTTTCAACCATTTTGTCATCGTAATGAAATCCATTTAATTTCAAGTCTTTCATATTTTGATACCTCGCAATATCTATATTAACTACTAATTGTTGATATGAGGTGGAAATGTGCAAATTAACATTACTAAGAAAACTTTCATTGGTATTGGCATTGTTCTTCTTATGTGCATTGCCAGTTTTCTCGCAGGACGCTTTATCAGATTTGGAGGAGTTTCAGGAACTAGCCAAGAACTTGTCGACGGAATCATTCTCACAGGAGATGAAGCAAGTAGAGTATTGGACAAACTTGGTATTGCAAGATCTTCAGGAAAATCCGCAAAAGATCTTGGATATGAAGTCGGTAGAGGAATTGAACGATTGTGCCAAAGTGATGAAGTCCAAAGACTTTTTATCGATGACATTCGAAGAGAAATTGAAACTACAACAGAAAATGCAAAAGTTATCAATGAATCTTTCACAGATGTATCTGACGCAAGCGATTATGGATGGGACATTATACTTGACGAAGCTAGAGCACTACAACGAATTGCTGAACGCACACGAGCGTTTGACGAAGATTCTGTTAAAAATGAATCAAAGTCTGAATGAAGACTTAGGTATCGTTAATGAGCAACTTGGTAGTGCACTTTCAGATGTTGAAAGTATAAAACAAAGACTTGCGATTTGTCAGCTGTTGGCAGAAAAACAAGCTGAGGAAATCGAAGCTTTCACAAAAATGAAAAAACGTTTAAGAACACTTTCTTACATTGAAATCGCAGTTGGCGTACCTTGTCTTGTTATAGGATGTCTACCAATTTGGACTGATGAACAGCAAAACATTAAAAATCTGTTCTTAGGAGTTGGCGGAACTGCAACTGCTGCAGGTGGTTTTACATTTGCATTTACAATTACATTTTAGGAGATAAAAAATGTTGAATAAAGAATTATGGTTGAAGCGCATTAGAAATTGGGTTGGTTTTCTTGGAATGATCTTGCCTTGGATTTCTTTAATTGGCGCGGTTATCGTTAGCATTGCAACAGGTGTACCTGCTGCATTTTGGTCAACACTTTCAATTTCAGCAACATATTACATATGTCCTGCTCTGACAGGCATTCTTACTGCTGCTTCGATTGTTCTTATGTGTTATGATGGCTATGATTGGCGTGATAATCTTATTACAACAGTCAGTGGTGTATTTGGAATTATGATTGTTCTTTTCCCTTGTGCTTGTACAGTTGCAGGAGCAACAGTAGGATTCTTCCAACTTCCTGTAGCAATTTCAAACATCATACATTGTATTTCTGCTTGTACATTCTTTATATTACTTTCAATTAACAGTTTATTCTTGTTTACACTTGGTGAGAAAGAATCTACAAAACAGAAAAAGATAAGAAATATTGTTTATCGAGTTTGTGGAATTGGAATGCTTTGCGCTTTAACACTAATGATTCTTCCTGTAAGCTTCTTTGCAAAAACATTTATAGTTGAAGCCATTGCGTTGACATTCTTCGGTATAAGTTGGTTGGTCAAAGGACAAGCATTAGGTATATTAAAAGATAAATAAAATAAAAGGCGAGCAATTAAGCTCGCCTTAATTTTTGGAGAAAGGCGACGGCACCACAACACTTCACCCACTTTATGCTGATCTTATGGGTTAACAGCTTCCTTTCTCTTAGTCTCTCACTATGCATTATTATTACACAGTTAGTAATTTTATATTAACAACTTTTTACTTATAAAACGTTTCTTAAGTAATAACTTCATACAAATTAGTTTTATGGCTCATCAGGATGTCTGATGTAAAAGTCTGTCTCACTAAAGAGTTCTCTGCATTCACTAGGTCTTTCTTTATCATTGACTGCATATCCGAAACAACAACAAGGAACTCTTTCGTTATTTGGTCCCTTAGGAGGCGCAACACGATATTTACAAAGTCGGCATCCTTTAGGACTAGATTCTTTCTTCTTAGCCATTTATTTCCTCAAACTTCAAATCTTTTTGATATGTATAGCATAACTGTTGTTTCCACAACTCGAATGCTTCTTTTTGCTCAAGTCCTGGGAACACTGTTTCAAAAAAGAAAACAGTTCCACCATCTGCAAAGTCAATGTACTTCACAGGAACATCACAGTTTGCAAGACGCCAATAAACTTTATCATTGATTTCTTCTGCCCCGTAAGTATAATAAATTGTCTTTGCATTTGGATATCTTCTATGAAACTCATCAAACTTCGATATAAGCCAATGTAAACACTTTGCATTAGTATTCATTCTTATGCCTTTATGTGGGTAATCATCGAACACTTGAATGTTTGACTTATTTTTAAGTTCTTCAGGACGAATGTTATATAAGTCGTAGTAGTAACGAACCCATTCGTTTCTTTTAGAAGTGTACATAAAAGTACCGTTGTTGATGTAAGGCTTATCAGTTAATCTAGCATCTGCGAAAACAGTATTCTTATGTTTGATTATTTCTTTAATGTCAGGAAAGAAAACATCTCCATCAACGGTCAAGCAGTCTTCTTTACAGTCCATTGCCATTTTCATTCTGATTTGGTCAAGTTTTAGCGGATATGTTTCTGCAATCATAGAATGATTGCATTCTTTAATAGGTAGGTCTTTTTCTTGGAAAGTTTTTATTTCAACATTAGGCAACTGCTTTTTCAAGTTATCCAAGCAAAACTTTGCAACTGGATTTTTGAAAAAGCGTCCATCAAAATCATATGTATAAACAACCATAAAATTATATTAACTTAAATGTTATTTAACATACATTCTGAGCCTTGAATGATTCCCCACTGGTCACCCCACTGCTCAACAGCTTTAACTTTGTCTTTGTATGCGGGAGTTGTTCTTAAGCACTCATCACACTGAATGTACTTTTTGAAACATTTCTGTTTCTCATCCCACATCCTGCGGACAAATGCAGTCGGCTTTTGATATGCCTCTGCACAGTCTGGACAATAGAAACCATAAAGGTTGTCAAATATGCAGGAGTTTCTTATAAGTGATTTGATCTTATTCAGCATATTGCATCCTTATGTTGTGTGCTCTTTCTTTACAAGAAGCGCAAGTTTCTTTCGAGAAGTCGAACTCTTCTTTTCTTTCAATCTTCCCTCTCATTTCATCAAGAACAAAAGCTGTGTAGTAGAAGTCTTCAATGAAGTCACCGAAATACTTTTCAGTTGCAGCTTTTGCTCCATACTTGGAGATAATGCGGTCTGCTTTACGCGGCGATATTTTGACAAGTTTATCATAAGCGCTTCCTAAAAGCTCTTGTCCCATTGTCAGCACTGCTATAATTTCAATGGCAGCAAGGCCAGAAATCTGTCGTTCTTTCACTTCTTCAGTGTCTTTCAAATAAGAAGCGAAGTCTTTCATATGTTTGTTGACTCTGTCAAATGAAGCTTCCATATCAAGAATCCATTTTGCACCAGGATGCTTACGGAAATATGCTTCCTTTATTTCTTTAGGACAATCATCACTTGAAATGTTGTACTGAACCTTTTTAATCTTAATGTGGATAGTTACCCAGAAAAGTGTTGCAAAGACAAAAAACCAAGCGGCTACTGCGAAATTTATCATTTTTTACTCCTATTGATTATATTAACAGGCCGAAGCCCATTTCAATTAGAACTTGAGGCTCCAAACAGTTGTACGATAAATCTTTCCTGAAGATGTTTCAACAGAGAAGGCGTATTTTGGAGAACGAGAATTGAAATCCTTGATCTTGCAGCGACCGAGGCCAGAAACTTCAACATAAGTTCCAAGAACCTTTTCAGGAGCCTTGATACCATTCTTTGTGATGAACCACTTTGCACGATTTTCCATTACTGGGTCAACTTTGCGTTCACCGTTTGCATCAAGTGCCTTTGTTGTTACCTTCCAATCAAGGCTTGCGTCAGTATATGTAAGACGGCAGTTGATCTTTTCAAGATTGTGCTTGCGGCAGAACTCTTCTACCATCTGTCCGAATTCTTCGTTCAATGAGCGTGCTGTTTCTCTAGTCATAAGTTACTCCTTAATTTGTTTTTACAAAAATAATATAAAAGAAGATTCCAAAAAGTTCAAAAAATAATAAATAAATCCCTTTTTTTTTCATATTTTATTATTGTCCAATATAGCTAAAAAAGTCTATAACATACTGTTATATTCATAATTATAAACTTTATGTTAATATTGATATATGAAGAACTTTGAAAAAATGAAAACGGACTTGAAACAGGTATGACAATGAAGCCTAGTAAACAAATATTTTGTAAAGATGGGAAAAACTTCCCTACAGGATTTTTAGCTATGACTATTGAATACATTTTCAATGCAGGATATGAACAATGCTTGAAAGATTTAAAAGATTTTCAACAGTCAAGAGCTGCTGAAGAAAATGGCGGCTAATAAGTTAATATAGAAATAAGTTCAATTTTATGGACATAATTTATATATAGAGGTATTGAAATGAAATTTACACTTTCAAAGAATGAGCTTTCAAAGCTCAGTACACTTGTAAAAACATCTCAGACAGTTTCTGATGTTTCTATCAAAGCTTCACATTATATGTTTAAGCTTGCCGATAAACTTTACGCTTCAATTTATGGAAGCGGAAATGTTGTTGACTTCTCAGTTGAAGTTACTGATGTTGAACTTTCAGGAAACGGCTATTTCAATGTTGATGTAACACAGCTTATTCAGGCTTTTGAAAAAGTTTATATGGCTTCTGGAGCAGATGTTGCAACTGCAGATGTTCAGGCAAACAAGATTATCGTATCAAATGGTAAGTCACGCATCTCTGTAAACTTATTTGACTTGCTAGATGAAGCAGACTTCACCGAAGCATTTGCTGCTCTTCCTTCAAAGAAAACTGAAAAGTTTGCCGCAAACACAGTTGCTGCAACAATTACACCTGATGTTGTTTCATTTATGGAAACAGTAGGTAAGTTCATCAATATGGTTGGTAATGACCGTGTTTCAGGCTTGTCATTAAAGGACAACAAAATCCTTTATTGTGACCAGGCATTCTCAATCATTGACAAGACTGTCCCAGATCAGTTGACAAATGGAGAAAAAGTTTACATTCCACAGAATACATTTGCATTGCTCTCTGCAATTTCAAAACTTGCAGGTACTTACAATGTAACATACTCTGAAGACGGTCAGTATATGTTGATTGAAGTTCCACAGATTGGATTTAATGCAATCATCACTGTTCCTGAAACACTTTGTGAATACCCTGAGGAAGAAGTTCTCAAGCAGATTTGTCCTGATGAAACAAATATGGTTGAGTTTGATGTTGACATCCCAACATTACTTACAAAGATGAATATGTTCGATGGCGTTTTCCCATCATCACAGTGGAGATGGAAGACAATCGAGTTTTACAACAAAAATGAAGATGGCGAAAAGTCAATGAATATGCGTTACAGCAATATGTGCGCTGAAGTTGATACTGACTTGCCTGTTATGAACTTGAACGAAGTAGGAACAATTCCTGAGTTCAGTTTCCGCCTTGCTTCAATTTTGGTTTATGATTACCTCAACAAACTTGTTGGTGGTGCAAGAACCGCTCACGTGAAAGTATCACCTCTTGAAGCAGATCAGCCAAACGGCGTAGGTGTAATCTTCGACGTTGACAACTTCCGTCTCGTAACATCAAAAATGGTTAATGAAGATAGCATCTAATCTATCATTTTAATACCTTTAGGGCGTGGTCTTCGTGATCACGCCTTTTTATGTTAATATAAAACTATGGTTGATTTTGATATAAAGCACTATTTAACTGATGATATTGAAACTGAAAAAGATCCTCACCGCTTTGACAACTTTTATGGTGATGTAGAGAGTAAGCCCGATACGGAAAAGTTGTTATTTTCACTACAGCACAAATATTTGAATGAAGGACGCTCTCAGGAAGTATGGGCGAAAATGTTTGAAATATGTTGGTCGTATATGCAGTCTTTAATTAAGAAAAGACAGACAGGTGGTAAGTTTATCGAAAAAGAAGAGCTTGACGATAAAACTACTTCTGCAACACTTGCATTTATGTCGCAATATTTAACAAAGCCTGAGTTTGAAGTCGGCGCTTCATTCGCTGGTATGATGGGATGGAAAATCGTTGAGGTTATGTACAAACCATCTGCTGACGATAAAGCTGTTTCGATGTCATTAGAGATTGATGATGATGGAAAGAACACACTTGGGGATTTGATTGCTGCTGAAGAAGTTGGCAGTTGGAAGCCACCTGAAGATGATGTATGTCGAGTGGACCCAATTGATGTTATCAATGAAGTACTTAAGGAGCTCGATGAAGTTATTGATGATTTCTATTTAAGAACTGTTGTAAGAGGTTATTTAACTCTTTGTCTTAAACATCCGAAAAATCGACATTCAAAACGAATGTTCTTAAATCGTTGGGCAACAGATCAGAAATCTGAAAAGTTGATTGAATACACAATGCTGACAATTCATAACAGATTAAAAGAAGCAAACAACAGTTAATCATACGAGGCAGCTTATCAGGCTGCCTTTTTTTACTAATTGAATATGATTAGCAATGTCGATTATTTGTTAAGCCTCGTTGGCAAGAACAATGCAGAGATACGCGATACTTGGGTTCTTACAGGTACAACTATTGTATCAAAGCAAACAAGAAGATACATAAAAGACTCAATCTTTCAGGTTTCTTGCACCCCTGGCACTCCACTCAATGGAGCAATCCTTTACTGTAAAGCAGATTATTCCGTAGGCGACTTATGGCCTTTAATTGACTGGGACTCTTATAGCATACAAGATATTTCAGGACTTATTGGTTCATATCAAGGAGTTGAAACACCTTTCTTTCAGGTACTTTTAACAAAAGAGCAACTTGATGAAGTTGAAGATATTCCTGTGAATGAAGATCTTGAGCTGTATAGTGGTTCTCAAGAATGTGGCGGTGTTGTTATTGATGATGAGCAACTTTGCATTATTCTTGGTGAACTTGGTGTTCCTTTCCTTCGCGTTGATGAATTAGAACTTACAGGAAATGCTATTCGTCAGTACTGCATTAAGCCTGCAATGGACTATTACTTTGGATATTTCCCAATCATAAAAGAAGAATCAGTTGGTAATATAAGTGCAGGC
>Ga0256404_1012284_pt1 | contig 11173 bp, 9 predicted proteins | sample RumenRJG_01DNA_FD_185990 | JGI IMG/M metagenome (GOLD analysis project Ga0256404, IMG submission 185990) | Bovine rumen microbial communities from Lethbridge, Alberta, Canada - RJG_01 | ecosystem: Host-associated > Mammals > Digestive system > Stomach > Rumen | place: Canada: Alberta | collected...
CTTTCCGGTGCCGCAGCCTGAGTCGAGCAGAACGAAATCTGCATCAGAGTTGTTGGCAGCCTCTATGTCCTCGGGACCTTCTATCCTGAACGCCTGAATTATAGGCGCAGTTGTAAGACCGCGGAGATCAGCGATATAGCCGTTGTTCTCCGAGCCGTGGAGCTGTATGATGTCGATAATGCCGTACTGAATGAGGTCGGCAGCATAATCGGGAGCGTCGTCCTTGAATACTCCCACGGAGATTATGTTGGGACTGAGCCTCTGTCTCAGCAGGGCAGCGGTTTTGGGTGATACGAAGCGTTTGCTTTCCTTAACGAAAACAAATCCGATAAATTCGGGCTTTATTCTGTTAGCGTAATCAATATCGCACTCCGTCCGGAGGCCGCACATTTTTATCTTTGTCATAGTTACCTCTCAGTTCCGCAAGCATAGCTTGCTTGTCGTCAGCTTTCATAAGCGCTTCACCGATCAGAACGGCATCGGCGCCGATCTGTCTCAGCATTCTTGTGTCATCTGCGTTGCGGACTCCGCTTTCCGAAACGAAGATGATGTTTTCGGGAACGAGTTCCCTCATACGTCTGCTGTTTCCGGTATCAACTGAGAAATTAGTGAGGTCGCGGTTGTTCACGCCTATGATACGCGCTCCGGAGCTTATCGCATCTGCTATTTCTTTCTCGTTGTGAGTCTCCACGAGGGCGGAGAGTCCGAGCTTGTCGCAGATATTGATGTAAGCCTTGACCTGTTCCGGAGGGAGTATCGAGCATATCAGCAGAACAGCCTTTGCGCCGAGGAGCTTTGCCTCGTAGATCATATACTCGTCTACGGTAAAGTCCTTGCGTATGCAGGGAATGCTTACGGAAGAAGCTATCTCCTGCAAATATCTGTCACTGCCGAGGAACCACTTTGGCTCAGTGAGGACTGATATGCAGTCTGCACCGGCTTTTTCGTAATCCTTAGCGATCTCGAGGTAGGGGAAGTATTCGGCGATCACTCCTTTGGAGGGAGAGGCTTTTTTGCATTCGCAGATAAACGAGAGTCCATCCTTTTTCAGAGCTTTTTCAAATTCAAAGCTGCCAGCCGGCAATTCAAGAGCACGGCTTTTTACTTCGTCTGCGGATACTGTTTTCTTAGCCTCAGCCACACGTTCAGCAGCGTGTGCTGCGAGTTGTTCGAGGATGTTCATACTTCACCTCAGCTGTTGGAAACAGTTATTAACTTTTCGAGGACTTCCAGAGCCTTTCCGGAATCTATAAGCTCAGCCGCGAGCTTAACGCCCTCTTCCATTGAGTCTGCTTTGCCGCCGATGTAGAGAGATGCACCTGCATTCAGCAGTACGGTGTTTCTCTTGTGGCCCTTGATCTCTCCTGAGAGGATACCTCTGGTCACAGCGGCGTTTTCCTGCGGTGAACCGCCTGTGAGGTCTTCCTTGGTGCAGCGCTCGAAGCCGAACTGTTCAGGAGTGATCTCGTAATTCTTCATCCAGCCGTCCTTGTACTCGCATACAGCGGTCGGAGCGGAGAGTGAGATCTCATCGAGCTTATCTGTACCGAAAACTACCATTCCGCGCTTTGAACCCAGCTTCATCAGAACCTCCGCTACGGGCTCAAGGAGGACTCTGTCGTATACACCGAGGAGGTGATACTTGGGGTTTGAGGGATTGGTGAGCGGTCCGAGGATATTGAATACAGTACGGAAACCGAGCTCCTTGCGGATAGGTCCGACGTATTTCATCGAGGTGTGGTACTTCTGCGCGAAGAAGAAGCAGAAGCCAACTTCTTCGAGGAGTTTGCGGCATTTATCGGGATCAAGGTCGATGTTTACGCCGAGAGCCTCGAGACAGTCAGCAGTACCGGACTTTGAGGAAGCAGCACGGTTGCCGTGCTTAGCTACCTTGATGCCGGAAGCTGCGATGACCATTGCAGAAGTTGTTGAGATGTTGAAGCTGTTTGAGTTGTCGCCGCCGGTTCCGACGATCTCGAAGAGGTCGAGGTCGTTCTCGAACTTGAGAGCGGCATCGCGCATTGCAGCGGCACAGCCTGTTATCTCGTCTATTGTTTCAGCCTTGGTGCTCTTAGTGGAAAGAGCTGAGAGGAAGGCTGCGTTCTGTGTGGAAGTTGTCTGTCCTGACATAATTTCCGAAATAACGGCATAAGCCTCATCGTAAGTCAGGTCTTCTTTGTTTACTACCTTGACGATCGCTTCTTTTATCATAAAATTACCTCCAAATCATTCAGCTGTCCGATCTTGATACAGAGCTTCACGCGCTGTTCTGCCGGAACAGTCTGCGTTTACTTTATATCAATGAAATTCTTTAGCATTATCCTGCCGTCGGGAGTCATAATCGACTCCGGGTGGAACTGTACGCCGTAGATTGGGTAGTCCCTGTGCTGAACAGCCATTATCTCGCCGTCATCGGCAATAGCTGTAACTTCAAAGCAGTCCGGGATAGTAGCGGCGTCAGCGGCGAGGGAGTGATATCTTGCTACGGGAGCACCTTCGTCGATACCCTTGAAGATCGGGCTGTTTCCCTGAAAGCTGATAACGGACTGCTTGCCGTGCATCAGCTTTTTCGCGTAGGTCACGGTCGCACCGTAAGCGGCGCATATCGCCTGATGACCGAGGCAAACGCCGAGAGTCGGTATCTTGCGGCAGACTGTTGAAGCTGCCTCGATGATGATACCTGCGTCCTCGGGACGTCCGGGACCGGGGGAAAGGATAATGTGGTCAGGGGCGAGAGCTTCGATCTCCTGAACGGTCATCTCGTCGTTGCGGATGACCTTGATATCGGGGCATATCTCGCCGATGAGCTGATAGAGGTTATATGAAAAACTGTCGTAATTATCTATAAGTAAAATCATACGTCTGCCTCCTCTGCCGCTTTGAGTGCGTTGATAACGGCTGCTGCCTTGTTTATGCACTCCTGATACTCTTTTTCGGGAACTGAGTCGGCAACGATACCGGCGCCGCTTCTTACGAAGACCTTGCCGTTCTTCTTGTAAGCGATGCGTATTGCGATACAGGTATCGAGGTTGCCGGAGAAGTCGATGTAGCCGATAGCACCGCCGTAGATACCGCGCTTGTTGTTCTCGAGCTCAGCAATGAGCTGGCAGGCGCGTATTTTCGGGGCACCGGAAAGAGTACCGGCTGGGAGGACAGCGCTTACAGCGTCGAGACTGTCAAATTCGTCCCTGATCTCGCCGCGGACGGTCGAGCCGATGTGCATAACGTGGGAATAGCGCTCGATGCTGTGGAGCTTCTCGACCTGAACAGAACCGAATTTGCTTATCTTGCCGAGATCGTTTCTGCCGAGGTCAACGAGCATATTGTGCTCTGCGAGTTCCTTTTCGTCAGCGAGCAGACCGGCTTCGAGCTCCTTGTCCTCGGCATCGGTCTTGCCGCGCGGACGTGTACCTGCGAGAGGGAAGGTGTGGAGGACGCCGTCTTCGAGTTTAACGAGGGTTTCCGGAGAAGCGCCTGCTATCTCGACGTCTGTTCCCGAGAAGTAGAACATATAGGGAGAGGGGTTGATAGTCCTGAGGACTCTGTAAGTGTTGAGGAGACTGCCTTCAAATCCTGCACTGAGGCGGTTTGAGAGCACTATCTGGAAAATATCTCCCTCGTGGATATGGTGCTTGGCTTTCTCGACCATATCGCAGTACTGCTCCTTGCTGAACAGAGGTGTCACCTCAGATGTGAGGTGACCGGCAGGCTCTTTGCGGCGTTCACCGCTGCGGAGGAGCTCAGCCATCTGCATAAGCTCCATTTTAGCCTTGTTGTAGCCTGTTTCCGGATCGGAGAGAGACATATTTGCGATGAGGATTATCTTCTGTCTGAAGTTATCGAAAGCGATGACCTTGTCGAAGAGCATAAGGTCAACGTCCTTGAAGTTCTCTGAATCCTCGGTGTCTATCCTGAGCGACGGCTCGGAGTAGGCGAGGAAGTCGTATGAGAAGTAGCCCGCGAGACCTCCTGTGAAAGAGGGAAGGTAGTCGAATTTGGGGCTTCTGTACTTTGAAAGTATCTGTCTTATCTGGACGCTGGGATCGTCCGAAGTCATTCTGATGTCACCGATAGTCAGGTCGCTGCCGGAAGCAGTGATCTGGAGCTTCGGATCGAAGCCGAGGAAGGTATAGCGTCCCCATTTTTCTTTTTCGGCAACAGATTCCAGCATATAGCAATGATTGGAGACTGTCTTGAGAGTCATCATTGCCTCAATAGGTGTGCAGATGTCGGAGAGTATCTCGCAGCTGACGGGAAGAATATCATATTTTCCGCTGGCAGCTATCTCCTGTACCTTGGTGTAGTCGGGTAAAAAATTCATAAAGCACCTCCGTAGACTTTCTGCCAGATACAAAAAAGTCCCTGACAGAATGAAACGATTCTGTCAAGGACGAATAATCACTATCCGCGGTACCACCTTGATTCACGGTATTCCGTGCACTTAGCAGGATACTATCATATCCCTGATGATTAACGCACATCCTGACGTTGCAGAATACTCCGGATCGTGAACCAACAAACTGACAGAACGTTCAGACTGCCTTTGTGCATAGCGCTTGATGCCACACCCGTTTGACTGCACCCTCGGCGGTCCATTTGATGATCTGTGTTTCACCTGACTCTCAGCAACGCAGGCTCTCTGTGGAGGCATAACCATCTTTATCTCCGCTTCAACGGTTTCTTTGGTAGTATTATAACACTCTGTACATCATTTGTCAATAGCTTTTTGAAAAAAATATGTATTAATCAAAAAAAGCTCTGTTGGAAAGATCGTATTAATAATAGGAGAAAGTATTTGTGCTTACTGTTCGAAGGAGAGCTTCCAGTAGTATTTCCGTGCGGACTGCGGAAAGTCATCCATAACGCCGTGCTCGGGATCGTAGAAGGTTCCGGAGCAGTAAAGCGACCAGTGCCAGCAGCGCGGAGTTTCAAGGCTGAGGAGACAGAGCTCCGGGAGCTGTGATTTGTCCGTGACCTGTATGCGCTCATCGGATATGGAGACTCCGTGCGAGCGGAAGAAGTCCTTCATTTCACGGAGAGTAGTTTCGCGGTGATTATCCAGCTCGTCCGCGACATCTTCAACAGGCATACCGAGTACCATCGCCAGCACTGCCTGACCGCACTGGAGATCAGTCGGCTCGTGAACGTAGACTATCTCTTTCATATCATATTCCTTTCCTGCAAGTATTATTACGGCAATATTATACACGGAAAGGGCAGCCGTGTCAATATCCGGAACGACCGGATAAGCTGACAAAGGACTGGAAAACTCAAAAAATGTCAAGAAATTACTATAAAAGTATTGATAATGGTATGAATTCGGAGAGATAGGTGGTATAATACAAATAACAATTAAGGCACATACTAATAACATACTCAACCAATTCAAATCACCAGACCATAATATTACACAGGGAGGGATATTTTTATGAGATACAAAAGAGTTTTAGCAGCTGCTTCAGCTATGGCTATGCTCACCAGCTGCGGTTCAAAATCAAGTTCTTCATCTGAAAAGGCTTCGACCACTGCTGCGACCGAGGCTGTTACGACGGCTGCTGATGAGACAGCTGCTGCTACAACTGCTGCTACCACTGTTACAACTTTACCACCAACCACCGAAGCTGCCACAACAACTACTGAAGATGTGCCGCCTGCTTACAAGCAGGATCCTGAAACACCGGCTCTTGAGGGCTATAACCTCCTCTGGAGCGATGAGTTCAGCGGAAAGCAGCTCGATACTACGCTGTGGAACCGCGAATGGCGCGCTCCCGGCTGGACGAACAATGAGCTTCAGGAATATACACAGTATTCCAGCAACTCATTCCTGCGCGACGGAAACCTCGTTATCAAGGCTATCAAGTCAGAGAAGGACGGCGAGGATTATTATACCTCAGCTAAGATCACCGGAAAGAAGAAAACTGATTTCACATATGGCAAGGTCGTTGTAAGAGCCAAGGTCCCGGAGGGACAGGGCTTCTGGCCTGCTATCTGGATGATGCCGAAGGACGAGAGCTATTACGGCTCATGGCCGAAATGCGGTGAGATCGACATTATGGAGGTTCTCGGAAATGCGGTCGATCTTGCTTACGGTACTATCCATTACGGCTCTCCCTATGCTTCACAGCAGGGATCATACCTCCTGACCAACGGAACGACTTATGCGTCTGATTTCCACGATTATTCCTTAGAATGGGAACCCGGCGAGATCCGCTGGTACGTTGACAATGAACTTTACTTTACTGCGAACGATTGGTTCACAGCTGAAGAAGGCGCTGATGAAAAAACGTATCCCGCACCGTTTGATCAGCCCTTCTTCCTACAGCTCAATCTTGCAGTCGGCGGTTCGTGGCCCGGTCCTCCGGACGCAACCACCAATTTTGAAAATGCTGAATTCCTTATAGATTATGTAAGAGTTTATCAGAAGCCCGAGTACAATACTGACGTTAAAAAGCCTGAAAAGGTATTCCGTGCCCCTCTCTCAAACGGAAACCTCATCTACAACGGCAGCTTTGATGAGCAGGAGTCACTTTCGGACGATGAAAACTGGAAGTTTCTCTTATTTGAAGGCGGAAAAGGCTCTGCTGAGATCAAGGATAATTCTATCGTGATCTCTTCTGAGGCAGCTGGAACAGAAGAGTATTCAGTACAGCTCGTTCAGCCTGATCTCCCGATGTATAAGGGCAAGAAATACAAGATCACGTTTGATGCGTGGGCTGATGAGGACCGTACCGGTATAGTATGCATATCCGCACCTACCGCCGGTTGGATACGCTATTTCCCGGATACCACATTTAATATCACTAAGGAAAAAAAGACATACACTTATGACTTTGAAATGACTTCAAATGATGACAATAAAGGCAGACTTGAATTCAATCTCGGCAAGCAGGGCTCGACCGCTACTGTTCACATAGCCAGTGTCAGAGTCGAGATCGTCGAATAACTAACGCTTTACAGGCACAATCCTCTCAATATATGTTAAAAGGTCCGGAATTCTGTTCCGGACCTTTCCCTATCCTGCTGAAAAAGCCAAGCCCCGTTCATTGTGAACGGGGCTTGAAATATGTTAAAGAGTTGTAAATCTCAAAGTGATCTTACACAGTTCCTGCCACTGGCCTTAGCGCTGTACAGAGCCTTGTCAAGACGCTCGAAAGCGCTGCGGAAGCTGTCATCCGAGCGTATGCAGGTAGTTCCGATGCTGCAGGTGATGCTGCCGACCTTGGTGAAGGATTTGCCGGCTATCAGAGCGCGGAGCTCCTCGGCTGAGTTTTGGGCTTCATCGCCGTTCATACCGTAGCAGACCGCAACGAATTCCTCACCGCCCCAGCGTCCGAAGGCAACGTTTTTGTCCTTGAAGAAGCTGTTGACGATGTTCGTGAATTGTACGATAGTAGTATCACCGATCGAATGACCGTATGTATCGTTGACATTCTTGAAGAAGTCTATATCGAGCATTATCGCAGAAACAGGCTCACCGTTCTTCTTGAACTGACGAATGGCGTTGCAGAGCTCGGTCTCGATCCTTCCGTGGTTGAAGATATTCGTGAGGGGGTCCTTAGATGCAAGATCCTCGTACTTTTTCAGCGTGGACATAAGTTCCACCGCTTCGTCGTGGATATTCTGCACCATATATACAAATCGGAAGTCATCGTCATTGTTGGTCTCTGAACGGCTGAAAATGAGCTTTACCCAGATATACTTGCCCTCGAGATTCATCATAAGGCAGTCAAACGAGGAGGTCTGACCGGGAGCAAGGTGTTTTCTTAGGTATTCGGGATCGCTCCGTTCAAGGAAGAGCGGCTGGTCGTCCGGGTAGATCATATTCACGATCATCAGACGCCATTCCGAATATTTCAGCTGTGCGTTGGTCGTTTCATCGGATATCTCCGAGATACTGATACTGTCGGTAGTATCCTTGACGAGATCGACGTACATTGAAAACAGATAGGTGTTCTGTATGGTGGTGACCTTCTTGTTAGTGAGCGATTCTTCGCGGTACTGGCTCTTATCGAGCTCATCGAGTATGAAGAGGTAGCAGTTGTCGTTCATAGGGTATATCGTCATCTGAACGACGTGAGTTGTATCATTTACTGAGATGTTTATTCTGCGGCTGTATTTGCCGATGAATTTTCCGGTAGTGGGTATAAAAACGTGATAATCTTCTGTAATGCTTTCAGAACTGTTGTTGAAATGGAACCAAAGCTTTGCGATGAGGTCGTTATAAGTTCCGGTCTCGCTGATGTAATCCTCAAAAATGCCTCGTCTGATTATGGACTTGTAACGGTCTGTACTGCCGTCAACTACCAGCAATGCACCAACGCTGCTGCTGATAAATGACATTGTATCTTCAAATGAAAGTTTGTCTATGTGCATATGCAGTCCCCGATGTCCTTTCTTTGCATTCTGAACATTAAACATTTACAATGGTATAAATTATATAATACCACATATTCTGTCTTTAATTGAGAATAAATTATGAACACTACTTAAAATAACGGAATTTTCGTAATATGAGACAAATATTCGCCTGTCAAATTAGTGAAAATGACAGTCTCAAATTGCTATATTATGCTGATGCGTCTGGACATCTGGCGGATAAGGTCGAAGCCGTCCCATATCAGTGAGAAATCCATTGTTTTGCCGATCGGCACGATCCTGTCTATGCCGTGCGGCGCTGAGCATTCAAGGAAGCGGCTGAACTCCTCATGTTCAATGCCAAAGTACGAGATCGTCTGGCAGCGTTCACCGCATACCGGCAGCATTTCGCTGAGATAGTCTATATCCTTTTCAAAAAAGAAGCCGCTGTTGTATTTGAAGTCCATAAGGTCGCTGCCGAGCTGTTCAACATTAAGGCGCGTCACGAACATATCATCATTTCTTATCAGCTTCATCGGCTTAACGGCTGAGACTCTGCAAAGCGCCTGCAATTTTCCAACTGTCTGCACAGGCTCAAGGTGATACTTCTCCTTTACAGCTGCGTGGACTCTTCTCCAGAAGTCCTCCTTGGCGGTCTCCTTTTCTTTGCCCAGCCAGAATATGATGCGCGGAGATGTGCAGGCATTCTGATCGGTGTAGTAGGTGTCGTTGTAGAAATTCTGGATAATGGCATCCTTGTTGTCAGCCGCAAGGTAGCTGTCGGCGTTGATGACAGCTGCGGAGTGACGGTCTGCGAAGGTTATCTCGTTAGACCTCGGCGGAAGCGGTGACTTCCTTATTTCGGCGATAGTAGCATCGCCGCCCCATATGACTCTGACATTGCAGAGGGCGGAAAAAGCGTCGGTTATTTCCTTTTTGGTCGGGTATTTCACAAAGCAGACATAAGGCACGAGAGCCTTGTGCTTGTCCGAGAGGAGCTGCTTCACAGCGCCGCAGATGATATCGACCTGTTCAAAGCTCTTGCCCGGCAGACGGACTATATTTGCATTTCCGGCGAGAATTCCGCTTGCAAAGCTGAATGCGAAGTTCACCGGCACATTTGACGGAGTGCTGTGGAAAACCGTGCCTTTGCCGAAGCACCCGGAAATATCGTCGTATTTGGCTTTTTCCTGCAAAAGGGCAGCCTTTCTGCACCAGAAGCCGAATGTCGCAACATCGGGGAAGCTGCGGTTTGTCCTCAGAACAGACGAAAGATCATTGAGAAATCCTATCACATTATCGTCAAACGGACGCAGCGGTCTCAGGTCCTTCATTCCGGCAGCTGTTTCGGCGCTGCCGACGATGTACTGCAATTCACTGAAATTTAGCTGCATAGGTATCACTGCACCCCCTGATCTCGGCATTTTTCAATCTGCCGTTTATCTTGAAATACCTGCCCTTGCGTCCGCAGGGGCAGTCGTCCTCTCCGAGAATTGCTCCCTCGTCCTCGGTCAGCAGGCTGTGACCGGGATAGGACTCGGGAATTGCCGAAACTACCTGTATTATGCCGGTCTCGCCAATGCCGCACTCGGATAGATCCTCTGCACGGCGGATAATGATATCGGAGAAATTGCTTGCGTGGAGATGTCCACACTCACATTCCATATAGATACAGCCGGTCTGTTCGACCATTCCGTAATAATCGTGTATGTCCTGAATACCGCAGACGTCTTTGAGCCTGCTGTGGAATTCGTCGTGGCTGACCGCTTCGGAAACGAGTTTTTTCCAGCCTCCGCCGTGGATAAGTACACCATTGGAGAGATCGAATATTATCCCCTCATCTCTGAGCCTGAGCAGCTCCTTGTAGAAGTGCTGCCATATCATAAAAGTGAAGCCGAAGAGGAGGATCTTTTGTCCGCTGTACTGCTCTGTAAAATTCCGGAGCCCGTCAACATCGAGCTTCATATCTTCATCGAGCGCGTAGATCTTCTTTGCTCCGAATATCGAAAAACCGAGTATTCCGGCACCTCTTGCCGAGAACATTGCCCTGTCCTTTATTACGCCGGGGGAGTCGATGATTATCATAGGCATACGGCTTGAGCCGGTAAAATCAGAAACTATCTTCACCATAGTCTTCTGCTGGTTGGAAGCCGTTGTTCTGTCGAGTAATATGCGGCTCACCGCCTGACCGGTAGTTCCCGAAGAGGTCATTGTCTTTACGATCTCCTCTTTCGGAACTGACCTAAGCTCCATTTCCTTGAACATACGGACGGGCAGAAAAGGTACATCTGCCGGTTTTTTGATGCTGTCCGGCTCGAAGCCTAAACAGTTGAGTATATTCGCGTATTCCGGACATTTTTCCCTGTGGAGCAGAGTGAGCTCTTTCAGCCGCTCGGCGAGGAGCTTGTCCTTATCCGCTTTTGAAAGCGAGTATGGCGGGATATTAAGCATATCGTCATAAGTCATAAAAGCACCTCACTGTCCGGTAAAAGCATTCCGCAGATCATCTCTGCAATTTCTTTGTGATGTTCGTTTATGAAGAAGTGGTTCCCGGAGAACTCGTGAAAGCTGCATTTCTGAGTAAAAATGTCCTTCCACTTCATCATATCGCTGAGCGGCGTATCGGTTTCGGAATAGAAAACAGCCGCAGGAATATCTGTCCTGAGGTCGAGCACCTCGAAGCGGTATCTGCCTATCATAGTGTAGTCAGCGCGGTAAAGGGGGAGGTATATCCTCCAGAAGAGCTTGCTTTCGGCGAGCTTGTCGGGGACTGCTCCGAAAGCGATCGTGCGTTCCTTGACTTTATCGTCGAGCTCAT
>Ga0256404_1012285_pt1 | contig 11172 bp, 10 predicted proteins | sample RumenRJG_01DNA_FD_185990 | JGI IMG/M metagenome (GOLD analysis project Ga0256404, IMG submission 185990) | Bovine rumen microbial communities from Lethbridge, Alberta, Canada - RJG_01 | ecosystem: Host-associated > Mammals > Digestive system > Stomach > Rumen | place: Canada: Alberta | collected...
CCGTCTTATATAGGAAGAGCAGCTGTTCAAAATCTGATGTTCTCTCCATAAATTGTATGAATTTAAGTCGAGGACAAAAGTAACAGATTTTAAGGCTTTAAGCAATACGTCATTTTTGGACGCTTACCAATGTTGTTCGAGATCTGTGTCATACTTGAATCTACCTCTATCAACGTCCACCAAAGGAACTATGAACTGATAAGCACAGTCATAGATCCATAGCATAGCACTACAATACGGGGTAATGCCATCATCTTCTCTTCTTAAGAAGACATCCAAAAAAGGTTGTTCATGCCACTCACCAGTTTCCGCAAAATAGATACTTGGTAATCCGTCTGTATGCCAGTTAACATCAGGCTTCAACCAATTTATGGTTTGCTGGAAATGGCAGACTTCTTCAGCGGGAATTAAATCTAGAACCATCTTTACCAAAGCCTTATAAACACCTTCGTTTGTAAGAATAGCTTTATTACATAGCTTATACAAGAATGGTTCGCCACGTTGGTCTTTCGGCGGCAGATCCTCATCCATTAGATAAACTTCAGCTTCACCTACGTCATTAGGCTTAACAACACAATTATAACCTATAACAGTTGCACATTTTGCTGATTTCTTCCTTGATATTTGATAGATCGCTCTGCGAAAATCCATCACATGGAGGAAATTGTCCTCTATGCTATTGAGGGTATGATTACATTCATCACATTCTTCGTTGCATATCAGTAATTTGTTGCCTAAAGAGTCCTGTATGGCATGGGCTACATCATGAAAGTTCTCAGCACCTGTCTTGCCACAAAACCTGCAACGTCTTTTCGTCTTGTCGGGCTCACCAATCTTCAAGGGTATACCATCAAAGCCATAGGAGTAATATCGAAACTTTAATCTTAAAAATGTGTAGAATTCAAATTTACGATTGTGCTCTACAAGCCAATTCTGTCCTTTTTGTTCTGCATTTAAGCAAGCTATTGCTACTTTCCGACAGACGATAGCATTTTCTCCACTTTTATCTTCATTGATAATATAAAAGCCTTCATCAGAAGACAGATCCGTAAGAGCAGCAACGAGCCTTTTCAATTGATGACACGTTGCCCCATATTTATCTACGATACTCTGAAATGTTTGCTGCGTTTTCGGGCTGTTTCTTAGTCTTACACCTCCTTCACCACCTAAGAAGCTGTCGACATCTGTTTCTCTCCAAATCATACGCAGAATATCCTGCATGATGCCAGAGTCTGTTGCGTCAACACAAATTCTCTTATGTTGGGATCGTGTATACAGAAGAAGATGAAGCATGGCTGATTTCTGTGATCGATTTTATAAGTAGCAATGATTCTTAATGTAAACGTCCAATTGTTGCCTTTCTCCTTTCAATAGGGTACTTTGGAGTACCCTGTTTTCTGCCAGGCTGAGTAAAATTTAAGTCGTTATAATCAAGCCCCACACCATCATTCCTATTAAGATACTGATGTCTATTATATAGTGATACCTAAAGATCTTAGAACAGTGTTAAGATCGCAACATGCGACTCCCATCGCATTACAAGCGTCTGGAATCAATACTCTTCGCTTGCTTTGAGGATCGGAATGTTCGTAACTTACCACAGTCATTCCTTTTGCGGCAGCCGTTGCAACCAAATACGAGTCAGCAACCTGTGCGAAAGTATTTCTTGCAGCTTCTGTAAAAGGTTGAGAGAATGCCCAATTCTGCAATTCTTGGAACTTTGTCATTATATCTGTATCCAAGGAAATGAAACAAGACTGTGGCGCGGAATCTCTCAGCCATGTGACAAGCTCATCATTGCCATGCTCTATTTCCTCTTTTACCTTGACGCTTATGAACACTTGTCCACCGTTAATCATTTCTGTCATTCTCTGCCAGAAAGTAGGCCATAGGTCTAATGGCATATCATTCTTTGAGCGTATGAATATATTGCTATCAAATAAATATGCCATTATCTTAGATGTTATTGTTCATAAAATGTTGGAAAGTATTACCATACAATCCCGTAAGTCTATAAGCTTCAGTATAACTAAGCTCTCTATTGTTCACAGCATTCCTCACATGGATAGCAAATGTTCTTCCAACACGTTTAACACTGGAAAGATAGAAGTCTCCGCCTTTAGAGGATTTTTTTGCTTTTGGTCGATGACTGTATTCTAACCAAAATGCTCGATAATCAGCATCGCTAAGGAAACCTAAATCATGTCCTCTCCTTGCGACAACCAACTCACTAACCTTAAACTTGTTAGCCATCCACTTGATATTACCATTCCACACGTTTCGCAAAACGGATTGTGGTACCAAGAATTCTGCGGCTACTGCATCACAATATCTTTCTGTGACATTATGCAAAAATATGTCTTCGCCTGCATGACCGGCACTTACTCCAAGCATGAGGTGTGCGGTTTCATGAACGAGTGTGAACATCTGCGCAGATTTAGCATCCCCACTGTTTACGAACACGTATGGAGCCATACCATCTACAAGAGCAAATCCGCGACATTCATTAACGTCCAAGACACGATGCGTGTTGTTGCCAACAACACCATTAAATGCAACAAAAACTCCAGCTTGCTCCAAACGTTCTGTCATCATGCTAACGGCTGCATCAATAGAAGCGATGCTAAAAGCCCATCTTGTATCTAAACCCAAAATAGTACGTAGTATGTTGACGGCTTCGGAAACTGGAATTCTTTGATTTATAGAACCAACAAGCTTGCAATTTTCCACCTCATTCTCTTTTAGGTAGTCTTCAAGCCATTCTTGCCGACTTAAAATATTCATCACAGTGTCATAGACATTAAGGTCAAACCTATGGTCTATACCTGCTTCTCCCCTGAACATAGGGAATGGCAAACGCTCTACGGGAGCTTGGCTTAGGAAAAGATAGCCTATAGGTACATGAAATTTAGAGGAAAATTTAGTAAGCTGAGCTAAAGTTGGTTTCTTCTCGTCAGACAGCCAACTCTCCAGCAAAGGGAACACGTGTTTAGCGTTCTCTTCACTGTAGCCTGCCCTATTGACTGCCCATATAAGGGTTTCATGGCTTATATTGTTTAACCTGACGACTGCCATATAACTTTATCTTTGCGCAAAGATAATTATTTGTTTTTAATTATGCAAATGTTTTGTAAACTTACTTAGCTTTACCATCATGCCATATTTTAGGAATAGCATCAAAACGGCCTAACATATAGTTCTGGCCTATGCCTTTCATGTCGGATGGCAGCTTGAACTTATCCAGAGGATAGAGTGAAGAAACGCCGTTTCTCTTATCAAGGAACCATATTTCTTTCTTTCCAAACATACCGGAGTCTAACAAGAGAATGTCGTGCGTGGAGAAAATCAGCTGACTCTCACTGTTGTCAGATGTCTGTTGAAAAAAGACTTTGATAAACTGATGAGTAAGAGCACTATGAAGGCTTCTGTTTATTTCATCGATCACCACTACTCTGTTTTTTTTGATGGCCATTCCCAACAACGGGATTAAATCCATCAATCTGTTGGTTCCGTCAGACTCTTCGCTTTTTGAAAGTAAGATCCCGGTATGGTCGTCGTTGTGGAGGAATCCCACCTTACTGGCTTGTATCTCTCCAAGATCATTCAACGAAACCAGATAGTCGTCCTTGGGAGTATGGAGCATGACAAGTTTGCCTCTGTCATCTTTTTTTAATGTCTGCTTCATGTCAGAGATAAGTCCCGTAGGCAAATGGAGGCTCTCTACAGCTATATTGGAAAGTTCTATTTTGTCTATGTCAATTCCAAAAGCCTTGAAATATTTCTTGTATAGCTGATTTACGGCATCTATATCATGTGCCACTGCCCCCATCAAGTTATATACGGAGTTAGGGAACAAGATGACGAGTTCCTTTACCCACTGAAAGACATGCTGAACAGAAGTTTTCAACACGTCTTCTTTCAGAGCTTTGTCAGATAAGACTGTCAAGAGCAGTAAGTTCTGATTCTTTCTGTTATCTTCATTATAAATCAGAACCCTTTCTCTATTAGAAGGATCAACATCACCGTTGAGCTCCAATTTGTCGTCCGTCACAAAGACCTTAACCCACTCTTGTGATGTACTATCGTAATATGACAACCACTCTTTTACAACTGTTGATGTCATAAAAGAAACCGCAAAGCCATACTGATACAAGATATTAGCTACCTTTATCTCTATCACGAACGCACTTGGCACACTTAGATAATCCTTGTCAAATTTGAAAGCATCATTACGATGATTCTCCAACACGCTGTTGTCAAGAACAAAATCTTGAATAAAATTCAGTGCCTTTATAAGATTGCTTTTACCCGAGGCATTGGGACCGTATATAGCCGCATCTCTGAGTACGGGTATAGGACTATTTTTGGAAGCCACATGTATAGAGTCAGAGGATGGAATCATAGAGAACTCCGTCCGATCTCTAAAGGATTTATAATTCTGTAATATCAATCTATATAACATAGAGAATAGAAATATCTTGTTTGGTATTATCACCTAACGAAGGAAACGCCATCCAATCGCGAAGCGTACAACTCTAACTTCTTCCTCACAGCTGTGTGTGCGGAGGTATGGGGGTAGAAATTTTAGTCTTTCTAATCAACAGCGGGCTGTCCGGGAGCTGAATCTGAGCATTGTCACGACAGCCCTCAGAGAACTATTTGATGAAGCTCTGGAGATAATTGTTGATACAAAACTGTTCCGCGCTCATGCCCTTGCCCTCCGTCGTGCAAAGGAAGAGCAGCTGATCAAAATCGGATGTTCTCGCCATAAATCGTATGAATTATTGCGCTTTTCAGCCTTTTAGGAGAGATCGAGAGAGCATTGGGCAATGTAGAGAACTTGGAAAGTTATAGAGTTTTACTCTATTATGCCCATGTCATGCGCCATAACGTCATTTATGACTTTGACTGAAGAACTTTTTATGTTCCAGATCTGTAGTAAAGTAGACATCCGGCTGATCAAAGCATTCTGCAAAGGCATCAGCCACTCTTTTTGACTGCCCTTAATGACTAAGAAGAAATGGAAGTCCATTGTTTTGCTCAAATCAGCATGTCTCATTGCTGATGGAAAGTCCTGCATCTCAGCATCCACGAAGCGGTTCAAACGCAATGCATTGATGAGAAGCAGCGTATCTTCTAACTTGTTAGCTATGTCACCGATATAGGTTTCAAAGTTCAGAGTGTTATCAGGACGTGGTGATGACGACTTTGCTTCAATAATATTTATCAAATGATCAGAGTACAGTTCAGCAAATTCAGCGACTTTAACTCCGAACATACTCTTTGCAGGTCGCACCTTCTCTACTCGAAAAAGTTTATCAGAGTCGACAATGAATCTCATACCAGACTCCTCAACAAGAGACCTGCTCATAGATTTATCTCCTCTTCATATAGTTTGACGCTTTCATCAATGATGTCGTTCTTTGGCATTACCTTGGCAAGATCACCATTTGTCACCTCATGTCCATGAAAAGAGAACACGGGGATAGAGCAATGGTTTTTCTGCGCTATGATATATAGCTTCTTAATAACGAAATAGGAATGAGTTGCTATAAAAAACTGAATGCCGAGCTCTGACAGCATATAAATAATCTCCATGAAGCGCGAGATCAAAGCAGGATGCAATGCCGACTCCGGCTCATCGATGAAGATTACAGAATTTCTCGTCAGGTAGTGGTTACCTAACAGCACATCAATAATAGACAATTTCTTTATTCCTTCCGACGTGACAGAAACAGAATGTATTTGATTTTGCTCATCATGAAACACCCATTCCTGCCGTCCCTCATCAAATTCTATCTTTCCATGCAAAGCCTTTCCAAGAATGTTTCTTGCATCAGAGAACGTCTTCAAATTGCGTCCACGCGTAGTAGGCGATAACGCCTTTGCCAAATCCACATAAGTATCATCAAATCCAAAATCTCTGTCAACAGCATTCGATTTTAAAATCAATTCTCTTAATGATAAGATTTCCTTTGCAGGAATGAAGATGCTGTTGTCTGACCGTAGCGAGAAAGAATTCTCTATATTCGGTATTGATTTCTCCGTAGACGGACCAAAAGAATAGGACAAAGTTTCATGTTCTGTCGATTCTATCCTCACAGAAAGTTTTCTCTCACCCTTGCTTACGATATTGCCAATGGTCCAGGGTTGAAATGTCCAATGAAGTTTGTCTGTCAGAAGTTCATTCAAACTTCTAAGTTCTTTGCCCCTTTTATATTGCTCTACTGCACGTATGGATGAATATAGACACTTTAATAGGAAGGTCTTTCCGCATCCATTAGGTCCTATGGCCAAATTGATTGTACCTACTTGGCCACACTCAAAATGCTTGATAGGACCAACATTGTTTAGTGTCACTTTTGAGAAAAACATAGCTTTCTATTTTTTATTGCGAAGAGCAGAGCGTTAACCCCAGCCTATTCCCAAGAGGCAACCTGTCACTTCTCATTTTTTAACGTCAACCATCAGCAATTAACCATAAATGATCCATTAATTAATTCACAAGAAATTTATGGTAATTAATGGGCATTCATGTTAAAGTCATGATAACGTATCGCACAACTCTACCTCCTTCCTCACATCAGCATGTGCGGAAGGGATGGTCAGAAAAATAGATTCTCCACATCAGAGAGACTGGTACCGATCGCTAATCACTCAAAGACATTTGGTAGACGACTCTCGCAGAGCTGTGCTATGTTTCGTAAGGCTGCTAACGCAATTTGATTGCAAATTTACAACTTTTTTGGCAATTCTATCGTAATTTCACTTCTATTTCGAAGAAGCATAACTATTTTTCCGACCAGAAGCTCCACTTAGAACTTCAATCTCTTCTGAACAAATCCCTGGTATATACTTTGTTTTTTACATCGTCTAGACAGGCATCATAGCGGTTGGCAATGATAGCCTGACTTTGAGATTTAAAGACAGAGAGATCATTCACGACGCGACTTCCAAAGAAGGTGCTACCATCTTCAAGCGTGGGCTCGTAGATGACGATCTGCGCGCCCTTGGCCTTGATACGCTTCATCACACCCTGTATACTGCTCTGCCGGAAGTTGTCGCTATTGCTCTTCATCGTCAGTCGATACACGCCGATGACACACTGCTTCTCCTCGGCGGGATTATAGTCGCCATGACCATAGTAGTCGTAATATCCTGCCTTGCGGAGCACCTGGTCGGCAATGAAGTCCTTGCGAGTGCGGTTGCTCTCCACGATAGCCTGGATAAGGTTCTCGGGAACATCTTTGTAGTTAGCAAGAAGTTGTTTGGTGTCCTTTGGCAGACAATAACCACCGTAGCCGAACGACGGGTTGTTGTAGAAGTCTCCGATGCGTGGATCGAGACTTACGCCTTTGATGATATTACCCGTATTGAGCCCCTTCACTTCGGCATAAGTGTCCAGTTCATTGAAGTAACTGACGCGCAAAGCGAGATAGGTATTGGCGAAGAGTTTCACGGCCTCTGCCTCCGTCAATCCCATAAACAGGGTTGGAATATCCTGCTTGACAGCACCCTCCTGCAATAAAGCCGCAAAGGTATGAGCAGCCTCATCAAGCCGGTGGTCTCCCTCGGGGCGTCCTACGATGATACGACTGGGATAGAGGTTGTCGTATAGTGCCTTGCTCTCACGAAGAAATTCCGGTGCAAAAATGATGTTATCATTATGGTATTTCTCACGTACACTCACCGTATATCCAACCGGAATGGTAGACTTGATGACGATGATAGCTTTTGGATTCACCTCCATCACCAACTCTATCACCTCTTCGACGTGTCTTGTATCGAAATAATTCTTGACGGGATCATAGTTGGTAGGCGTTGCGACGACGACGAAGTCCGCATCTTTATAAGCCTTGGCACCGTCAAGGGTAGCCATCAGCCGAAGAGGTTTCTCTGAAAGGTACTTCTCTATATATTCATCCTTGATCGGTGACTTTCTGCTGTTGATGAGATCCACCTTCTCCTTGACGACATCAACAGCCGTCACCCGATGGTGCTGGCTGAGCAGTGTGGCGATGCTCAGTCCCACGTAGCCAGTGCCTGCCACAGCTATTTTTATTTCTTTGCTGTTCATATATTCAATATCTGGTTGTCCAGTTGTAGCAGAACTTATCACTCATCCATGGACTATATGTGTAAATACTTAATTGTAACTTTTGCTACGAGCGGTTGCCCCCTGTCCTCCACTGGAAATACTTATGCGACAATCTGATGACCGGCAGAGTGTACCAATGGCTGTGCCATGCACGGAGGGCTTGACGGCGTCCAGTCCGCTCCATGCTGGGATGATTATATATAATTTGGTAGATGGTAAAGAAGCGGATTCTTCGTCTCTTACTTGCCGTCAGATAATTCCGAGCATTGAGATAATCGAATATGCGGCGGTTTTCGACGTACGCACGGCCATTGTCACTCTGAATGTTCGTAGTACTAGTACGAAACTGACGGAAGAAGTTCAGTTTCTGACCTACGAAATCAACTCCTCCCATTTCGGCAAGACGGATAAAGAAGAGCCAGTCGCCCGAACCATGAAATCCAAGACAATCATCCACCGCCTTCATACCCAATTCTCTTTTGAAGATTGCAGAGCTAGCATTGAGTACCATGGAGAAATCCAGCATCTCTTCACGAATGAAAGCCTTTCCATCCCGCCAGTGCCTATCATCTGGTAATGTCTTCTGGCAGAGTTCATACTCTTTATCATCCTCATCGACCTTCACCGACCTGCAGAAGCTGAACGCATCATCATTGGTCAGCAAGGGCTTAACTAGTTTTTCAAGGAATGTGTCCTCACAGTGGTCGTCGCTCTCCGCTATCCATACGATCTCGCCCGAGGCCAATTCCATACCTTTCTTCCACTGTCGGAAAGGAGAACCGGAATTGGTATCGTTAAATAAGATTTTCCTCACCTTCGGATTGCTCCGATATTTCTCTATTACCTCGCGGCTGTTGTCCGTCGACCTGTCATCAAGGATAATCACCTCAAAGTTCTGATAGGTCTGTCCCAGCACACTCTGCATGCGCTCATCAAGGAACCGTGCATGATTGTAGTTGGGGATGATGATGGAGACTAATGGATGATTACTTACCATAATATTAACTATCTTTCAAGTTATCGAATGAGAGCTTATATGATGGGAGCTGAAAATAGATAACCTACCCGCTTAGGCCGAGGGAAAAGTACGTCCCTCGACGAGCTATTACAGACTTAATCTAACTTGCCATGAATCTTTTCCCTATTCTGAGATACGCACGAAGGACAAAATAACTGAGGGGCAAACGCAAGATAAAGTTAATCTTGGAACCTAATCGCTGACGAAGCACCGAACCATATCGGCATAACAGCTCATGCCTGTACTTGTAAAATGCCATCTGGCTATGGTACTTATACATTTCAACCATAAAGCTGTAGCAGTTCGAACAACTTACATTGAGCACAATATCATGATATAGCTGACTTTTATCTTCGAAGAATGTCATCAACGAACTATAATTAGTATATGTATCATGATAAAATTTCAAGGCCTTATCCATCGATTTCTTACTATTGCACATCGACTCCATGTTCATGAAGTAATGATATGTTGTCTTGTTCAGTCTTGCGATGCCGTTGGCATACCAAAGTAACATTGGGGTCAAGCGCCAGTCTTCCGCCTGGTTCACTCCCTCCAAAGCCTTTATATGATGATCTGTGTAGAGCGCACGCTTTACAAGACGGTTAGCCAGCTCATGATGGAATATCTGCGAGAGGATAAGGATCATCATATCGTTTTTATCCTTATAGACAGGTTCCACGTAGTGATAGTCCAAGGTATCTTCATTCTTCACCATCACACCGGTAACGAAATCCGCGCCTGTCTCCTCCTGCTTCTTCACCAGCTCCTCCACGGCATCATTTTCTATCCAGTCGTCGGAATCGACATGTATAAGAAATGTTCCAACTGCTGCTGCCACAGCTGTGTTGCGTGCTGCCGCCAATCCTCGGTTATGTTCATGCCGGATGATCCTCGTCTGTGCCTTGCGATCAGAATATTCTTCCAACACACGTTTAAGGATTTCAATACTCTTGTCGGGCGTACAGTCGTCCACGAAGACGATATCGAGATCATGATACGTCTGCTCAAAGATGGAGCGGGCACACCGCTCGATATACTTCTCTACGCCGTATACCGGCACGAGGATGCTGACTGTGTATGGTTCTTGTATCATTGTAGTAATATTTGGAAGCAACCTCAATCGACAACAATTATCTATGATTCTCTCATGAGAGAAATGAAAGGGAATTGCATTTTCTTGGGTTCGTTAACAATTATATTTAACTATCGAAGAATAAAGTTAGATCGTTTCGCTTCTACGCCTTATTCGCATCTCAAGCCATATACATAACTTTCTGAAAAGAAATGGCAAGGGCTTGTAGTTGCCTTTCCTCCACAACTTTATATATTTCAGATGTCCATGAATATAACTTCGAGAATTTCCAATCATGTCATAGACGTCTGGATATTGCGTCATTTTCTTGTCAAAATCAGCTAATACTTTAAAGTCCCCTTTATTAAATAACAACGTATCCGGATAGAAATTATAAAGCTGACAAGAAATACGTCTCAACAGAAGAGGCTTATAGAAGGCATCATAAGTTCCATGCTCGTAATATTTTGCAAGATCAAGCACCACATGCAAGAGTTGTGGTACATACTTTACCTTATTGTCAGCATCCATTGTTTGACCTTCACGTCCCAACAGGTACTGATACACGAATATCGGTTGATAATAAGCTGTCTTTGCATGCAAAAGTGGTATGATGGCCCATTGCTGATCTGTATAAGAGATGCCCTCCGTCTGATGATAATTTATATCGCGGAGCATTGTCGTGCGATAGGTCGAGCAGTGCATCTGGGTAATAATGTTAAAATCATTCTCGCTATTATAGGCTTTCATTCGAAAATGTTTGTATAGTGAACAGCCGATAAAACGGCTATTCTGGTTTAACTTGTTTTTTTGACACAATAAAAGAAATAGCAGGCTGCGGAATGCCGTCTGCGACTGTAAACGTTCTATTTCCCGCCCACACCCACTTTAACCGCCTTGTATAAGGCGGTTGCAGTGATGAGGGAGGCAATAAACTTTTTCTGATTTAACATTTCTCCTTGTAGTAGCAAGGCAAAAGTG
>Ga0256404_1012289_pt1 | contig 11171 bp, 10 predicted proteins | sample RumenRJG_01DNA_FD_185990 | JGI IMG/M metagenome (GOLD analysis project Ga0256404, IMG submission 185990) | Bovine rumen microbial communities from Lethbridge, Alberta, Canada - RJG_01 | ecosystem: Host-associated > Mammals > Digestive system > Stomach > Rumen | place: Canada: Alberta | collected...
CATCAAGGCGATCATTCACCCTGTTGATGCGTGGAAATAGTGGTGGCTATTTTTGAAGTTGCAGTTTGACGCTCTTTATTGCTTGTTGCTTTGCTTCCACAACGGCATCGCAGAATGCATCAAATTTCGGATCTTCCTGGCAGAGTTCTGGATGATCCCTAGGATAATCTCGTGCGATACGCACGCCTTCATCAAAACGAACATGAGTGCCCATTTCCGGCACCAATCGTTTCAACTTTGTGTTGTCAAAGATGACGGTTGTGGCTTTATCACCAAGAAGCGTGCCCCGTAAATCGTATTTCGTTCCGACTTCCGCGAGAAAGTCCGAAGAAACGTGGCAGGGGTGAAGTGACACATGATAGGCATCGGCAATGGTTTCATAAATTTGATTCCAAGTCAGGGATTCATCTCCCGTGATTTGAAACGCTTCTCCGATGGCATGAGGATTTCCCATCAACCCTGTGTAACCAATCGCGAAGTCTGTCGCGAAGGTTAACGTCCAAAGCGACGTTCCATCCCCTGGGATTAATACGGGTTTCCCCAAAAGCATCCGCTTCACGACTTGCCAAGACCCTTTTGCGCCATGGATAGCGACAGGAATATGTCTTTCGTCATACGTATGACTCGGACGGATGATCGTGATGGGGAATCCTTGTTCTCGGTACGCCTTCCATAATGTTTCTTCACAAGCAATTTTGTCTCGAGAATATTGCCAATAAGGATTCGCTAATGTTGTCTCTTCCGTAATATATGGGCTTGGTGCTGGCTTATGATAGGCAGAAGCGGAACTCGTGAAGAGGTATTGTTTTCTCTTATTAGAAAAGAGGCGGATATCGCGTTCTACCTGTTCTTTGCGGTATCCGATAAACTCACAAACGCAGTCAAAAGAAAGATCTTTCATCTTTTCTCTTACGGTTTCTTCACCATTGATATCAGCGTGGATGTAGTGGACGTTCTCTCCAAAATCAAGCATTCGGTTCCCGCGATTGAGGAGCCATACTTCCCATTCCTTACTGGTGGCAAGCCGTCTTACCACGGCGGCACTGATGGTGCCTGTTCCCCCGATAAATAACGCTTTTCTCATCACGATTCTCCTTTGGAGATATTCCTTGTTGGTTTTACCCCAACTCCTATGGTTACGATAATGCAGCTCCAGGATAAAGCGCTAGAACGAAGTTCAAAATCATCCATCAGAATTCCTATTGACGATTTTTGCGGATTTCCGCAATTTTATTCAATAGAGGCAATAAGCAAGATATACCTTTTCACGCAAAAGCATACTTTGTCGGATTGAACGAGGGTTAGAAATCAAGGCTGTTTTTATTTAAAAGGAAGTCAAAGATATTCATCGAAAGGATACCGTCTTCGTTATAGAGCGGAGCAAGCGCATCTTTCGTAATGATGATCTTTTTAAAACCGTCCGGAATCATGAGCAAAGAACGTTGTTCTTGTTCTTTCTTTTGCTCATTCGGAACGTCAAAAGCGGATTGGATGTAGTACCTCTTAGAGCCAAAATTGCAAACGAAGTCGATTTCGTATTGCTTTCGAACGTTTGCGCCAGAAGAATTCTTAGCATTCCAAGTCACTACACCTACATCAACGGCATAGCCACGCGATTTTAATTCGTTGAAAATGATGTTTTCCATCGTATGGGATTCTTCATTTTGCCGGAAATTCAGCATCGCGTTTCGAATTCCCATATCCGTGAAATAGTATTTCGAAGGCGTATCGATATACTTTTTCCCTTTGATGTCGTAACGGATGGCGCTGTCGACTAAGAAAGAATCTTTGAAATAATCGATATATCGCTTGATGGTGTTGACACTGATCGTTTTATTTTTGATGCTTTGGAAAGATTTCGATAACTTGGCAGGGCTCGTTAAAGAACCGATAGAAGAAGAAAGAATAAAAAGTAGTTCTTCTAACTCCGCTTTATTTCGAATTTTATTTCGTTCGAGAATATCTCTTAAATAAGTTTCGGTGCAAATGTTTTTTAAAAAAGCAATCTTTTCGCTGGGGGTGGGATAAGAAAGAATAAGGGGAAGTCCTCCATAAAGCGCATAATTGGTCCAGCCGCTATATTGGTCTCCGTCATAAGCGGACATGTATTCTTTGAATGTCAAAGGATACATATGGATTTCGTCTCCGCGTCCCCGGAATTCCGTAATGACATCATGAGACAAGAATTTGGCGTTACTTCCCGTAACATAGAGGTCAACATTCGGTAGGCGAGAAAAACTATTCAAGACGGCTTCAAAGTCTTTTAAGAGCTGAACTTCGTCTAGAAGAATGTAATAACGTTGATCATCCTTAATCTTTCCTCTTATATAAGGATAGAAAACTGCAGGATCTTGATAGATTTCGTTTTCGTAGGTATCAAAGGACATCTGGAGGATGTGATCGTCTTTCACACCTTGCTTTTTTAGGTAAGAGACAAAAAGATGAAAAAGAAGGTAAGACTTTCCGCAACGTCTAATCCCCGTGATAACTTTGATTAATCCGTTCCCTTGCTTAGAAATCAGCTGATTCAGATAATCATCTCTTTGGATCACCATTTTTTCTCCCCACCATGTTTTCTATTGATTATTTTTGCGGATTTCCGCAAAAACTGTCATTAATAGTTTACACGGAAAATGACAAGGTTTCTTAAAAAGTTTAATTAGGCATGATAAATCTCTTCGCTTTTTCTTTTTAAACATCCATAGAGCCGAAATAACTTAATGTTTACCACTTGCATTTACGTCCGTCTGTCCATTGTTTTGATCACCGTCCAAACTTGATATCACACTTTGTGACTTCAAGTTCGTGTATTCATCTTTGGTGAGTTGGAAGCAGAAACGTTCAGGAAAGCGGTCACTATTTCATCTAACCGCTTGGTTTAAGACTCTTGTTTCCACCTGATAAAGAGCTGCCAGATCAGAATCCAACATTACCTGCTGATTCCTGACGATGTATACCATCCGACGGATTTCATCGTCATTTTTGATGGTAGGCACTTCGGATATTTTATCGGATTTCAAACCGCTCATGATTTTTGCTTAAAAAAACTTGAGACCGCAAATTGCGACCTCAAGTTGAGAACATCAAAAAGCACCTTTGACGGTAATCATTATTCAAGCTCAATGGTTGACGGTGGTTTCGAAGTGGAATCGTAGAGAACGCGGTTCACTCCTTTGACTTCATTGATGATTCGTTCTGAGATGTGCTTCAGTAAGGAGAAGGGGATCTCATAAGGTTCAGCCGTCATAAAGTCATCCGTTTGGACGGCACGGAGAACGACGGCATAGTCATAAGAACGAGAATCGCCTTGGACACCGACGCTACGCATGTTCGACAAAGCAGCGAAGTATTGGGAAGGACGGATACCGTTTTGTTCGAGTTCTTGCCGAAAGATGGCATCGGCTTCTTGCACGATGTGTACTTTTTCAGGGGTGACTTCTCCGACAACCCGAATGCCTAAACCAGGGCCTGGGAAGGGTTGACGATGCACGATGGCATCCGGTAATCCCAATAATTTGCCCACGGCACGGACTTCGTCTTTGAATAAGTCTTTCAAAGGCTCGACGAGGCCTAAGAATTCAATGTCTTTCGGAAGACCTCCGACGTTGTGGTGCGATTTAATCTTGGCCGACAAACCAAGTCCAGATTCAATGCGGTCTGGATAAATGGTGCCTTGGGCTAAGAAGTAGTCGTTGGAATTTAACTTTTGTTCTTCTTTTTCAAAGGTTTCGATGAAGCATTTCCCGATGATTTTTCGTTTTTGCTCAGGTTCTTCGACGCCTTTTAAGGCAGCAAAGAAAGTATCGGCAGCATCGACTTTGATGAAGTTCAGATCCATCGGAGAGAACGTTTCCACGACCTGTTTGGCCTCATCTTTCCGTAATAAGCCATGGTCCACGAAGACGCAGGTTAAACGTTTTCCGATAGCACGTGATACGAGCGCAGCAACAACCGCGGAATCGACACCCCCCGAAAGGGCGCATAACACTTTATGGTCACCGACTTGTTCCCGAATTTCTTCAATCTTCGTGGCTAAGAAATCATCGGGTTTCCAAGACGGAGAGCAATGGCAAATCGAGTAAGCGAAATTCGCTAACATCTCTTGTCCTTTTAACGAATGCTCGACTTCGGGGTGGAATTGCACGGCATATAAGCCACGTTTTTCGTCTTCAAAGGCGGCATTCGGGCAAGTGATGCTTGAAGAAGTGCAACGGAAGCCTTCTGGCAAAGCGGTCACTTGATCGCCGTGCGACATGAAGACTTGTTGGTCTTTTTCTAAGCCGTGGAACAACAAAGAAGATGCATCGACTTCGACTTGTCTTGCGCCATATTCGCGGTCGGCGATCGGATCGACTTTTCCTCCTAAGGTATATGCCATCAATTGGGCGCCATAGCAAATGCCTAAAATCGGTTTGCCTAACGAGAAAATCTTGGCATCGATGTGCGGTGACGTTTCATGATAAACGGAATTGGGGCCACCCGTAAAGATGATGCCTTTGATGCTGGGGTCTTCTAACGCCGTTAATGGCGTCTGGTAGGGGAGGATCTCAGAATAGACATGCAAATCGCGGATCCGACGCGCGATGAGCTGGTTGTATTGTCCTCCGAAGTCGAGGACGACAATTTTCTCTTTCATGTTCTTTAGCATAACACAACAACCACGCTTCTTTCTTTCTTAACTAGGGGAATTGACGAAGAAAGGGGTTTCTTTCGAAATAAATTCCCCATTATTTTGCCCCTTGCACTAGTTAGGAACTCTGACTTCGACTATACTGATTCTATGATTAAAATCTATTATTCTCCCAGTTGTTCCAGTTGCCGCAAAGTGCGCAAATGGTTCGATGAACAGAAAATCCCCTACGTCGCAAAAGACATCTTCTCCGGCACGTTGACCGATGACGAAATCAAAGAAATGATCGTCAAATCCATTGATGGTACGGATGAAATCATCTCGAAGCGGTCCAAAATCGTGCAAGAACAAGACATTGATTTCGATTCGATGACCATCTCGCAGCTCATTGCCTTCATCAAAGCAAATCCCTCGGTCTTAAAACGGCCGATCATCATTGATGATAAGCGGTTGCAAGTAGGCTATAACGAAGAAGAAATTCGTACGTTCATCCCACGTGCTCGACGCTTGGCATCATTCTATTGCCGCGCGGGAGAATGTCCGAACTTCGCTACCTGCCAAGGGGAAGCACCACGTTGCTTAGACGAGAAAGACGGATCTTCATCCTCGCACGGAACTTTCTAAACGAAAACCAAGAAAAAAACGCCCATCGGGGCGTTTTCTTGTGCCTTGGATTACGCTTGTTTTGCTTCGTATGCTGCCATGGCACGCGCGACTTTGCTTTGTTTGTTTAAGGCAAAGGGGATGTTGTTCTCTTGGAACAAAGCTTCTAGATGCGATTCGGCATCTTTTTCGTTGTTGTATTCGAACTCAATCTCGTAATCGGTTTGGCCAGAGTAGTGGTTTTGATCGATGGAGAGTTTGCCACCTTCATAAGGGACGTCGATCCGTTCGGTCGTTAAGGAAGTTTTGATTTTTAAGCTGTTTGGGTCAATGTCGAGCATCGATAACATCTTCTTGATGTCGCCATCGGGGAAGACACCTTGGTCACGGAATGCGACAAACGTCGCTTCATTCCAGGTGCAGTTCTTTTCAAGCAATCCTTGGGACAACGGAACTTTTAAGGTCATCTCATAATGGTTATCCCGTTTCCGAATCCGCAAGGCGAGTTTTTCTCGTTGCAAGACGTTATCCGGCGAATCAATGTAATAATTCGTCTGCTCATAGGCGCCATAATCTTTGAACTTGGCGACCAACTTCTCGTAATCCGATTTGCTTACCAATGCTTTGGCTTCGATTTCAATTGCGTTGCTCATAAATTCACCTCGGTAGTATTATAATGCAAGTATGTTCATTGCCGATGAGGATTTTCTCTTAAAAAATTTGTGGTGGATCGTTCTGGTTGCCATTCTTATTGTGGGAGCGGTGATTCTCTTCTTCTGTTTCCGCCCGAAAAAGCCGAAAAAAACATCCGTAAACGTGGCGGGCAATCTCGAAGCTATCGGGGGTTCGGATAACGTCCTGTCACATGCTTTAGAAGGTTCGCGAATTGTCTTGCGCTTAAAAGACTACAACAAGGTGGAACGCGAGAAATTAAAGACGCAAGGGGCGACGGGATTTGTCTTAAAAAGCGATAAGCTTACAGTCGTGTTCAAAGAACATGCCCAAGATGTCTATCGGGCCATGTTCCCGGAAAGCAAATGAAAAAGAGGCAGCCGCCTCTTTTCTTTTATAAATAAGGTTTAACGTGACGCATGAGGTCTTCGGTGGGAAGCCCCATGACGTTATGGTAACTGCCTTCGATATGATCGATTAATCCTGCTTCGTCTTGAATGCCATATCCACCGGCTTTATCGAAAGGTCGATAGACTTTGATGTAATGGTCAATCATTTCGTCCGTTAAGTGATTGAAATAAACGACAGATTTCACGGTGCGTGAGATTTCAACACTGGGTTTCACGAATGTATAAGAAGTAAGGACAACTTGTTTTTTGCCACTTTCTTCTTTTAACATGGCTTTCGCGTGTTTGGCATCCCCTGGTTTTCCAAGCACTTTGCCATCTAATAAAACGATGGTATCGGCAGCTAAAACCATATCGGATGGGTGCTTCGCGAACACGGCATAGGCTTTTAACCTTGCCTCTTCGTAAGAAAGCCGTTCCGGTAGTAAGAAGTCATCAATCAAACGTTCATTGACTGCCGGAACTTCGATTTGGAAGTCTAACGTGATGAGGCTAAGCAACTCTTTTCGCCTCGGAGAAGCAGAAGCAAGATAAAGCATTAGGCACGTTCTCCGACATCCATGATGATCGGGATAATCATCGGATTCCGTTCGGTACGGCGGTAAATGTACTGCGAAACCGTTTCACGAATGGTCGACTTTAATTCCGCGAATGATACACGACCGCCACCCATTAAGGAATCAAGGGCTTCTTGGGCATGGATTTGGGCGTGACGAATCACGTGCGTATCTTTGCCCGCATTGAAGCCGCGGCTATAGACCGAAGCTGGGACGATGACTTTGTTCCGTTTGGAGTCAATCGTCAAAAGCACGGCAACCATCCCGTCGTTTTTTAATTGTTCCCGGTCATTGATGACACTGCTAGAAAGCCCATCAAGATCGTTGCCATCGATATAGACGTCTTCGGCCGGAACATGGTTGGTAGTTCTGGTAACCACATGGTTCTTAAGTTGCAACATATCGCCATTGTCGCAAATGAAGATATGGTCTTTCGGAAGGCCGACTTGCATGGCGATTTGGCCGTGGATTTTTAACATGCGGTATTCCCCGTGTGCTGGCATGAAGTAGTGCGGTTGTGCCAAACGAAGCATCAAGCGCAATTCTTGTTGCGAAGGGTGGCCAGAACTATGTAAGGAGAAAGCAATGCCGTTTTGCTTGACGTCTGCCCCTTCTTTAACGAGCAAGTTTACTAATTTATCGACCATGGCGCCATTCCCAGGAATCGGGTTCGAAGAGAAGATGATCGTATCGCCAGGAATGATATGGATCGTTTTGTGATCGCCATTGGCAATTCGCGACAATGCCGCCATCTTTTCGCCTTGAGAGCCAGTGCAAAGAATGCAAATTTCGCTGTTCCGATAATTCTTTAATTGATCGTCTTTGACAATGGAAGAATCAGGAATCTTGATGTAGCCATAGTCTCTGGCAATGCCAACAACCGTTTCCATCGAACGGCCGACAATACAGATTTTGCGGTTATGTTCTACGGCAACCTCCACAACCTGTTGAATACGGTTAATGTTCGAAGAGAATGTGGAAACAATGATACGACCAGGCGCTTTTTCAAAGATTTCTTCAACATCCATCCGGACATTCGTTTCGGAAGGCGTGTAGCCAGGAAGTTCGGCATTCGTCGAATCGGCTAATAACAAATCAACGCCTTCGCTTCCTAAACGGGAAAGCTTGGCCAATTCAAAGTTTGGACCGACTGGCGTTAAATCGATTTTGAAGTCGCCAGTATCTAAGATACGGCCTTCTTTCGTATCGACGCAGATCCCAAACGAGTCAGGGATAGAGTGAGTGACACGGAAGAAAGAGACGACAAAATCATCGCCGATTTTGACGACGCTGTCGGAATCGTATTCTACGATTTTGACGGGATCCTTAATTCTTGCGTCTTCTAACTTATGGCGAATTAAGGCCGCCGCAAGACGGGGCGCGTAAATGACGGGAATATAAACCGAACGAATCAAAAACGGAATGCCACCGATATGGTCTTCGTGACCATGGGTGATAAACAACGCTTTGATTTTGGAACGATTCTCTTTGAGATAAGAATAGTCGGGGATGACATAATCAACCCCTGGTAAATTTGCTTCGGGGAAGCGGACGCCTGCATCCAGCAAAATCATGCTCTTTTCACTTTCGATGACGTAGGTATTCTTACCTACCTCACCCAAACCGCCGAGCGCAAATACATTAATACCGGATTGAAAACCAATCATAGGATGGTTCCTCCTTTCTGGAAGAATAAAACAAAGAAATACAAAGGTACCGAACGATATGTTCGCCTAACACGAACAATATAGCACAGCTGGCTTTTGACAATGTCAAAAGTTTTATGAAAGCGGTTAGAAAGGCACTATTTTTGACCCTTATGATGAAGGGATAACGCTTCTTTCAACGCTAGGATGAGGAAAGGGAGAGTCAAAAGATAGGGAGCTAAATTTAGACTTCCCATGAAATCAAGTGGCAAATACGCTTGCCACGCATTCACAAATAAGGAGGGTACTAGAGCTTGTCGGATGCCTAACCAAACAGCAAGCACAAAAGCCCATGCAAACACGCTCCAAGCCACGATGCGTTTGGTAGACACCGAGAGGTTCTCTTTGCCCCAAAGTCGGAGATATTCTTGATAACCGAGGAGTAGAGGCAAGGCAAGGAAGAGAAAATAAATTTCAGGGTCTTGAAGCGAGCTCAAGTTATTGTGCTTCAAAAGAACCCAGAATCCGCCGAAGAAATAGAGTGATATCCCGACGAAAAACGGGAAAAGAATATCTTGAAAAAGGATACGCCACACCGCTGGGCGAACTAACGGTTCCAGGGGAGTCAACGGATTCTTTTTCCGAACGGTGATGAGCCAAACTCCATAGGCGACGGAAATGATGTCCAAGAGCATCAAATCCAAAGGGAACGCCCCCGAAAACACCTGATCCCCATATTGATATTCGCCTTTGGCCCATAAGACAATCGCAAAGACGAAATCCAGCGTACCAAGGCATAGCAAGAAAGCTGCTCCAATGATTTTGGCATGATGGTGGCGTTTTTCGCTCGTAGGGTGAAGTAAGACATGCGTCACGCCGAGCCAAAGCAAGGGCAAGCAATAAGCAAGCTCAACCCAAAATAACCGGGATTGATGGCGGAAATGAGGCATATCCGCGAAGGCAAAGCGGATGCCACGGAAGAAGAGAATCCCGGCGAACGCGAAGAGAATCGCTTCTAAAGCCCAATACATCCAGGCGAGTCGCTTACTCATCGTAGACCCTCCTTTCGAAGGGAAGAGACGGCATATCCTTCATGGTCATCGACATAAAGATGGGTCAAATCATAAGCGCCATCTTTCTTTAACGTATAAAGAGCACCGCCCGTTAATGTTTGGTGTGTATCGGGATCTTCGTAAGAATAGAGTTCCGTTCCGGTTTTTACACCATAACCCATCACAAAGCCATCTTGATCTTGCAACACGAAGTCATTGTTGTGGTCATGTCCATAAAACACGCCACGCATCCCAATTTCTTTGGCTACCTGGACAAAGGAGGAATCCACAGAACTTTGACAAGTCTTCTCGTGCTGCTTGCCTAAAATCCATTGGCTTTTATCGCTTGCCGTTCCTTGCAAGGCTGGGGCAAGTTCTTTCGGCGGAATATGAACGAAACCCAAAGAAGGAACGGAATCGTTCATGGCGTCATGGACGTTTTTCATCCACCCGACTTGGTTTTCGTGAATGCCGTCATAACCATAGGAGAACGGACTCTCTAACGTCAAAGAATTGGAATCTAAAAGATAGATTCTCCAGACGGTATCGCTGCCATCGCTCCAATCGATGAAGTAATTTGTGTCACCGTCTATGCCATCATCGGCATAAGGCAAACTTAAAGCGTTCTCACCTTTTTGAATGGCCTCATTCATCCATTCCCGACTCCAATCGCCTTCCTTGTCGTGATTGCCATACGTGACCGCGAAAGGAACGCCCCACCCATTCACAAAACGATAAAGTTCCGTGACCATCGCTTGATCGGCACCTAAGAATGAGTCACCGGTGATGACGATTAAGTCTAAGTGACCCGCTTCTTTCTTCGCCGCTTCAAAAACCTGTGTCAGATATTCTTCGGAATGCGCGATTTTCGTAGTGTAACACCAATGAATATCCGTTAACTGAAGGATGGAAAACGTGTCATTCGTCGAAGTTAACACTTGACGATAGTCTTTGATCTCATAAGCCTTCGTGCCGCCTTGGCAAGCGCATAATGTTACTAACGAAAGAAAGGTGCCAATGAATTTATGGGTTCTCATTCCTTAATATAATAAGAGGAAATCGATTAAATCGCAACGGCGTCAGGAAGTTTTTTATAGGGGTCTTTTTTATCGATGCGGTCGTAGAAGAAGATGCCAGAGAGGTGGTCGATTTCGTGTTGCAACACAATCGCGTCAAATCCCCGTGCTTTGATGACGATATCTTTGCCTTGTAAAGCGTCATAGGCTTTGACCGTCACTTTATAGTCACGGTAGGCATAGCCGGGATGGGGCTCATCCACGGATAAGCAACCTTCACCCGATTCAAGATAACATTGCCGAACGGAATTCGCGACAATCTTCGGATTGACGAGTTCATATTGAACGTATTCTTTTCCTTCTTCGTCTACGGGATAATAAATGACTAACATCCGTAGGTTTTCCCCGATTTGAGGAGCGGCTAATCCAATACCTTCTCGGATAGAAGGATGTTTTTCCCGGAAAGCGGGATCTTGGCTTTCTTTTAAATGCTCTAACATCGCATCAAGCGTGGCTTTATGTTCGGCGCTTAAGGGCATCGGAACGTCTTTTGACGGGGCATGAATATTTTTAGAGGTATCTTTCACG
>Ga0256404_1012291_pt1 | contig 11167 bp, 9 predicted proteins | sample RumenRJG_01DNA_FD_185990 | JGI IMG/M metagenome (GOLD analysis project Ga0256404, IMG submission 185990) | Bovine rumen microbial communities from Lethbridge, Alberta, Canada - RJG_01 | ecosystem: Host-associated > Mammals > Digestive system > Stomach > Rumen | place: Canada: Alberta | collected...
AGCTTCTGTGCCTGCATGCCTAAAGGCAGAAAGGCCAAGGCGGCAAGTGCTAACAATTTGATTCTTTTCATAATTTGATCGTTTTTAGATTAACGGAAAGAAATGGACTCTTTCTTGCTGCGATCAGCAGAAATGGAAGAGGAATCCCACTGCGGCAGCAAGGGCAGCACCGGCCAGAGGGCCGAAGATAGGCACCCAGCTGTAGCCCCAGCCGCTGTCTCTCTTGCCCTTGATCGGGAGGATGGCGTGTGCGATACGCGGTCCGAGGTCACGGGCAGGGTTCATGGCGTATCCCGTGACACCACCTAAAGACATACCGATGGAGACGATGACCATGGTGATAGGCCAGGCGCCGTTGCCGCCGACGTTGACACTGCCTGAGTAGGTGCCGATGCAGATGATGAGCAGCAAGAGGACGAAGGCGCAGATAGCCTCCTGGAGGAAGTTGAGCGGCTTGTTCTCGATAGCAGGCATGGTGCAGAAGATCGTGAGCTTGCCTTCGGGATCGTCGGTTGCGTCGAAGTGGTCTTTATACACAACCCAAACGAGGACGGCTCCGAGGAAAGCACCGATCATTTGGGCGATGACGTAAGGAATGACGTTGGCCCAAGGGAACATGCCGGCAACGGCCAGACCGAAACTGACGGCCGGGTTCAGATGAGCACCGGAGTCGTGGGCGATGAATACGCCTGCCATGACAGCAAGACCCCACGCCAAGGTGATGACGATCCAGCCGCCACCTTTGCCTTTACATTTGTTCAACCCCATGCCGGCGCATACGCCGTCGCCTAACAGAATCATTACGAGTGTGCCAATAAACTCAAGGGCACAATTGTGCAATAATACAGGATCCATAGTTCTTTAGTTTTTAATTGTTGTTTTATAGTTGTTTTTTAATATGTCTTTATGGACAGCAATATGCCTGCTGATGCATGTAAAGGCAGGCATATTGTTCTTGGAGCTTCCGTACTCTTCTCCCATGAGGAGAAGGGTGCGGTGTGGGGATCTGTTACTTGTGTGTCAGGGTGCGCTGTATAGCGTCGGCCCATCCGGCCTTGGCCTGTTTGATCTCGTCGCCCTCGGGCACCGGCTCGAAGGTACGCTCCACCTGCCACTGGCTCTTGATTTCGTCGATGTCTTTCCAGAATCCTACGGCCAGGCCTGCGAGATAAGCGGCACCGAGAGCCGTGGTCTCCGTGATCTTCGGACGTACCACAGGAATGCCGAGGAGGTTGGCCTGGAACTGCATGAGCAGGTTGTTGCGGGAAGCACCGCCGTCGACCTTCAGCTCTGTCAGAGGAGCATTCATGTCTTTTGCCATGGCCTGAGCGATGTCGTAGGTCTGGAAGGCAATGCCGTCGAGGGCAGCGCGTGCGATGTGCGCGCGGGTCGTGCCACGGGTGATACCTACGATCGTGCCGCGGGCGTACTGGTCCCAATAAGGAGCGGCCAGACCGGTGAGCGCCGGAACGAAGTAGACACCGCCACTGTCAGGAACAGAGGAAGCAAGCTCCTCGATCTCGCCGCTGCTCTTGATGAACCCGAGACCGTCGCGCAGCCACTGGACGACGCTGCCGCCTACATAGATAGATCCCTCGAGCGCATATTTCACTTTGTCACCGATCTTCCATGCCACGGTGGTGAGCAGGTTGTTCTTCGAGAGGATGGGCTTGTCACCGATGTTCAGCATGACGAAACATCCGGTGCCATAGGTGTTCTTGATGGAACCTGGTGTGAGACACATCTGGCCGAAAAGCGCGCTCTGCTGGTCGCCTGCGATACCGGCGATAGGCACCTCGTGGGCGAAGATTGTGGTCTTGGTGTGGCCATAGACCTCAGAGCTCGACTTCACCTCCGGCATCATGCTGCGAGGAATGTCAAGAAGTTTGAGCAGATCGTCATCCCACTGCAGGGTATTGATATTGAACAGCATCGTACGGCTGGCATTCGTCACATCGGTAACGTGCACCTCTCCGCGGGTCAGGCGCCAGATGAGCCAGGAGTCGACGTTACCGAAGCGCAGCTTGCCTTTCTCAGCGCGCTCGCGTGCACCCGGCACATTGTCGAGGATCCATTTGATCTTTGTGCCGCTGAAGTAAGCATCGATGATCAGACCCGTCTTCTCACGGATCTTGTCGACGAGCCCCTGCGCCTTCAGCTTGTCGCAGAACTCAGCCGTGCGGCGATCCTGCCAAACGATGGCGTTGTAGATAGGCTCTTCCGTGTCGATATCCCAAACGATCGTCGTCTCACGCTGGTTCGTGATGCCGATGGCGGCGATGTCGAGACCGTTGATGTCGATGGCTGAGATAGCCTCGGCGATGACAGAGGCCTCTGAGGACCAGATCTCGTTAGGGTTGTGCTCTACCCAACCCGGCTTGGGGAAGTACTGGGTGAACTCTTTCTGAGCGACGCTGCAGATCTGACCATTGTGGTCGAAAACGATAGCGCGGGAGCTGGTCGTGCCTTGATCAAGGGCAAGAATGTACTTTTTCATAATGATAAGTTTTTAAGTTGTTGATTAGTATGCATTCTTTGAACGTACCGCTTGAGTATTTATTACTCAAGCAAGCAAGTTTTTTATTTTGCGCTCAGTTTGCGCGTTTCTTCTACGTCTATTGCCTCGGCGAGGAGCGATACGGGGTTGTCTACAGGGTAGCCTGTCGACATCTCGATCTGCCATTTACAGGTCTCGCAGTCGGTGGCGACACTGTCGGGATTGATTTCTTTGATCTGTTTGAACAGGGGCGCACCGATCTTCTGCGAGCGCTCGTAGTTTTCTTTCTTGAAGCCATAGGTGCCGGCGATGCCACAGCAGTGACTCTCAAGGATCGTGAGGTCGAGCCCCGGAATCATCTTCAGCAGTTGAATAGAATAGATGCTCCATCCCATTCGCTCCATGTGGCAGGCAGTATGATAGGCCACCTTCTTGTGGAAATCCTTGCGGAAGGCAAGCTTTATCTTTCCTTCGTCGATCTTCTGGCAGAGGAAGCGGGTGGCGAGCATGATGTGGTCGCGGACCTTGGAATTGTCAATCTTCAGCAGGTCTTTGTATTCGTCGCGCATGGTGAAGGTGCAGGTCGAGCTTGTCGTGAGAACAGCCTCGTTGCGTGCATCCACAGCTTTCTCCATCGACGAGATGTTGAGTTCCCCCTGTTTCTTAGCCTGGCCGGAGAGTCCGTTGGCGATAAGTGCCACACCGCAGCACTTCTCCTTTTCCAAGAGATGAACGCCATAACCGCATGCGTTCATGATCTTGACAAAGTCCTGACCCAGCTTCGGGAAGTTATAGTTGACGTAGCAGCCGTGGAAGTAGCTCACGAAGCGGTTGAAGCTCTGTTGCTCCGCCTCGGCGTGACGATGGAACCACGTCTCAAACTTTGTCCCCGAGTAGGCGGGGAACTGGCGGTGCCGGTCAATCTTCATCACTTTGTCGAGCACCGTCTTGGCCGGCTTGAGGCCGAGGAAGAAGTTGGTCAACGGAGCCACCAAGGTAGCCATGGAACCTACAAAGTCGGTGCTGGCGAGCATACGGTCGCGCAGACTTGGCGTATGGGTGCTGTACTCGATGCGGGCTGCCTGAATGATGTCGCCCACCTTCACTCCGTGCGGACAGGCCACCTCGCACCGCTTGCAGTTGAGGCAGAGCTTGAGTGTCTCGTTGAAGAAGTCGGGGTCTTTGAGCCGATAGCGCAGCAAGTCGGGGCCGGCATGCTTGGGACCGGGATATTCAGGCTCCACGGTAGAGACGGGGCAATAGACCGTGCAGATGCTGCACTTCAGGCACTGCTCGTAGTCGTGAGAGCTGATGTTGGAAAGCTGAATCTTATCTTGCATAGCTTTGATCTTCTGATTAGTTATAATTATATGTCTCAACTACTTGCTCGTGACAGCTGATGCCACGGAGAGAGCCGTGAGCAGGTCGATGCCTGTCGAAGTAGCCATTCGCGGATCGTTGCCACTGAGCATGGTGCCGATAGCGTACATATTATTTATCGTGTTGTTGTCTTTGCTGACGAGGAAGCGGTTGTCGGTCTTGACACCGTACGACTGATAGGGCTGCCGGTCGAAGAGCTTGTCCGCTGTCCAGTCGGTCCGTTTGTTGCTGCCTTCCATGTCAAGGCGGAAGATGGGCTCGAAGATGCCGTCATAGTTGGATGCCAAGCCTCCGCTGAGGAACGATCCTGCGGCAAGCACGAAGTGGCTGGCTTCGAGCGGTGTCTCAGCCAAGTTCTCCGTATAGACACGTACGACGTTGTTGTTCTCAATCTGTCCTTTCACGACGGTGTCGTTGGGTAGCAGGGTGCCGCCGAGCTTCTGGAAATATTGGCGGAGCAAGGTCTGTATGCGAGTGCCGGGAACGGAGGGCGGCATGGTCGCCACAAACTTCGTCTCGACAGGCTGCAGTTGCTGCAAGCGCTTTGCGGCATGGTCGTTGGCAATGCCCAACACGGCGGGCAAGAGCAACAGGTCAACCTTTCCAGGCAATGCTTTCTCCAGTGCTTCCGCCACTTCCTGTACGTTCTCATCATCGGCAAGGTAGTTGGCAATGTTTGTGGCACGCATCTCCGACGGGCTCTGTCGTGCGTGCTCTAAGCGCGGAGTCGTAACGGTGCAAAGGTCTACCGTGGCTCCGTAGTGGCGCAGCCCGTCAGCAAGGTAAGGAACCGGGAAATCGAGGAATCCCGCGATGTTGCCTAAGCAGATCTGTTTGCCGTTGAGCTCCTCCGCACTGTTTACCGTGAAGAGTCCGTCCATCGTCAGCCAGGCGGGGATGAGCTTGCCCACGGGCGAGAGGCGGTAATGGTTCTTGTGGTTGTCGCCCGTCATCTTGACACCGGCTTCATCTAAGAGCTTGCGTGCCTGGTCGGCGAGGCTGTCTGGGTTGCCGATCTTGTGATAGGGATGAGTCTCGGGCATCTGCTCAAGGGCTTTGAAAGGATCCTTGACCGTCTGTCCGTCGTTGTAGCCTACAAGGTCGAAAGAACCGGAGCTGAAATGCAGGTTGCTTTGCCCGGCACTGACCACTGCCACATTCTGTCCTGCTTTGGCCAGAGCAATACCACATGTAAGTCCGCTCAGACCGCCACCTATTATAATAGTATCGAATTTCATATTCTGTAATCTTTTATCACTTTTGGTGCTCGTTCTCTTTCCCTAAGGGGAGGAGAGAGGCTTATTCCATTCCGCAGAGCTCCTGGTAAATCTTCAGTGTCAGCTGGTTCTCTTTCAGAGTGTCTCCCCATGCAACCGGCTGCATGCCTTTCCAACGTTCCTGCATGAAAGATGCAAGGTCGCTGAGCGCTTCCTGAGGCTTGCTGTGACCTATCTGGCAGAGCACGCAGGAGGCACGGCAGGCACAGAGCTCACCCTGGCAGGTGCCCATGCCGATACGTGTGCGTCGCCGCAGGTTGATGAGATTATGGACATGGAGCTTGTCGACGGCAAACTTCACCTCGCCTACACTCACCTCTTCGCACTCACAGACGAGTGCGCGGTCCTCGATGGTCTCATGGGGTATCTCTTTCGTGAATGTGCCGTGACGGCCTATCTCCGCAAAGCGGCTCGTTGAAGCTACTGGATCGGCGAAGATGTCGTTGTGCATCTCGGTCTTGATCTCGCTGTCGTTCTCCTCCGATCCGGGCAAAGGTACCACGGCCGTATCGCATTTCTTATCAATGCCGAGCTTCTGGCAAGCCAGGTCGGTGGCTTTCTCTGCCATGAGCCGGTAGGTCATCATCTTGCCGCCCGTGATGGTGATGAATCCTTTCAGTCCGTCGCGCTTCTCATGGTCGAAGAGCACGATGCCGCGGCTGATGCTTCGACCTGACGGGTCGTTGTCGGCTGCCACGAGGGGGCGCACGCCGGCATAGGCTCGGATGACGCGGGTCGTAGCCAGACTCGGAGCAAGATGCATGCCTTCGCGGATCATGAGGTCCACTTCTTCAGGGGTGGCGCGCATGTCGTCAATCTGGTCGAAGGGCACACGGTCGCTCGTCGTGCCGATGACACATACGGCATCGTCAGGCACGAGAATGTCACCGTTGGCAGGCTTGCGGCAGCGGTTCAGCACCATGTGGTTGACGCGGTGCCCGAAGATGAGCAGGGTGCCCTTGGCGGGGAACATGTTGATCTTGATGCCCGCTAATTGTGCCACGGGCTGCCCCCAGATACCGGCTGCGTTGATGACGAGGCGGCAATGGACTTCGGCCTTTTCGCCGGTGCGGTTGTTGCGTAGCTTCACGCCTTTCATCACGCCGTTTTCGATGACGAAGCCTATGACCTCTTCGTAGGTCAGAACCTCTGCGCCGTGCCGCTTGGCATCGACGATGTTCGCCGTAGTGAGGCGGAACGGATCAATGGACGCGTCGGGCACCCGGACGGCACCGATGAGGGTGGGGTTGACGGATGGCTCAATGCGCCTGGCCTCTTCCGGGGAGATGATGTCGGCACGGATGCCGGCGCGATGGCAGGCCTCGACAAAATTCTTTTGATAGTCAAGACTGTCTTCGGGGAGCGTGATGAAAAGGCCGTCGGTCTCTTCCACACAATGGCGTGCCACACGGCGGAGCGTCATGTTTTCCTTGATACATTCGCGTGCCGATTCCTGATCGGTGACGGCGTAGCGTGCGCCGCTATGAAGCAGACCATGGTTGCGGCCTGTCGCACCATTGGTGAAGTCGTGCTTCTCAACAAGAAGAACCTTCATCCCGCGGCGTGCACAATCGCGTGCCGTTCCCGCCCCGGTGATACCACCACCGATGATGATCACATCATATTCGTCTGTGAGAATCTTGTCCATCATATTGTATACTAATTATGTCTACCAAGTTTTTCTATAGGTCTCTTCCTTTTTTGAAAGCAAAAGTAGTAGAAAAAGGTTTCGCTTCAAAATATAAATGCCATTTTAACATGTTATTTAACCTTTATTTGTAAATTTCTTGCGGCATTGCGTAAGGATTTGAACGCGATGAAACCTTTGATTGTTATCCTTTTATATTAAAAAACATAAAATTATTGTTTTTGTTGCTTTGTTATTTTGTTTGTATCAATAAAATAGCTAATTTTGTTTCGTATTGAAATAAAGCCCTTAATAAAAGAAAGAAATGCTTGTGCATAAGTAGAAACAATATACGAAACAATTGATATTATCTAAGTCGGCTATACCCCTTATAAAAAAGGTGTACGCTCTGTAAAAACTATATAAACAATGGAATTCAATAAATATATCTCCCCGCTGAGCCATGAAGCATTGCTTCAGGCTTTGGCTAAAATAAAACATGTCGCACTCGACATGGACGGCACGATCTACTTGGGCAACACTTTGTTCCCCTACACCCAGCCGTTTCTCGATACGCTTCGAAAGTTGGACATCAGCTACTCGTTCCTGACCAACAACCCTACGAAGAACGCGGGCGACTATCTGATGAAACTGCGTCGGCTCGGCATTGAGGCTGTGGAAGCGCAGATGTACACCTCATCGATCGCCACCATCGACTATATTCATGAGCACTATCCGCAGGCTCGCCGGGTCTTCGCCTTAGGCACGCCAAGCATGCAGGACGAGTTTCGGAAAGGAGGGTTTGAGCTGTGCGCCGACTCACCTGAAGACCGCCCCGACGTGTTGGTGGCTGCGTTCGACATGACACTGACCTACAGCCGGCTCTGCCGGGCAGCGTGGTGGGCCTCACACGCCGACATTCCTTATATCGCCACTAATCCCGACTGGGTATGTCCAACGGACGAACAGACCATCCTCGTCGATTGCGGATCGCTTTGCAAGGCCATAGAAGGGGCGACGAAGCGAAAGCCCGATGTCGTGATAGGAAAGCCCAACCCAAACATGCTCTGGTGCATACGCGACAAGTACAAGCTCCGTGACGACGAGATTGCCATGGTGGGCGACCGCATCTATACGGATGTGGCAACGGCACAGAATGCCGGATCCTTTGGCGTGCTCGTACTCTCGGGAGAGACCACCCTTGACGTGTCGTTGACCTACAAGCGCCAGCCCGATCTCACGGCGGCAAGTATCAAGGAGTTTGGAGAACTGTTGATCGAGGCGCATCCGTAAAATAAACCATAACAATGCTATTTCAAAATAAAAGCCTTATTTCTTATGACAAACAAAGAGATGATTGAGAAAGGTCTGCTGGTGGCTACCCAGACCAAAGATTTTGTGATGGGGCATGGCGTACATACGGAAATACCCGTATTGTTCAAGAAGCATTTCCCAGGGAAGAAAGCTATGATTATCGCTGACTGCAACACATGGAAAGCGGCAGGCGAGGATGTCTACAGCAAAATGAAGGCGGCTGGAATCGATGTTGACAAGTTCATTATTGAGGAGAAGGAGTTTCACGCCGAGTGGAAGTATGTGATGATGGTCGAGGAAGTGCTGAAGGAGCATCAGGCCATTGCAGTCTCCGTAGGCTCCGGTGTCATCAACGATCTCTGCAAGTTGGCTTCCCATCATCTTGATGACCAGCGCTACATCTCGGTGGCAACGGCTGCCTCCGTGGATGGTTATACAAGCTTCGGCGCTTCCATCACCTTTGAGGGTGCAAAGCAAACCTTCGACTGTCCGGCTCCTATCGCGATGGTGGCCGATGTGGATGTCTTAGCTCATGCGCCGAAAGAAATGACCGCTGCTGGCTATGCAGATTTGGCCGCCAAGGTTCCAGCAGGGGGGGAGTGGATGATTGCCGACCTCATGGGCACCGAGCCTATCAAGCCAGAGGCTTGGCACGTGCTGCAGGATGTGCTCGACGACATGCTGTCCACACCCGAGAAGGTGGCGTCCGGTGATCCGGAGGCTGTGGGCAACTTCTTCGTTGGCCTCACGCTTAGCGGCTTTGCCATGCAGGCCAACGGTAGCAGCCGCCCCGCCAGCTGTACCGACCATCTCTTCAGCCATATCATGGACATGACCCATCATCGCTACCACGGCAAGCTGCAAAGCCACGGATTCCAGGTGGCTATCGGCACGCTGACGATGTGTGGCATGTTCGACCAGTTCCTCACTTACGACTTGACGAAGCTCGACGTTGACAAATGTGTGGATAGCTGGCCTACACTCGAACAGGAACAACAACGTGCGCTCGACCTTTTCGAAAACTTTCCCGCACCGAAGTTGGGCTATACAGAGATTACAAAGAAATATAATGACAGGGAAACGGTGCGCAAACAGCTGCAGACGATCAAGGAATGCTGGCCAGAGTTTCGTGAGAAGCTGAAGAAGCAGGTCTATTCGTTCGACAAGATGCAGAGGTTGTTCTCCATCGTCGGTGCGCCGACCCGGCCTCAGGATATTGGCATCACCCGCAAGTGGCTGCTCTACCGTTGCGACTTCGCCCAGCTCATGCGGTGGCGCTTCAACCTTTTGGACCTCGCCAAGCGCGGCATGTTCTACGACCGGCTCCTGATGGATACCTTCGGCAAGGGCGGCTGTTGGGAGATATAGAGGAAGTCCGGAAGTCCAGTCATTACTTTAGAAATACCTGATTATCAGGTGCTAATCAACTGTTTGCCTGTTACTTACCAACTAACATATAGCCTAATGAACGGGCGTAAACCTTTCTGCTTTTCCGTGCGGCCGACGGGCTTGTCGCGTTGCCGTAGCGGGTATTTTGGCTTACTACGAATGTAGGACAAGCAATGCAAAAGTAGAAGGGATCAACAAAAAAATAAAAGTCTTGAAGGGAAACCCCTACGGCTACTGGGATATTGACTATTTTAAGTTAAGACTTTTCAATTTGCATAATGACAAAATCACACGATTAGTCAGATGAACCTAAAATAAACCATAACAATGCTATTTCAAAATAAAAGCCTTATTTCTTATGACAAACAAAGCGATGATTGAGAAAGGTCTGCTGGTGGCTACCCATAATGAACGCAGTGGCTGACCAAAGCGGCGGCTATTGCGTTCAGTGTATCTATCCCAGCAAAAATCTTATGAAACCAATGCAAGAATATGAACTTTCTTTACAAAAAGTAAAAAGTCAGGACAATGAAAGTTGGCGAAAGAGAACGAGAAAGAAGAGTGGTGAGGTAAAAAAGCAGGCAGGTCGGATGAAAAAAAAGTACTAAGGACGGACCCTACTACGGTTATGTCACCTACCTAACACGGTTAGGTAGGTGACATAACTGTGTTAGGTAGGTGACCTAACCGTTAAAGGTAGGCGACCTAACCGTAGTAAGGTCAGCAACCTGAAAGGAAAGAAAGGATACCTAAAAAGCGAAAAATAGATAAATATCTGATGTACAGTTGTTTACCAACTTGGCTCAAGAATCGCTTCTTTTCGGGCAACGACCTCTTCGTTTGAAAAGAATCGATTCTTGGCGGGGGTTGCGCGGAAAAGATTTTTACGTTTTCGTAATCGATGGTGGCAGGAAATAATCGGTCAAGATAAGCCTTATTGCGTATTTTCATAGTCGATATGCGTTTTTTCGTTATAACAAATGCGACAATTTTATTAATTTTGCCAATATAACCACAAAAAGTATGACCTATGAAAAACATTAAGCAAAAAAACATTGTGGTGAGCAGACCAGCGCTACGCCGGTTGGCTCTGATGGGAGCCTCGCTGTGCCTGTCTCTCGCTGTCAGTGCCCAGAATGCTGGTACTGTACAAGGTACTGTGGTCGACAGCGAGGGTCAGCCCGTCATCGGAGCCGCTGTGCAGAATAAGGCGACAAAACAAGGAACAGTGACCGATGTCAATGGCCACTTCACCATTGACGCGCCTCAGGGTGCCGTGCTGCACATCAGTTATGTAGGATCGGAGCCGCAGGATGTGCGTGTCAGCGGTCAGACCTTGTCGGTCACGTTGAAGGACGATACCCATTCGCTCAACGATGTGGTGGTCATTGGCTATGGCGTGCAGCAGAAAAAGCTCGTCACCGGTGCTACCGTGCAGGTGAAGGGCGACGAGATAGCCAAGCTCGGCACTGTCAATCCGCTTACCGCCCTGCAGAGCAGTACGCCGGGCGTGCAGCTCACGCAGTCGTCGGGTATGCCGGGCAGCGGTTATAAAGTATATATCCTAAAATCCGCAACTATCATCCAATACACGATTAAGGGTAGATTTATGAGTCGTTAGTAGCAGCTTTCAGTAAAAAGCAACAGCACAACATCAATATGTAGCCACCATCCCCTTACCCC